>Ga0210059_1002130_pt1 | contig 30732 bp, 24 predicted proteins | sample Ectturendosymbi2_FD_188042 | JGI IMG/M metagenome (GOLD analysis project Ga0210059, IMG submission 188042) | Ecteinascidia turbinata endosymbiont from Florida, USA - Sample 2 (SPAdes) (version 2) | ecosystem: Host-associated > Tunicates > Ascidians > Unclassified | place: Key West, Florida...
CCCCTACCAAGCTAAATGTAAAAACCGGGCCTCTATCTGGCTTGTATTTTGGTATTTACTCTTCTTTTGATTTCAGTAGATTGTTGTTTTTTTTGCGTTTTTCGGAGTGTTTTCCGGTGATTTCGGTTTTTTTGTATTGCCGTTCAATACCAGATTTGCTATTGTTTCTCAACTATTTTCTGTGTGTTGGCCAGTGGGTTCCCTTCAGCTAAGTTTCCTCCTGGCTCAAATCTCTAGTTACGTCACTGCACCTGATCAAAGCTTAAGGTTGTACTGCAGATAAGAGCTATGTGTAGGGCTAGCAGCAGTATACTACACTAAAAGCATAATTGTTTCTTAGGTGACAGAGCAATACAGTAGTTTTGTCAGCGTTTGTATCGCGTTGAGGTCGATTGGTATTATTAAATGTGATTTCTTTCCATTTGAATTTTCTTCAGAAAAGTCATTCAGAAATCAGATTGCTACTGACTACTTGCGCAAGTTTGTACTGCTCCCATGCTAAGAAAATCGGAGAAGATCTTGATGAGCTTGAATAGCAAGGAAAAGCTACTTTGCCAAGTGGCAACCGCAGGACTCTTCCCCAACGACACAGCAAAAAAATGACAAAAGCGCGTTTGGGTCTGATACCTTAGATTAGTGGTTCTTAGTTTATCCAACCACGCGAAGCCTTATTTCTTATGTTGATGGTCACTAACTGCTCAGGAGAAAGGTCCTTTTCAAGATTCACATGAATTAAAAATGAATTGAAGGGCCGCAATGTCCAGGAGAGGTTGTCCACACTAAATATTCGGTATATTAAAAGTGACAAACTTAGGCAAACAAATGAATTCTTAGATAATTTTGCTATGAAGAAGGCAGGACAAAACCTATTTAACTGTTTACTGTGTTATGTTCAGCCTTTAATTGATTCGATGCTTGTAGCTTTTTATTTCTTTATATGTATTTCAATGATGTCAGCATATGCGAAATTTAAACCAGTCCAGTCGCCGCGGTGGGCGTTGGTGAGCTCAGCCCTTCCAAATTTTAATATGAAACACGATAAATCAGTAAAGATTTTATCAAATTTTCAGAATGTCAAGTCCCCTTGCGCAAATTTGAAGCCCCTATTCAAGACTTTCTGGCGACGGTTCTGGTTTTCAACTTCACATTATTTCACGCGACAGACCCTAGAACACTAAATCGGATTTTTTGTCCCCGGGAACCTAAATGGAGATGGTTATTACCCCATTTTGAAAATTAAAGAAACAATACTTTTTTTCAATTTATGTTGGTGACAAAAAGTACACTGAAAATGTAACTCTTATTACGTTGTTTGCGCACTAAAAAGTTGCTTTGTACTTTAAGTTTGTACTGTTATTGATTAAAAGGAAAATACAAAAAAATAACGAAAATTATATAAATGATTAAACTTAATATTAAAAAAAACAAACTATGCTGAACTTGAGGAACTTCTCCTGTTCCATGCTGGTACCGAGGTGTCTGAAGCGAGTCCTGAGTGAATTACAGCCCTTTAAGGCCATTGGAAATTATATGGGAAGCATGCAAAAATGGTCATGTTTTTGTTTGAATGATTGCATGTGTATTATTTCATATGACTTAGTGATATTCAGAAGCAAGACACAAACAACATTTGGAGCCCAAATAAACACAGATAGTAAAACAAACAAGCACAGAAAACGGTGAAGTAAATTGCAGATGAAAATGCATGCGTGTGTGCATGGGCGCAATTTTGTTGTAAAATGTGGGGGGACAGCTTGATGTAAAACCAATGTAGTCATTGGGACAATGCGGAAGTGACGTTTTGTAAATACAGATTCCCAATGTTGTTTTTTAGAGGTGTTTTCAAAGCAACACTAATCACGCTTTGCTTTATCCCTTCAAATGGTTTAGAAATTAATAAACTTAATTTTGTTGTTGGACATGGTACTGTAGTTCAGCTTGGTTGCACTACTATCAGACTATGGTACAAACACGCACAGCATTATACCAGAACACGTCAATTAGGTTTTATCAGAGCTGTCAGTTGGAGTGCACAAAACGGTGAATCGTATTGGTCGCACGTGCATATCACTCTTATGTAGAACACATCAATTTTCAGGCATTTTATAAGAAGTGTTGGTTACAGCGCGATTTGATGTCTTGTTTAAGTTGCTTAACGTTAAAAAGACGATAAATTGCAAGGTACGATATATATATTGCAAGGTATGGTTGCTAAATATTTTTCTTGCACATTTCCACTCTTTAAAAATTCTACAAATCTTTAGCTACTGGGCATCATGCATACAGCCCCATCCCTAGCCAAATCTCCATTGATATCCTCTTACAGTAGTAAAAAATGTTTGGACAAAATTAGCGTAGCTAACATACTTCACAAAATGATTTACAATGATTTTTACTGTTGGTGGGTGGATGATGTATCCTTTCAATCTCCCCTTGTCAGCCCCTGCACGCCGTTGGGTAGGTCTACCCTTTCGATTGTCCAAACATCGTTGGTCTAATAGCCTTTCCCAATATCAATCAAACTCCCAAGCAGAATTATCCAAGCCAGCTAGAAAAGACTTCAATATATCCACCAGAAAACGAACCAGAGGTCTTTCTTAATACATACCCATAAACCAATCTAGCCTACAATGTGATGTCTGCATACCTAATCATCTGGTGACTAGGTCCGTAAGTAAGGGGAGGGATTCGTCCCCTGGAAAAACTTTCTGCCCCTCTGAGAAAATGTCTTGGACATATTGTATGCATAACCATTGTTTTCGTACGTGCTATCGATGTAAAATTTGGGTCTCCCTCAGAAAATTATTCGCCCCCCCAGGTGTTCAAAGCTGGGTCTGCTGGTGACTGTTGCCTTGTGACTTCCGTCAGTTGTGCCACTCAGCTCAGTCTTTTCACAATCAAATTTTTCAGGTTTAACATCAAATTTTAATAGGCGAAATTAATGTCAAAAGTTCTATTCTAGAGTTACACATGCATAAGGACACGAATATATATTTGAGATCAAACTGAAATCAAAATGAACAACGGTGAATTGGCAAATAGTATCACGTTTCACCTGAAACAACACGAAAAGAATGTCCAGCAAAACTAGGTGTTTCGCAGGCTCATAGGTGGCGGAACCAAGGGGGCCGCATGGGTTTAGGCTCCCCCACTTGTTTTCTGGGAGGGCGCGGTCCTCCCACTTTTAAATTTCGAATTTTGCCTAAATAAGTTTAAGTAACACAATTCGTATTCGGTCCATTGTTAAAGTAAATTGTTTTTGTGTAAGACTACGAACAACTAGTTACATTTATATGCTCAAGTCAGTGTAGTGTATGATGGATGGGGTGTTGTGTGGATAGGGGTCGTTGAGGGCTGACCAAATTTTTAATATAATAACTCAGACATGCTGACAAAAGTTAATGACATCATATTTCAGTGCTTGTGATGTCACAGTTGCCAATTCAAATCAGAAAAATTTTCTACTTTTTTTGACGTGCACTTGTTCCCCCACATTGAAAATAGTTCCGCCACCCATGCGTAGGCCACCTGTAAAGCAAATGTTACGCACTTGGATGAAAACATTTCTGCTTTGTGGGCATAAGTATCTTTTGAATTTGCTGGTCACCCTTGTCGTGACATACAAGAACTAAGGCTAAATGTATAAGCTATCTTTTATTCCTAGTCAAGTCATTAAGTTTTGAGCTATAGGACAACATATAGCTACTTCTCCAAAGTTTTGATGGAAATCCTGTTTACTAATGGTTGAAGACAGTCTTTTGCAAAACTGCCCATCCTAAAACTACGTCTCCACAATAGTTCTGCTGTTTGTCTTCGGCAAAGACGTCGCAGAGGTTTGCCTGATAATGTAACTTTCTAACATTATACACTTGCATCTTTGAATTTTACGCTGTCTGTTTCTGAATACGCGACAACCAACGTTACAGTAAAGCCAGTTAGACAACGCTTTCGCACGAAACAAATCACGGCTGTACTGTGGTCTCACACGTGTGCAGCCGTTAAACTTCACTGTTTCAAGACAGTGACCTTTGTTGCAGTAAACCACACCGGATAAATGTCGGACAGAGGCAGTTAACAATCTTTTGCGGTCTCCAGAAACTTGCAAAATGCTGAAAATCATTTTTGAAGTAAAATTTATAAAAAGATCAGAATCAGTGATACCACACCAAACTCTTTCAACATCAACATGGCTATGTGTGTAACATCTAACATGAAAAACTCTTCACACAAAACGTGACAAACGTCACCTTTAGTCTTGAAACCTCTCCAAATACAAACCCTAAGAGAAAAAAGTGGGGGGACATGGCATATTATGTCCCCCCGTCAAAAAAAGCGGGGGGGACACGTCTCCCGTGTACCCCACCAAATTGTGCCCATGCGTGTGTACACAGAAGTGTGGATCGAATTCAAGTGAAGGAATTTGGTGTGGGTGTGTTTATTTGTTTATTTATTATTCATTTATTTCTCCAAATTTTCCAAAGTTGGTCGTCGTTTATTTGTGCATACGCACTAAGTTGTGCACCAGCAACACAAACACGTTTTGCCCCCGCAACATAACATATGTCACAAGCAGTCACTGCAGATGGGGTACAGGTGACTAGCGCACTTCGGCTTGCCACACTTGTTGCAGCGGCACCGGCTTTCTTTAGCCTTCCTTGTACACTCAAAGTAGCGCAGTGACCACGTTTTCGCAGATTCTTTGAAGTTTGGTCTTGCAGCAAGAATACTACGTTTTTGTGAGTCAGTTGTTCGTTCTTGCTTCACATGTGGTACATTTTGGCTGTTTCTGCTGTGCGCCATCGTCAAAGCATTTTCAGCCACTGCTGCGAATACGTCAGTATCTAAGTGATAGTGCATTAAAATCACTTAACTTCAGTTTTGTTTATAGTCATCCACAATTTGCTATTTTTTACATAAGCAATTAGTACGGGACCCGTAACGTGGGGTTGATCTGACCCAGACTTGTCGCCACGGGGGGCTTAGCCCGCCCAAACAATGTTCCAAGCTCCCCCAAATTAAAATATGAAACATTATAAATTAGTGGAATTTTTGTGTGAATGCAGGTTTTTGTGAAAAAATGGAAGTTCTCGCGTACCACCTGGAAGACCTTGGCGTACCACTGGTGGTACGCGTACCACAAGTTGGGTACCCCTGGGCTACTCTGGTGCAAGATACACTGGATATTACAGGCGCTGGCTACGAATACTATTTTACCTGATTGTACATCTTGGAAATCGACTATTCCAGGGGTGAGCAATTATCGGCCCGCGGAAGCATTCAGGACAAATCTTCAAACCTGCAATTTCCTCCTTATTACAGTAAGTGTTAATGCTGAGGATAACTTGAACAGAGACTTGCACTAAAATGTACGAACGTACTGCCCTCTGCTAAACGCGGCCTTTTCAAAGTGCCCCTGAGCCAAATTAATTTCCCACCCCTGGGCTATTCTATTCTTGTTTAGTGAAAGGATACAACACAGATCTAAAACATGACTTTCCTGAATAATTTTTTACCAGACTATACTAAAAATGCTTACAATCCATGTGGGTTCAGCAATGTTACCTACACAACTGCCAGCTTACGGCAAATGCTGACAACGAATCTCTCCGCAATGCACTTCACAATGATTGGCTTAGGTAACAGGAAGCTATGAGTCGTGGGAAGCTCAATTTCTTTGACGTGATAGATAAATATAAGCGTTGAAAGGGGAAATGTGTGAAATTAGTTCTTGGTGAGTTCAGTTCCGGTGTGTCTCCATGCCCTAACGAAGGTCCTCAGTCAGATTTCGTGGCCCTTTTTTATCAGGCCCCCCAGTTAGGTCGGTAAGGGGCCCTTCCTCCGGCTCTGATCATACCACGAAACAGGATTGTTTGAGTTTTGACCTTGGTAACCGCTAAGACATTTTGAGACCGCGTCTATTTTGTATAAATACCGAGATGGGCGTAAGCAAGGTTTGGGTGTATTTTAAGAAACCGTTGGAAAAATTTGAGAGATCGTTTCGGTCTCAAAACGCTATGAAAAAACACTGTCACGAACGACTGTACAAACAAGCCAGTGGTCTCTAAAGTTTTAACGCCTCAATACCCCTAAGTCAAATTTTCGTCAACCTGGATAGGCTACCCCTGTTAACAAAGTTTAATAACAAAAAATTGTAAGAAATAAAACAGAACTGGCACAGAAATATTCACTGGAGTATCGACAGGTATCAACGTAAACTCAACATACATTTTGTGTGACGAATTTTTTCTCCAGTGAAATAATTACATTTGGATTGCTTTCTTCTTCGTCGTTTGAGCCAGTTTTTTCAATCCACTGCTTGGCCGTACGAGATCTCGGGGCAGGTGTTGAGCAGCGATTAGATTGTCTCATCGCCCAGAGATGCCAGGCCGTGCAGTCCATGAGGTCGGTTTGTTGGACATTGGAGGACAACATGGTCGACGGTTTGCTCTTCTGCGCCACACTCACAGACTGCAGAGGAGGCCATATTCCATTTGTACAAGCAGGAGCGGAAACGTCCGACACCGGTGCGGAGGCGATTAAGTCGGACCCACGCTGTTCTTGGGAGGGTCATTCCGGGAGGGTGGGTTCCGGTGTCGGGGTGAAAGTACGGAGTCTCGAAAGGTTGTCCAGCCACTCCGTCTTTCATTGGTGATTTGCCCAAAGGGCCGGAGATACTGTTTCCTTCAGGTGTTGCGTGTTGGGATCTTCCATATGTCGGACACCTGCTTGTTGATGAGCCCGGTGGATTCGCGGCTCCCCGTCTTGTGTGCCCCGTTCTTTACGAGTTGTGAGGGGATAGAGTTTGCTGAGACGGGGTAGAGGCGAGAGGAGCGTCCAGACTTGCCAGCAAGTTTATTGATGGTGCTCCACGCCTTGCGGTTGGAGTGCGAGAAGTCGATGGAGTTGACAGCTTCTTCCCATCGCACCTGCCTCTGTTCGATCCGAGAAAGTAGGGACAAAGCGGCTCTATCGGAGTCAGTCCCCGCTGGGGCTCGGAGGAAGGAGCGATGAAGGGTCTCGCACTCTTTGTCCCAATATGGCACATATTTCTTGCGACGGCCACGTGGGATGCATTGCTTAGCCGCAAATAGAAGGCTTTCGCAAAATTCTTGGTGTGCCTTCTCGCTACTTGGCAAGGTCGTGCTTCCTGCTCAGAACTGACCCAGCTAGTGAGAAGTTGAGAATCACTAGCTTGTTTGCAGTTGTGCAGTGCGGGTCTCCTGCGATGATGAATGCCTATTCTTGTAGGCAAGCTGCTGATCTAACGCTGATCTTGTTTGCGGTGAGCCCCTTGGTGTTCAGCTGCAGAATGCTGGGTCTTCGGTTATCCTCGGCAGCAGGGGCGCTGCTGCGCCTTGAAAAAGGCGTACCCAGTCCACGCTGAACATGGGTAGCAGTGGTTGCTCTCGTAGTGACAGGTTTGGCTAGCATTTCAAGAATACCGAAACAGGGAGGGCCACATGAAGGCACCTGTCATACAGTAACAAGTAGGGCCACGTGAAGGCGCCTGTCATCCTGGATTGTTTTGAGATATGTGATAAAGGTGCTAATAGTTTCAAGAATACTCACTTCTAGCACAAGCTTATTTTCAAATAATGCATGGTTGATTCTAGGAAACCACGGTACTAAATCAAATGGTTGATAAAATCATCAAAGCATTAGATGTTGCCGAACAAATATAACGTATTTTGAAAGTTTTAAAATTTCTGCTTGATGCATTTTTATTGACATAATGCACACTGTTGCCAGCAAGATTAAGCCCCTGTGAATTTTGCTTGCAATAAATAATCCAATACTGACTGAAGAAACCACAGAAATTTTTAAAAGCACTTCCAAATCTACGAAAAATGAAATAAGCGAAACTAAACAATACAGTATTTCAATCATATTCCAGAAAAAGCTAAAAAACTAGGTCAAAAATCCTAATTTCTTCAAAAATGTTATGAGTTCCGTATCGTAAACAAGGTAAATGTAATCTGTACGCCAGCTACAGTAATCCCCTGAGGGATCAATTAATTAATTATCGAATTTTTGCCATAACTTGCCAACCAATCACGCTAGCTGGCCAATCAAAGTCTCTAAAGATGCGGATTTTCGCCAAAATTGGAATGTTTTTGTTACAAGTTTATTTTTTAATGCTTGATGGCAGCATTGAGAGGGCGTTATGGAAATAGGAATGAAATATGGAAAACTCAACTGATGCAAGGTTCTAACAAACTCAGGCAGCTTCTGCAGGCAACTGGCCAACATGTATTGGACAGGATTTGCAAAGATAAGTGTCACATTGCTCAGGTCGTGCAATTAAAAATTTAAACGAACTGTTCAATGTAACCACTACACTGACAGCCAAGGGCGCCGGAAGGGAGGCCTAGCCCCTGGATTTTGGAATTTGATAATTTCCTAGTAACTTTTCAGTGAAAAACGTTTTTCTCTTAGTTTGATAAAATAAAATTTAATCACTGTTGACCCCCACTGGAAGAAGCTTTTGGCCACCACCTGGAAAAATTCACTATTGATCCCCTTGAAAACATCTTTTCGATGCCTATGGCTACACTCAAGCTCGTAACCAGCTTGGGAGACCAAGGGGGAAGAGTTTTGTGAGAAGGGCCCACATTTTTTAGCTATGTCCAAGAGTTTTAAATTATGTCCAACACATTTTTCAGAAAAATTTTCTAGGAGGGGCTTCGCCCCGTTGCGCCCCCCCTTGTTACTGGTCTGATACTACGATTACTGGGAAAACCTGGTACTTTCCTAGTTTGCTTTGAAACGGTCACTGTTATCAGCGCTGGGTTTTCCATGTATATCACGAAATAGCACAAGTCTTTCTGTTATAGTAAACATTTATGCTTTGATATAAAGCTAGCCTAAGATGGAAACGACGAACTGTATGCGATCTGTAAAGTCCGCAGCCAATACTCAGCTTGTTTGCTATTTAGCTCGCTTAAAATACAACAGAATAACAATACACCGATAAACAGTTTAAATTTTTAGGTAAGTGAAGTTTGTGGTGGTCTTGTTTGAGAAAGTGAGAAAAATGTTTAGACACAGACACATCACAAGCAAAAAGACTTGGATTATTTATGTAATGCAAATTATTAGATATTGGGCTGTCGGTGTCTTACTTCCGCTGAACAGTGTCGCAACTTTTTTGTAAGATTGGGACTAGTGGGATTGATGTTTTTTCTTCACATCATAAGTGCATGTCCAAGCATGTGAAGCAGTATTAAACTTGATTGAAATTATACCGTTATTAGTGGCGTTAAATGTATTTTAGGGTAACATGCTTTTAGGGCTTAGACCAAGTGTGAATCTATCATACGATTATGAAATTGTTTTCCACGATAGCCAGCAGAACTATCACAGCAAATGCTTTTATTTATTTTTTTTGCTTTGGAGTTGTCGCTTAAGCAACAAATATGTTTTCCATGTACATGTAATTGCACTAGCTTTGTCTGGAAACGCGATTGTCATTTAACTATGCACTCGATTCCTCTCGTGGAAATTGAGTTGTCACTTGTTAGTGTAAGAAGTTCTACTAACCAGGTCGGGACTACGTTCTAAACATTGTTTTTTTCTGATTTACTGTAGCTAATGATAGCTGAAACAGTGTCAAGCACAAGCATTTAAACTGTGGTGATTTCCCGAAAGATCGCGTAGTGCCGTAGTACAAGCAATAAAAATAGCTACTTTTTTGACCTACAAAAGTTTACCAATTTTGTGTGGTACTCAACGATTTTAAAAAAGAATCTGGGATATTTAAACAAGTGACGACATTTTTGGCGTCCCCTATGCGGCTGCCTCCCCAGACATCTGGTCTGGATTCGCCACTGGTGAGCAACACACCAAAAAACAATCCGTGCCAAAAACAAACGGCGATTTTTTACGAACGCCAACAGACTATAGAATATAATTATCAAAAAAAGTTGCTATGCATAACTTTCAGTGTGAACGTAGACTCCTGTCTATATATAAACACAAGGCGACAGTATGTAAGGAACAGTTATATATTATGTTTTTCACGCGGTTTGGCCAAGCCAATGCTTCTTTTCGGCGTAGTGCCTTTTAAACACTGATTTAACAACATAGATCCAGTCTAACAGCAAAAAAACTGTGTGCAAGCGCATAGACGTCGGAAGGGGGGCCTTACCCCCCTGGATTTTGAATATTTCAGCAAAAAGGAATTGTTTTCTTAATTTCGAGTGGGAAAAAACATAAATCACTACTTTCGGCCCCCCCTAGAAAAATATCAGAAAACCCCTAATCATCCCCCTGGAAAAAAGCCTTCCAACGCCCATGTGCAAACGGTGGACAGGTTCTTACCGGTCGAGGCGCCTATAGCGCCTATAAGAATAGAAGGAACTGACATAACAATGCATCCAAAAGCAGCGATGAATGACAGATGCTGAGCATATTTTGACGACTTCGCTGACAACACTCTTTGAAAGTACACTTGCCATGGCACCCCTCCGAATATCTGTAATTAACAATGTGATACAGCTGAATCAAGAGCAGGGCAGTGCTCATTTTTTCCTGACACAAAAGTTTGTCAGCGTGATTCCAAGTTTTGTATTATTTCTTACCATCGTAACCATTTACCAAACATATGATCACACCTGGTTGTGTGCAATTCATCAAAAGTTTGACTTCAGTGTTTATGGCATACGACGAACATTTTCACAAAAATAATCAATTCTCATGAAAATCTCAGACACAATCAAAATCTTTTTGTTTTGATTTGCCTATCTCTTACTCAAAAATAAACACAAAATTTGCCAGCAGTGCATTTTTGTGCTGTTTTCCAGAGTGAACGCTTGCAATGTTATAAAAATTATAACATTTTGTGGAAATGTTTCCATAAATTGAAAGAATTTCTGAAAGCACCTTGGTCTGTGATTGATTTCAAAATATACATTAGCTTTAAATCTGTTTCAAAAGATGAAATCTTTGTGAGAAGAAAAATCCTCCAAAAATAAGGCGCAATATCACCTTTTGTCCAATAATCAGAAAAGCGTCGGTTTCATCAAGGTGAAGAAAAATGAATGAAAACGAAAGATGGACAACTGTTGATCCAGAACATGGAAAACATTCGAATGCACATCCCAAAATGTTAAGACTGTTGGGTGTAATGACTATGTCAGGTGTGAGTAGCAGAATCTCTAAGGGAAAGGATGATAACTTCGAGAAAATTCCAAGCGAGCCCAGGCAAGGATTATCGACTTTACTTTCTGAGTAAAATTTATTCCATTGACGTTCAAACTAATTTTCCTCTACACGTTTTCTCCAGTTCAAAGAACTTCAAGCGACCCTAAACTTGTCCGGTCAAAAACGCTCAGATGGATACCGACAAGTACTAAAGCCCTGCTCAATTCTAATTGTAAATATACACCGTTACTCGCATTACCCTGACAAGGCAAATATTTTTCACACCATAACCGAGCCTTACGCAAAGGTTTCAGAAACATAGGTGTGTGTTTCAGCAACTCAGCAATTATTCTCAAGCTCACCTGACCATAAAAAAGTAACTTGCTGTATGACGAGAAAAATTTATTGTTCAAAACCAAATACATATCCCTCCCAAAACACGCGGGTAGTACGAATCGAAGAGATGAAAAACACATGAAAAATTTCGAAATTACGCCAGTAGCCCTTAATGGCGTTCTGTACAAGAACGATATCGTCATGTATTAAAAGCTGGCGGAAGCACATGAAAAAAAGTAAATTAGGTTAAGACACGAAAATTTGCTATCTTTAGAAAATTTTTGTGAGTTTTTGAACATTCACCCAAAATGGGCAAATTCTATTACGACAGTACAAGGGAATCTGTAACACAGTATCGATTACATAAAAGTTAAAACAATGTGGTTTCACACATGTAGCGGCGGCAAATCCTGTTCTGAGTTAACGCACGCATTTCTAGGTCACAACAGGTTTGTTTGGACCGACATTTTTGGATTGCAAGTAAAGTCTATTCACCCAAAATGGTCACATTTAAAACAATACCTGGGAATCTGCGGCAGAAGCATCGATCAGAAAAAGTTGAAGCAATGTGATTTCACACACGCAAAGGTGGCAACGCTTGTTTTGAAGCTTACGTCCTGTTTCTACAGCCGTAGTTTGTGAGGCAAGCGAGTTGTACAAATCATACAATGGTTTTAATGTTTTGAATGGACCAAATGATTTTGGATCCGGGGCAAAAAATGTTTTTTAAATGTTGGAGCCGGATCTGGAGCCAAAAACTTTAGATGCCCCAAGCTGCAGCCAGAGCCGGAACTTGAAATTTGAGTTCTGGTTCCACGGCCCTGGTGGATCGTGGACCCCACAGCGTCAGTCAGGAACGCATGGGCGTCGGAAGGATTTTTTCCAGGGGGGGGGCACTAGGGAATTTTTCCAAAATTTTTCTAGGGGGCCAAAAGTGGTGAGATTTGTTTGTACCATACTTGATCAGCCTCGAAAACTGCATATTTAATGAAAAAAATAACATACACGATTAATCCTGTATTTGATTTCATAAATGAATTTGCTATTTATGAAACATACACAAGTTCATAAATTTTATACCAATAAAGAGTATCTTTTGGGTATTCTGGGAGGACGATTCTATGACGTCGCTCAATCTGTTAAGACTGTGCCTAGTGTGGCTACCAATGCTCATACACTCTTGTATTCTCAAAATATCAGAAAGTAATTTGAGGAAGAACTTTTTGCCTATTAAAGTTCGTGTCGAGTTTCACATATATGACCACACAACTAAGCTTCCAATAGGCTTACCAGTAACAAAGCTGAGTCAATCCATTGACCAGTGGTTGAAAGATCCCAAACACCAAGCCATGTTGTGTTTCCAACAGCGGTCGTTGATATATCAGAGACTGCAGGATGTGTGAAAGCAAATGGAACGCTAATCCACTAAAGAACAATATAATTTTTCAACAGTTCACGTCTGCCAAATGTCACCTTGGAAAAGTAAGGCACAAATTAAAGGTGGGCAGACCATATGTTTCGCATTTTACTTCAATTTCGTTCGTTAAAACCTTCATTAATTTTCAAATCAGACTACAACCAAATTTACAAAATGAAAGAAATAGTATTTAAAATTAGGTTTTGCATCTTTACTAATTAAACAAATTAATAGTTGATGTAAGTGCTCGAAATAGTAGTCGAGAGCGACAACTGATAAGTTTTACGTTTTATTTCACTTTTATTCGTTAAAACCTTTATGAATTTTTTAAATTTGATCGATGTTTTTTGTTGAATTGTTAAAAGCAATTTCTTGATTAATCACGCGTTTTTGTTTCTTCACACTGCTTGCGCACATGCGCATCTTCTGCGTACACCAAAGGTAATAGAGATAACACTTCACCATTAGCAGCGAATTTAGCATCTTGTCAAGGGTATCAAAGTTAATGATGGAAAAGGTAGAGAGCGCACATGACATCAGAAAAATATAAATGTGGAATCCACGTGGAATAACAAAGGCTTCAATTCCACACTGAGTTCTATCACAAAAAGGAGAAAAACATCAACGCTACCCCGTGTCTTGGACAAGACACAAATAATATCATCCCGGCTCGTTTGTGTGGTGGCGTATGTAGTTTAAAGATAGCGAACCAACGCAAGAAATTAATCAACTAAACTTTTGCAACCTGCTGTGTTAAAAGTTAGTCGATGGCGATTTTACTGCTATCCCTGAACCTTTTTACCATATAATAAAATCAAAATCCACTACAACCAAATTCACAAAATGCAAGATATAATATTCAAAACTGACTTTTTCTACTTCTACTAATTAAACTGATCAAAATGTATCAATATTTGCGGCACCCTTTATGATGTTTTAGGCACGTTTTTCCATCTAGGATTACGTTACCCACACGTACATTCCTTTTGGCTTTTACTCTTCCGTGTTACGGTCGGGATCTATGAGTTTTGCTATTTTCAAAATACTGTCCGTTCAACGTTTTCGGCGTTCTCAAGTTACATCTTGCTATGTTGTAAGCAGAATACCACTACCTCATCACAAAACAGACATTATAAGGCACCATCCATTTGTTTTTAGTTTTAAATGAAGAACTGCTTTTGAAAAAAAATTGTCTTCCAAATAATGAGAAACATTTATAACCCAAGCCTAGTTTTGAGGCGCTATTCTAATTTCATGGTATTACGAAGCATAAATGACTTGAACAAACACCAGAAGTAGGTTCATTAAAAGCGATAGGCTTAAAATTTAGTACACGAGGCAAGTGATATTTTCTGCGTATACTGAGACGAATCTACAGCGTTGCAGTGGATTCTTACCAAGCCAATAAAGATGCATATGAGTTGAACAACATCGGTATAAGCCACAGAGTATAATCCACCGACGACAGTGTACAAGACTGCAATCACCGCGGAAATGATGACTGATACAAGAATATTTAAATTAAGTATGATTGCCAAAGTTCCACCTTAAAATAAAAGTGATGCAAAGTCAAATATATTCAGATCCAGCTCCACCTCGTCAACACATATCATTGATTGATGACGACATTTAGCTCATGTGTTGCTGTGTTTTTTTGTAATACTACGCAATCCCTGTACAATTTTATTTTTGTCGAATCATTTAGAGAAGATGTGCAACAAAATGCAACAATTTTATAGCAATATTGCCCTGAAGAGAACAAATAAGTTTTCATAAAATACAAAATTTCAACAGACAACGCAGTACGTATTTCAAACGCACAACGTGCACGTTAAGAAGAAACATTTGTACATTTGTTCTATTTCTGCGTTGATTTTCTGTTTTATTTCTTTTTTCTTGTGCCCTGTGACAACTATGCAGGCATAAACCTATTCCTCACGCAACATCTACATGAACTCGTACAGTATAAACCAGGGTTGGGCAATTAGCGGCCCACGGGCCACATGTGGCCAACCACAGCGTTTTCAGTGGCCCGGGGAAGCATTCAGGAAAAATCATCAAGTCTTAACTTTCCTCGAACTTATTACAGCAAATGTTAGTGTTCAGGCTAACTTGAAGCGAGACTTGCTTCTCTTTCTACTAGAGCAGCATTTCTCAACCTGAGGTCGTGAAGGTTTTTTAGGGCGCGCAAAGATTTTTTTATCAGGATTTTGGCCATAAACTACGGAAAATATCTGGCAACCCTGGCCTATGCAACTAACTGACCTACTTGGAATCTGAATGCAGCACAGTGATCTAAAAAGTTTCATGACGCATCAACATACTGAAGCAAGAAATCGTTTTCCATAAAAAAAACGAGGAACCCTCAGAACTCACGTAACCCCACTACATGTTTTGCGGAACACTATGGTGTCACGGAACCCCTGTTGAAGAATACTGAGCTAGATTATATTTCTCCACGCACATGGTAATCCATTTTGACGAGCACAAATCCAATTACACATTTATTAGATTTACACAGAAATGTTTTTTAGACGCAACAATGCGCTTTTACTCGCAGGTACAAAATTTAAGAGCACTTACAAAAGCTTAGAGGTCACCACAGCCACACGTTTGCCCACAGTCATCCGCCATACTCCTACTAATTCTACAACGTCATATAAGGACGACGATCAAACGTCAATAACCACCCGACACTGGATCAATCAACCGTGTAGTGAATCAGCAAAATTTGACATCAAGTGAGTTGATAAGCGTGTTGAGAACCGTGTTGCAGCTTCATGTAAAAAAAGCCTATTGATAAAACATCCCTGATACACCATTGTTTATTGTTTGGCTAAGAAAACAATCGCTTAAATACACATGCCATAGTTTAAATTACTCAAAATAAAAAACGTCCTTCAACTGCGAGTAATGTCCCGACATTAAAACCACTTTTATTTCAATACAGCCTTTGAAGTTTTATAGCTTACAGCATAGCCCATAGTGCCGGCCCCATAAAACTGCCGCCAGGGGAAGGCCGCCCCCCCTTAGCTACGCCACTGAGTTCCTGTCTTGTCCGGAACTGTAAACTACAAGTGCAGATGTTCGAGAGATGTAAAAATATTTTTGATTCTGCAGAGTTGCAGTAGAAATATGATGGTTACTCCTCTAAAATGTGCTGGATTCCATGATAAAAATTATTATCAATTACATCAAGCCTTAACACTTGCTTGTTTAAAGAATTCTGCAAAGACATGATTTCGACACACAAATTTTTCTATTCCACACGTCCGCACCCTGGCTATCGAAAGGAAACATTCTTAACCATGTTTTTGTGATGAAGGATGAAATAAAGTTTTTCTCAGAACTGAAAGCAAACGAGTAGTTGTCTTACATTGGTGACAACATTTGGTTGAAGAAGTCTTTCTTATTCGGCTGAAATTTTTGAAAGATCTAAGGCTAAAAGAAAAGGTTACAAAAATCATCCACCTTCGCGACGAATCTGCAAGAATTTTATTCGAAGTTGCAAAACTGACTTCGTAAAGTGATGCAAGGAACGTTGCCATGCTTGTGTTGTTGAAAAAACTGAAGGACTTGCTAAGAATTTGAAGACATCTATAATAGACCACCTTCATTCTCTTGAAATTAGGTTCCAATGATATTTCTCTGAGCTCAAGAGGGAGATGCATTTTTACGAAATCCGTTCTCTACTTCTCTGGCTATAGCCAATATTGTTGATGAAGTACAGGAACAATTTTGTGATATGCGGAATGATTCATCAGCACATGATAGTTTTCATGAAATGCCATTTTCTCGGTTTTGGTGAACTGTGCGTGAATCAAATTCACAACGGTCTGAACTTGCTTTCCGAATATTGCTTTCGTTGCCGCAGTATATCTCTGCGAGAGGTTTTTTTCAGCTCTAGCTCACACCAAAACGGAGGCACGAAATCAAAGGATAGTCGAGCATAATTAAAGATTAACACTGTCAAACACTCAACCATGAATTTCGAAGCTGGCCATACGGCTGCAAAGTCAACCGTCGCATTGAAAATGTTTGTGAAATTCAATTGCCGTTTGAAATTAAATGTCATGAAATGCATTTTTGTGGCAAAAATGTCATGTTTTGTTGGAACAGCTTTTCTAGAACAGCGTTTTGTTGTAATCATAATGACTAAATATCATTTGTATTGAAAAAAGAGTAGGAAGGGGTCACTGGGTGTGTAAAAATAACAAAGGGTCACGAACCGAAAAATGCTGAGAACCACTGCATTAGATTACAAGGTACGGCCCTCCGCTAAGTACGGCCTTCTCAAAGTGGCCCCCGAGCCAAATTAATTGCCCACCCCTGATCTAGACCTATTAAGGAAATTCGGTGTGATCAAAAATATTAAACACAGTAAGAAAGTAAAAACAAGGGAGTGTACAGTAATTCTAGTAATTCTATCCATAAAATGGAATGTGCAAATGTATGGTTAGGTGGTCATGTTGGTTTTACAGTTTTATTTTGAAGTTTGATGAGAAATTGGTTGGTTGCATTTGAAGCACGTCCCCAAATGAGGATTGATCAGGTAAGACAGGAATGATTAGTGAGTTGTAAATAATTTTCAAATTAGATTGTGTTGTGTAATGCCTAAGTTTGGATAAAACTCCACCAGCTCTTGATATCCGAGTCTTTACCTTATTTAAATGACGTTTCCAGCTTAAACCCAAGTATTTTAGGTTATATTTGGGGGAAATGCTGTGATAGTATAACTTTAAATGAGATGGGATTATGTGTAGGAGAGTTTGATAACTTAATATCAATCTTACTGTAATTGAGAGGAAGTTTGTTGGCTCGTAAGTGGACAATTTTAATTAGTTCAAGCTGGCAGTTCATTGAAGAACATTGAAACAAAGATTGGACATATTAAGGTTTATAACATCAGCAAACAAAATAGTATGAAAAGAAGAAGCTTGAGTGATATCATTAATGTAAATAAGGAAAAGTGAAGGCCGAGAACAGAACCTTGAAGCACTGTACAAGATATCTTTTGGTATGAAGATTGAAAATCCCCAATTTTTGTGCACTACATTCTGTTATGCTAATAATTTGAGAATAGTTTATGTGGAACGTCTCTTATACCATAGTAGAAAAGTTTATCAAGCAAAATGTCATGGTCACAGCAGTCAAAAAGCCTTCGATAAGTCCAAAAAAAGAACAGGCTATCAATTTATTTTCAAAGTTATTGACTGGTTGACAGTGCCAGATGAGGCTTTTAGAGGCCCTGAGGCACAATTTTTCGAGGGCCCCATCTAGGGAGGCAGTAGAAGAGTTGAGCATAGGTGTAGGAGCAGGCAAAGTTTTGGGGGTGCGAAGGATTATTGCCCGAATTCTCCCAAACTTGCCTGAAAAAAGCTCCAAAAAGGTGACCTTCACCAAAAAAAAACACTTAATGTGATTTTGGGCGCCATTTTTTCAAATCAAAGCATGTTGGGCGCAATGCCGTCGCCGCAGGAAACTAGTAAAAAACAGAAACTCTTTACCAAGTATACTTGTTTTTATGCAGCAACAATGTTGACCTCAAAAATAATACCAGAAATTACAGAAAACCATTCTGAATTTTATGGGTGCGCGAATAGCTGCAATAAATGTGTTTCAAGTCGATCTTGATAAACCATAAAATTACCTGTGATTCTGTTATGAAAAGGCACCTCCGCCCCTTTTTCCTCCCCTTTTATAAGGTCAGGGGGCAATACCCCCGTCATTTCACCGCTCTCCCGCGTCCCTGAAATTACCTATGATGCTGTTATGTAAGGGTACCTGTGCCCCCGTTGCCCACCCCTTCAAAGGCCAGGGAGGCAGTGCCGCCGTCATGCACCCCCGTTCCGGCATCCGTGGCCCCATCTTTTCAATAAAAAGCAATGTCGCATGGTGTTCCCATAATACTCGTGTTCATCACGCGAAATAACATACTCTGCAACATCAAATGAAAAGGGTTGATATGTAATGCTAAAACGAAAACGTTTGTCATATCATAAACTCAGGAATACCAAACTGTTCTCAGTTTCTTCCACCATGTTAGACACTCAAAACTATAAAGGTATTTTGTGTGCTTTTTCACGAGAAAATTCATGTATCAGCTTGTCAAAGTCTTCTTTCCGTAATAGTTCTCTCTCGTATGCTTTGTGCCCTGCTCTTTTCCTCTGTGTCGTGTTAAGATGCCATACTGTTCTTCTATGATGTCACAAGCGTCTGTAATGTGTTTTTTTCCTGTTGCACTTGCACACATCGTCTGCATATTGGATTAAACGTTGGGTAACAATCATAGTGCGTAGGTAGGCTATAACTGTATTTAATGCCAACTTTCATGTTGGGGTCCCTTAACTGCAGGGGCCCTGAGGCCCGTACCTCACGGGCCTCATAGCTAATATGGCACTGGTGGTTGATCATAAATGGTTGAAATGGCTAATTCAGATTTGGCCTAAATTCATATTGTCTTTTATCAATCAGATTGTGTTCAGTCAAAATGTAGTAGACTCTGTCATAAAGAATATTTTCAAATAACTTTGACAATACTAGGAGAATAGAGACTGAACACAATCTCATTGATAAAAGATATTTAGATGAAGAACTGCCACTTTAGGCTTGGTGTGATATGGAAAATTTCCGGGAGCCTGAGAATTCACATACAGTGATGCAGTTATTGAAGAAATTGGAAATCCATTCTGAGACAATGCAACTTGTTATTTTAAAAAATTTGGATGGAATGTCATGGGAGGAACTAGTAGATTTCATTTTAAGGTTTTTAATGAGAAGTTGGATTTCATTTGCATCAGCAAGAGTGGGAAACCACGAATTCTTTGAATTTATATGTTTAAAAAAATTTTTGTAAGTGACAGGAATGACTTTGTTTTGCAGATAAGAATTTCCCAACTTCTGAGAAGTTGCTTAGTTTAGTTCTTCACATTTTTGTGGACATTCTTAGACTTCAAGAGTTTATCATTTTGTTGAGATTTGTCTTTAATTGATACGTCTTTTTATATCTTGATTGCATTGTTGAAATGCATGTTCATAATACTTTTGTTTGGACATTTTTTTATGTGAGTAAGCTTATTATTGCAAGTTTCATATTGTTTATATATTGTTTATTAACTATTTTCTGAGCATTATTTTTTTGCAATAGAAATTAAATTCCTTTAAGTCCCCACACTTGTCCAATTTGGGCAAGTTTTTTTCGGCCGTAATTCGACAGGCAATTGGGGTCTAGCACAGTTCGGCGACGGGACGTGTTGGCGATGGTGGTCGCAGTCGCATATGTTTTATGCGAAAATAGCTTGTTTTGAAATACAGTAGAATTGCCCTGTAACGTCACTTCCAGTGACCGGAGAAAAAGCGTCGCTATAGGCCGCACTGACTTTACATCCGAACTACAATAAATCGTTCCTAAATTGGCGTTTTAGTTGAAGGCCAGAGCTTGGCAAGGTTTAAAAGTGTTCTTTGATTAGGATTGCCGCTTACTGTATCGTGTTTTCACGAATACTGTGATAATAGTAACACAAACAAAAATTTCAAAACACTGGCAGTTGTATTTACATGCTATACAGAGCATACAGTAGTACAGTAATGCATTACGTTCTTGCAAAAAAGTCGCTTAAGTTTCGTTCGTGCTGTTCTTGAGACAGCTTTATCTAGCACATGTTTGAATTTTGTTAGATAATTTTCCACCAATAGCTACGGCTTCTTTCACTCGACATTCTACTGACTGCTCCAAGTCTCGGTCAAATTGACATCAGTCGCAACAACCCCTAATGTAGTATACTACAGTAAAACATACGATTTCTTTCGACTCACTGATGCCATTGAACAATTCCCGGCTTGACTGCGTTGCTTATCGGTCATGGAAGGTTTGTGTGGCGGCTTCACAGCCCCTTGATTGTGGGGCCCAGGGCCCGTTGACCCCACCCAAAATACTTAAACCTACCCCGATTGTGATGTCACTCTCAAAGACGTTCAAATCCAGAGCTTCCCAATTTTTTGAAATCGAAACTACATGACTTTCCGCATCTTTAGAGGGTTTGAACAGCTCTCTAGCTCCATCGGCTGGCGAGTTTTGACCGAATATGTTCGCGCCAGTTTGCGCCAAAATTTTGACCCACGCTGGATTTAATACGCCTTTGGTGAGCCATGGATAGTTAAAAGTAGAGCTAGGTTCAAGTAAGTAATTACTTAATTACTTTCTTGAAAACCTTTGCTTATTACTTGATCAAGCAATTTTACCATTACTTGATATTTCAAGTATTTGGCTTTTAGAAAAGTTAAGATTTTGGAAGCCGTTGCTGTAAACACAATATTGTATATGACATGCATCACCACACAAAAAATAAGCCATTGAGCCATTGAAAAATAAGCCATTGATTAGTACAAAAACTTTTGTTTAATAATCTATTTCCTTCAACTTTTCAAATTTTGTCTTTGCAAACTGAATTAAAGACACTTCCCACACTCTTCCATAACTATAGAGATTGAAAAATCACTAACTTAGTATATATTATGTTTTCCAAGATAAAAAACTCCAATATAACAGATCAGTACCGCAGGCTTGCTCATTCGTAGACTAAAAACGATTGTTTGCGAAGAGAGAATTTTTTCGCCTAGTATCTTCAGCAATATAAGATAAATCGATAGGTAAAATCTTGGCAGCACAAATATTTTTTTCGATAAATTTCAAAACAAACGTGAAGTTCAGCCAGTTAGAAGTAATTTTCCAAAAGCTTTTTTGGTTATTTTCTTATATTGGTTTTTATAACATTACGGGACTCAAAACTATTCTAAAGCGTTGGGTGCTTGCGAAATGTACAAGAAAGTATAACAGAGATATTCGTAAAAGTACAGTGAAAATTCAAAGAAGGAAAAAATTAAACTATAGGATACAGTTGCACAAATATTTTCATGCATGCAAAATATAGCAGCTAAATAAATTATGTTTCATAAAATACAAAGTTTTACCTAAAGCTGACAAAATCGCTGCTGACCAAAAGAGTTCTCCAAGTAGTGCAGGTATATACAAAATCCCGCCCATCCTTTTTCCAAGTTTTCGTTGCAGAGGATCAAGCATAGTGACATAGCCCTAAATAAGATGCTCTTATATCAATGCGGTTTGATCAAGTCATGGCAAGCCTGCCTAACGGTTTATAAAAATTACAGAGTTTTTAAGCGCAAAAGAAAATTCATGTTCAGTGAAACGTGACGTAAAAGTTGCTTCAAAGCAGTTAACTCAGAATCAACAACCTGTTCTCTCATTTTCTTTGCAAAAAATAATCCACCAATGATAAGACTGCATCCGTAACCGAATGGTGCTTGTGTCCAAACCAATCCATATCCAGGATTATATACAGATTCTGCTGTTCCATTGATGTAACCGCCTCCTACCCAAGTTGCTGCAGTAAAAACATACTATAATGAAAAAATGCAATGTTGCAGTAAAGTTCTACTCCGCGATCAATCGTTAGAATTACGAGTGATAGCCACATATTTTTATTTACATTAATATGTTTCAGGTAAGATTTTCGCGATCATCATGTGATTGCGAAGACCTCCACCACTCATACAGTTTTGTATTCTTGGTCCTGAATCGCTCATTCATGTTGCTTTTTAGGGCATCTTCTTTGCGATAATGCGACAAGTTCGGACAGTGATCACTTAGACAAGATCCAGACATCCGACGCTACGGTTTTGCACAAATGTGTGTTCACGCCTTGTCAACGTAGTTTCTAAGCTTAACACGCTTCCTCTGTAAGCGCGTTGCAGTGTTCACAATCTTGCTTATTTTCGTAAAGTTCGGTTTTGTCCCTGTCCTGAGAACTGACGCACTCCAACTCCTTAATATTTAGATGCTGCGTCTTGTGTAACCACAAAGTGCAAATGCAATTTGTCGAAAATCCCGGGTTTACTCATCTTCTTCATACAAAGTTTCACGCTTCTGGAATCTCCTTCAGCGCAAAGTTCAAGCTTCTCTCGATCTAGTTTTGTTCATCGTATTAAGTTATTTCTGCTTGATGCCAGGTTGCCTCTGCTGCTTCTGCATGACATTCATCCCGAACAGCTCTGTTCCCAATGTTACGCCCATGGCGTGGCCTGCTTAACGGCGACTTAAGTAGATGCCGCTGGTGATCTTGGGGTTCGCTAGAAAATTAAACTCATTCTTCCGTTCTTGACCCACATAACACAGTAGTGCGAGTCACATTCCTTTAACAATGCAGAGTTTGAAGTTTTATCTAAACTCCAGCTGTATGTCCCAATTATCTTCAGCGACAGCAACGTTGTAGAAGTTAGAAGCACTTGGCTGTTTGCAACGGTTTGCAATTTGTAAGTACTGTAAGAAATTTTTCTGTGTCATTGGTGCTTTTATAGAGACACCCCATGTTTTTTAATATCATTTTTCCTACATTACTGTTACTTCTGGCTATTGCACAGCGCCGGATTTAGGAGGTGCAGACAGGGTCTGATTAAACGTACGCGAGGCCCCGGGCAAAGTCGTGACCGCGAGGCCCCTAAACCAATGGTTCCCAACTGGGGAGGAATTTCATGAGTTTAGGGGGGAATTTCCACTTTGTAGTTAAGTTACCTATTCATTGTAAGTGCTGTACGGCTTTTTTAAGTTGACATTGGCTCTTTCAATTAGTTATATCACTTTATATTTGTAAGTTATTCAGTGGACTATCACACAATTTTGTTGACAAACTTTAGTGACATTATTTGACAACAAATAGCTTTCGTTCCACTTTTATTAATTAAGTTATTGTCGTCAATAAAGACCATTGTTCACTAGCCTACGAACTCGAACAATAAGCTACACCGTGACACGTGAGAAAGAATATATTTTAAGATCAAATATTCCTGCAGACTCGTGTAATAGGGGAGGAATGAAAAAGTTTTGTGTCATAATGGAGGAATGAAAAGTTCCAAAATGAGCACAGGGAGGAATGCATCAAAAAAGGTTGGGAACCACTGCCCTAAACGCTTGGCGCAATTGTTTAGCGTTTCACATTCCCTCGTTCCACCTTTCAAGAAGCACCGGTCAAAAACGTCAAACCAGATACGATTTGGCAGCTTACACTTCAAAGACAATTGGGGGTGACCATGAACGGCGGTTCGTATGTGGATAATTTGTTCAAACAGAAAGTTGTATCAGAAAAAACGATCTTTTTGCTCCGGGACACTACACAACCACCTTTTTTGTCATACGAGTAGATAGACTCTCTGACCATCTTCACTGCACAAATCGTCCATTCACACAGACTCGTTGACACGGGGGCGGCATTCGGGTGCAGTTCCCCCCCAAATAATTTGTTACCCCCCAAATTGTGTTGTGCCCAGAAAAATTTGTTTTAAACATATAATAAAAACAAAAATCTTGCGCCCCTAAAATGTATTTTGCCCTCCTAAACCTTAAATCCTGGATACGGGCCGGCATTTACATATGTATTGAAGGAAAGATGTGTGCTCAGATAAAAACGTACAGAAAAATTTTCTCAACGAAATGTCACGCAAAAGCAACTTGAACTGTACTACTTGACTGAAGTTTTGCGATGAAAGCTTTACAATAGTTACATCTATTAGCTGTTTCGTCGTGGACAACAGCACTTTGTTTGATCTAAGACTGATACCTTCATGATCACAAGCACTTCGAAAATAATTGTTACGTCAACGCATTATACGGTAATTACAAAGGCGTTAGATTGCGAAGAATACTTAGTAATGAACCTATTGAAGTGTGACCCTGGTCTCTGTCACTCAGTCGTGTGTGCTTTTTGGAAAAAAGGCAGCTACGAATAGTTTCATGACGCCGCATTTTTTGCACGCGAAATCGTTGATGATTGTCTCCAGGTTCCCAGGTTCCCCAGGTCCGTATCTCCACGAATCTCATGCTCATTAGAGACAGCATGCTTAGTTTTTCTTGTCCAACTGCACTTCGAAGACATTCTTAATTCTACGCAACATAGATAAGACCGCTCTCCAGTACAGTTGGAAACCATGAAGCACAAGTATATGCAAAGGGTAATTTTAGTATTTGGAAAAGCAGAGTGCAGCTCGTTTTCCACAGTAAACAAATACATTCGCAATTCCATAGATTTTCCGTCACTTTGACCAATATTAGCTTTTAGCTTGTCCAAATTGGCGTTGACGGCCGCAAATTGTATAAGTTCTTCTGCAAATGTTAATGTTTGCGCTGCAGAGGAAAACTTGAAGAACTATAAATTAAATCAGTATTCAATTACACTGGTCAACAGCAAAATTTAAACGGTGATTGCAAAAAGTGCCCCGAAAAGTATTTTTGACGCTGATTTCAAAAATGTCATTATTTTTTTGTAGCACATCTACTTTTTGAGATATCTGTATGTTTTGGTTACCAGTTACCTAGCCTACCACAGGCCTATGAACAACAGAAGGTAGCATTGTTTTGCATTATGACGTAATAAAGAATAATAATTCATGTAGCAGACATACCATTTGTGAAACTAAAGCAAGTTTACCCACCATAACAGAGTGATTTAAATGCTAGAATCTGTTTTATTAAGTGACATATTGATATCTCTGTGCACACAGGCAATTTAAAACATTAAATCCCCATTGCACATTGCGTAAATTTGAATGAATTATATGATAACAATCAGATTGTTTTGAATGCTTTTCAGTTGGCTATACTGACTACCAGTGGAGCCTGTCATCGTCATTTAAATCCGGTCGTTCTCTAAACATTAACTCGGATTTTACGTACAACCCCGCACCACCAGCGTTAGTGAGGGAATTTTTGTGAATAAAGCTATAGCCTTTGATGTTAGCCATGGTTTGCTTATCACCAAAAAGTTTCGTTTCACTTATGGCAATGATATCTGGTAAAATAGATGAACCGTTTAACCAGTCCGTAATCTTATATTTTTAACTAGACTTCTGGTATTAAAATGTACTGAGAATAGACCATTAATTTTGTTAAGTAAGCATTGCAATTGGGTTAAACTGTAGAATTTACAAGGTTCGCAACGCAATACCGCATTTGAAAGATCTAATACATCTTCAGTTGCCATAGCAACATAAAATAATTTGTAGACATTTCCAGAATGTTATGTTTGACTGTTGTTTAGATGCTGAAATGCACAATCTACAGAGCTCAGAAAGAGAAAACTTCAAAAGGAAAGATTTGATTTTAAGCTATTCATTAATTAGGAAATATTTTAAAAAATGGAAGCTATTATCATCATTTACTCGATTTGCAAACTTGCCACATCTACAATGGGGATTGGCAGCATTTAACTCAAAATTAGTGCAAAAATGAAGATACAACTTCAAGAAACAGGTATTACAAGAAAGAAAGTGAGTATAGCACATGATGCAGTTATTCTTAAAAGAAAGACGAGAAACATAGATTATGATAAACCATGAGATGGGTGCACTTTAAAACAAAAAAGCGTATTCATCGAAAATTATTTACACAAGTTAATCGTTTGGGTCAGAAACTCGACATTTAGCTTAACAAATAAACGAAATTGCAACTTACTGAATAGCCAGCGAGAACAAAGGAATTCATTGATACAAGTTGTTCTGATCGCATTAAGGAATCACCCGTTCATTGTCGGCGTAAAGGCAATATTCACTGCCAACCACTTTCCACTGAATTTTTTTTCCTTGGTTGTATAGCCTTGAAGCTGTCTTTATAAGTGTTTTCCTCTAAGCCTGCATTGCCATCGGTAAGTGCCTTGTGATATTAATTTTCATTTTCCTGGCATCCGGTGCTAATTTTAGTAATGAGCGTTTGTCTTTCATGCTTGCCAGTTTAACCACAATTGGGCTGTATTTTTGGTTATCTGAGGAACGTTCTTCATTTTCAGAGTTATTAGCATTATCCCCATTGACAGCAGAGATTCTACGTGGCAGTCGATGAGCATTACTGAACTTTATTGCATCCACTTGCGTAGGGCGAACTCGTAATTCTTCAATCAAAAACTTTCTGACTACTGCTTCACTTTGGTCATGGTTTTCGATGTGGCCTTTCTGCGGCAATCCATGAAAAAGAACGTAATACTCTTTTGAGCGATACTCTTGAATAATATTATCATTCTTTCTGGTGGTCTGCATTTCTTTAAACTGACATTGCAATGAAGATATTTGATGTTCTAGTTCAGATACTCTGCAGTGAGAGTTTTCAACGCTTTCTTCAATTGCTGTCATACGTTTCAATGAGTCATTTTCAATAGAATCAAGTCTCTGTATTACAGACAGCAACATAGCATGCAAGTCTTGCAAGGTAGGTTCATTAATTGCCTGTGACAAGGTTTCAATCGCCTTTCGAGAGCGCGCGTTTCTCGTATCCATGCTCTGTCCTTTAGGCAAACACACTAGCCAACACTCATAAAAAAACTTAGAAATGATGGTGAATCCGGATGTGGATGGCTATACTTAAACCCTAAATCACCGCAAAATAATCCGAAAAACCCAAAAATTCAAAAACATACTGAAAACTGAAAAAATACTAAAACCGAAATGTAAGTTAATTGGGGCCCGGTTTTTGCATTTAGCTTGCCACTGGCTACAATATATTGTATTTACATACAGCAAGCTGTCCCTACTCAACTGCAACAAGATACGAACTGGTGCCGTAGCTTAGGGGAGGGCCTGCGAGTTGTCAAATTACTTATGTTTTGGGTTGAGTTAATTCGACTGGAAAGGCAGGAATGCTTTCACACTAATCGTTACATAACCGTGCAAGGGCATACGCAAGGAGGGGGGTTGGGGTTAAAACCCCCCTCTGAGCTTGATATTTTACAAAAACTTAATTACCTGCGTAAAGTAGATTAATTGTTTTCGCATACTTTTTGCTTGTGAATTTGTCGACACCACGGAATAAATTTGCATGTAAATTTCAAGGAACATTCTCAATGGGCCAAAAGTTATTAGGTTTTTGGTGGGAATCTGGGTAATCGTCATTCGTCTGCATCCAGAAACCGTCTCGCCACTTTTTGCAGGCCTTTCATTCACTACGCATGTTTAAAATTGTGTTCCGTGTTAGTTCACTTTATCCGAAACAATTGTCTTTATTTTGTCTGCTATGGCTGATCTGCGCAAGTGCTGGCCGCATTGGCTTCATTACCAATTTCTGTAGCATGATAGAACTGTTACACGAGCTCAAAAACAGCAGTTTTTAACATAGAAGCGTCCATTTGACATTGTCTCAGCAGGGAAAAAGGAAAACTAAAAGTTTGCTGGACTTCTATAGATGACAAAAGATCGGCAGTTTTATTGCGTACTTTATGCGCATTTTCAATGCTTGTGTGGTTTAGCAAGATTCGATCTTGCAAACCAGGGTGCGCGCCAGCCAGTCCAGCCGCACACTTTCTATGCTCGACTGCTCGTATTCGACAAGACATTAGTACAGCCTGATTTTGCAGTTGTAAATTGCTCTGGCGCAGTGATGAGTGTGTTTTATTCCCCTGTTTTAACGCGCAGCCCGATATTTTTGCAGTTATGGATTGCTGTGTCGTAGGATTGAATTTATTTTCCACCGATATCCCAACTTGGAGCGCTGATAATATACTGTATATTCAGTGCAATGACATATAAAATAAGGGGAGTGCGTGTAAAAGAAAAGAATATGCATACTTTGTCAACAAACTTCGCCAAAACGTTGGTTTGGAAACATGAATATGACGTCAAATTGTGACGTCACAAACAGCGCACACCAACTACAAATGATCACCATATGCCACTGAATGAAACCCCCCCATGAAAATTTTCTGCGTACGCCACTGTAACCTTGGTAAATTCTTTTTCAGTATTTCAATGACTTCGGCAGTATAGTGCGGACTGCTGACTCCATTATATTGTATTAACTTTGCTGATGAACCGTGATACGGTGAAGCAGTGTATTGTACATAGCTTAGTGTATTAGTATCTAGTAATTATAGCTAATCAGTAATGCCAAAAAAATCGCAGTTTGATGAAGAACTACGTGAGAAGTATCCCTCTTTCACAGACCTAAATGATTTTGAAACCGAGTGCATTGCGTGTGGTTGCATTTGCCACAGTGCGCACAGAAGAGTGAAAAGACTATTGCGATTTTGTGTTGTGGATATTGAGTAACAAAAGCTTCTTTCTCACAGCGTAAACAGATGGCAATCGCTTTATCCTAGCTTGCCAAGGATGCTGCAAATGTACCCAGCGCCACATTCATACTTCATGTCCATCGACAAGCCAACTGTCGTTCTGAAGTGTTTTTTTTGGAAATACTCCGAGCGAACTCTATTTAAGACATTAAGAAATTTGCAATCATTTATGGCTGTTTGCAGTGAGCAAGTTCAGAAAATTGAGAAGTCAAAGCATTAACTGTTGAGGTTATATCGTGTCTCGCCACTGCGAAGACAATGATTCAAGAGAGAGAATCAGATGTACATATCAAGCCAAGTAAAATAAGCACTAAGAAATCTCAGAGAAGGCAAGGATCGTGACTGTGATTTATTCAGGTCAGATGTAACCGTATTGTACAAATCTTGCGCTGCATATCTGGATAAACGGACCACTCTCTTTGCTGTATTTTAAATGCTTTGACTAGATTCTGCTGTTGCAAATAACTGAATGGGAAAATGTTGAACCATGTGAGGGGCGGAGCCAGACATTTTTATTTGGGGAGGCCACTGGAGGGGCCAGTTTTGCAACAAGGGGAGCTGTCAATGGTCTGTGTAGGACTTTCAGAAAGAGACCTACTCCGCCTTTAAAAGGATAACTTCACTTGATTGTACAGCGTTCAACGTCACATCATTATGTTTCGCCTTAGTGACCTCGCTGGTATGACTAGAAAGGTTGCGCTGCAAAGCATTTCATAAAAGTAAGGCTGCACTTGAAGATGGCAACGCACCAGAGCCTTCGTGAAAACGCACCTGCGCTTCTATCGACATCGGTTTTGCCAGACAGAAACATGTGTTGAAAAATCATGTTCAAGAGTTCAACTTCATCAGTCATAATAATGTCGTGACGGCAGTCGTGTTTCCAAATGCATGCTACGCTAATGAAAGCACACCGCACAAAAGAAACAGAACGAAGGCAAGTTACGCATGCAACGTGACGCAAATTGTGTGCCTTCTGCGTCGCCCACGGTGCAGTGTGAGGTATCTATTAGAAATCATTGAACGAACAGCTCCCGGTGAACTCAGGAAATTTTACTATCACTCCTGCAAGTGTCTTATTAATCATGCAAAAATGCGACATGAGCAAAGACATTTAATGACAGGTTTCCTCTAACACAATTTAATCATACGGTTGCTGTGAACAGCCGCGAATTCGTCGACAATCAAATCCATATTGAGGCAATTAGCCCTATGCTGTTCAATCGACAGAATCGCGAGATTGCTGAGCCTTTGCGAAGACATGCGACTTCGTAAGTAAGTCTTCACGACACGCAGTTTGGAGAAGCTTCGCTCTGCCTGCGCAGTGGTAACAGGCACGGTCATAAAAATTCTTAGTAGTTTGTGGATTTCCGGGAAAGCTTCGTGGTAAGGATGAAAAAACACCTCCAGTTCCCGCATACTGCTTAAACTGAGATTCTTATGTTGCAGCAATCGTTTGAGCTGATGCACCTCATATTTCAGAAATTCGCTGTTGCAATGAAACAATTTTCCCACGCTCTGAATTGCAGTCATATCCAAAAAACTCTTGCTTCCTGGTTTTAGAGACTGTACACCTGATACAATAATGCTGGTCTCACTATTAAACCTGCGTTTAAGCTCGAGCAGTAAGCAATCTAAAATTGGCAAAAATATATCAGTTCTGAAAGATGACTCTGGTTGTTCTGTTGCTATTCCTTTCTCTGTAACGACATAATTTTT
>Ga0210059_1002131_pt1 | contig 30730 bp, 17 predicted proteins | sample Ectturendosymbi2_FD_188042 | JGI IMG/M metagenome (GOLD analysis project Ga0210059, IMG submission 188042) | Ecteinascidia turbinata endosymbiont from Florida, USA - Sample 2 (SPAdes) (version 2) | ecosystem: Host-associated > Tunicates > Ascidians > Unclassified | place: Key West, Florida...
AAACCGTCTGTTCCGTCGTGGTTGGCAGGTGCGCGCATTCCGTCCAGCCGGTTAATGCTGGTTTTAATATACTGTCCAGTTTTCCATGTCTAGCGTCCTTGAAAGCCGGAGTAGCTCGAGGTGAGTTACTCTCCGTTGGTTCTGTGGCCGAAGGGAGTCGTTCAATCTCTCGGTGGTGCAAAGGTAGGAATGTTAGCGAACTGAAACTAAAACGACAGAGAGATTGCTGGAAACAAATGACTATTGACATGTTCTGCATGGGTAAATGAATGATGTCGTGAGTTTCGAAGCTTGTTGGCTGCTTCTGGGAAGTTCATTAGCCCGAGACTGTAGCTCAAGTTACATGTTGCTATTCACTGTTCCTTTTATTGGGAACATAACTTTTTTCAGTATTGGTGAATATATTAATTGGAATATATGATTTTGAGTGAATTCTGCGAAAACGCGACTTTAAGCTTTTTGCAAACATACTGTGCGATCGTACCCCCCCTTTCATTTGCACGGCCCTCTGTTGTATCAGCTGTAGCCCGACTGGCAATGCGTTAATTGCCTTTCGTCACTGGACAGATCTTATTTTGCGATGCATTAGGGTTTGAAGTTTTGTGCCACACAAGACACCGATTATTGCTGGCCTGCTGGTGATTGCGCGGTCTTATTGTTGGAAGCAAACTGACGTTTTCAACAAATTTCCCGCCCCGCACTTTATTTGAGCGCAGGTGGTCCACCTAGAAGTTATGTCAGTTGATGACGTCGCAACATTTACTCAGTGAGTTTTATACGTGTCGTTAATCGAGCTGTTATTTAGGAAATGTTTGTGCTTGTGCGAGTTGTTTTGAAGATACGTGAAAATATTCCAGGGTTGTGAGGATTTGTTTCTCACAATGTTGTAGAGCAAATCGTTTTATAATGCAGAACGCACATTATCGACTTTTCTACGACTGCTCTTGTTGACGGACATAGATAGAAAAGTTTGATTTGACGATGCGGTGTCTCTGGTTCGGAGAAGTTTCATTGTCCAGTGCGTCACGAAATCTAGAAACACATGGAAAATGGAGTTGAAATGCTGGTGTGAGTGCGCAACGTCACAATCGAATTGCTTGGAACGTGTAAAACGCTTTACATGAGGTGATTGGAGTAAGCGCCAAAAGATTGTTGTGCTTTTAAGCAGTGGCGTAGCCAGGCATTTTTCTTTGAGGGATAAACAGTCGGGCAGAGTTAGATCACGTTGGTGACGCATTCAACTGTGACACAATCATTTTGCGAATGCCTCCAAAATCGCATCTCTCACAAGATCAGGACATTTCCTACACCCTGCTGCCGCCTTGAAGTCGACGTTGTCGACACATTCCTGATTTTGTGTGAGTAATGTAATGAATAAAAATCTGCCGCTAGTGTCTAGGTTGGTACTACACGCTGAAACAAATCAATCATCGCTAGCAGAAAAGAACCCACCTACCCTTGTAATCAAAGCCTCGCCAAAGAAGTTGCTTACCGCCGGTTTGGTCTAAAGGAAAATGAGTATGGTACAGTACGTGATTAAAAGAGTTTTTTTGAAGTAACCTCAATTAACTTTACTCTCTACATGCAGAACAGTTCGCACCATGACAATGTGGATGTGTCTTATTCAGGGTTCCCACGCAGTATTGAAAGTATTGAAAAAGAATTGAATTTCAAAATCGGTTTTCAAGACCTTGAAAAAGTATTGAAATTGGCCAAAATACGCATTTGGTATTGAAAAAGTTCGGAAATCCTAGATGGAAAAGAAATTTGAAGTATCAGAGCAGAATTTTACTGAAGGCAAAGCACTTCTTTATTTATGCAATGGGCAAAATTGAATTTCATGATAAAGAATTTCAAAAAATGAAGAGAAGTAATGGTAGTGAACTTTTTTATTTTAGTATTGAAAAGGAATTGAAAAAGTATGGAAAATGATTTTAAAAAATGTGTGGGAACCCTGCTTATTCATCACGACCATGTCCCGTTTGTGATGTAACAATATAAAAATCGCCAAATACGTGTTTCTGATATAGATACACATGTTGTGTTAGGTGTTGGCCGGTAGCGTTAATACCACATGATTAATGCAACAATCACACCTCGGTGGTGGCCAAATAACTTTTCTATTATGAAATTACGCATTACATTGTGCGTAAAGGCTATATCCTACGTTGTATAAAGATTATTGTTTTACCCAGCCGACTTTCCATGAACCGCCTCGTGGGTCATCACTCACCCAAAGCGTAAGAATCAGTTTGCATTGAATCGCAGAAATGAGTCAAGGCCTTGTATCCGGCAGGGATCAGTCGCGGGCAGGTCGACAATTTAACAAACTCGTAAGCTTGCATTTCGCAAGGCTTACTAGTTTAAGCTGCAACTGGGAAAGTACACCATCCAGTCCACACTGACTAAGTGAAGATGCTCCTTGGCGTCGTTTTCTGTGGCAGGTGTGATGTCGCGACGAAGCTTCGGTGCGCATGCGACTGCGCAACCATGCAGACGCGCAATGAGTGAAGCGTCCCAAGCACTGTGTGATATACATGCGAATTTTGGATTGTTGCAATTGCTCGAGAATGATATTTCACTGCGCAAATGGTCTCACAGTACTGTGCATTTGCGCAGCTTGGAGGGAACATTGCGCAGCACTGTGCGAACTTCGCAGCTCGCCTAACAGCACTCTCCACACCTTCAACCCTTCTTATGTAAATGGAAAATGTTACAACGATTCATTTCAATTGGGGTCATGACCCCTTGGCTACGCTCCTGCTTGCAGCTTTCAGCCTGATGAAAAGTAAATCTACACTTGTTTTCAGCAGTCACCATGGTATGATAGCATGAAGATATTGTCCCTATTTTTACATTTTTGTTCGCGTATTGAAATGTTTATTGATGAATGTCACAGTTAGAACGCATGTAGCTTTCCAGCGACATCGCTGCATCATACAAAGTTCGGACACGTTGTTTTATGCTAGCACCATCACCCGGTTAGCTCAGAGACAGTCATCGAAATCAGTGTTGTGAAGGAAATGCAACCAATAACTTCACACAATCGTCAAGATCAAAAACAGACCCTTAACTCGCGTTTGAAATTGTGAATGATGTTCACTGTGTTTGAATGCTTATTTTTTGTGCATACCTTTCCAAACTCGATTGCTTGAAAACCAGTTTTCGCAATAAGCCAGACCATCTCAAAAACGTAAATGTGTTTACTGGTAGTTGTTGTTTCTCATAAGGTTTGTATTGTTTTTGTAAAAAAATGTTTAGTTTTCTTGTGGAGACTACGACTGAATCAGATTGGCAGCGAAATCAACCATCCAAACCGAATGAAACAGTTTGCTTAGAGACAGTAACTATGTGTAAAGCAATGCTGTAAACTGCGCCGCATGCAGCCGGCGAAAGCTTTTCTTGCAACCCGCGAAAGCTTTCTCAAATTCCAGAAATGTTGCAAAAGCTCGACCTCGAATAAACAATTGTCGTTTCACAATTTCTTCCGTACTAATGTACAGTGAAATCTGTACACGGAAATGAAATATGATTTTTGCGGCCCGCGGCAAATTTATACTGATCATTTGGCCCTTCGAGCTTTCTGAGTTGTGCAAGCCTGCTGTAAAGGAAATCCAATCAGTTTTCACAAACATTAAGTTTATCCATTGTCAAAAACAACCCCTTAACTCACGGTAAACGTGTTGAGTGGTGAAGGTTGTCCGCTGTGTTTCAACTTACATTTTTGTTCGTGTTATTCAAAACAGTTTTTAGGAACTAGCACACGATTTCAGGAAGACCACATTGAAAGAAAAATGTATTTGATGAAAGTAATTTTGTTTGATGAAGTTTGTCGTTTTTTTTTAACGAATGTGTAAGTTTCCTCTGGAAGCTAAAACTGTCAAATTGGCAGCTAAACGAAATGTCAATGCCCTGCGAAGTGGTTGACACATGTAGCTGAATTAATTGATTTTCACTAAACTGCGTATTGATTGTTATGGTTCGAACTTTGCTTCATTAAACTTTTAAGATTTCTCGTCGTAAAAAGCCCGTGTGTTGACGTGCTTTTACCGTTTGGTTGGAATCTATTAAAACTTTGCATGATTGCGCGCTTCAACATTTTCTTGCTGCCAATGACTCGCCACCACTGCGGCGCTTTTAAGGAAAGAATGAGTGGAGTTAGTCCCCTTAGAATTAGATCACTCGTTATGCCCTTACTGGGATGAAAAAAAGAGTCGGAGAAGACCGTCTTACTCAGTGACAAGACTTTGTTCCCGGATGTGCCTTCGAAAGTCACGTTCTGCTGCAGTGAAGCGTTATTTTGCTTCTTTTACCGTGTGGGTTTTTTCAGAGTTCATTTTACCGTGTTTGAATTAAAATAAAAAAATAAATGTCCAACACGGTTATGGAGTTTTAAAAAATGGAATTGAATTGAGATAAAAAATAAATGTCCAGTACCCTTCAACAAATTAGTGCTTTGCGACTATATCGTATGCGCCTTCACATGTTTTATTTCGCCGTCTTTCGCAAGATGGCTGTGCAGGAATCGTGTTATTTATTTACGTTGCAAAGACCACATTTGCAACGTGATACCGTGGTATTTCACTGAAGACCACTTGTCGACATTCAACACCTGCCAAATTGCTGCGCCCACATTTGTCAAGCGTTGATAAGTTTTGTAAACGCTGTTCTCGGTCGGTGTTTGCTCACGGTCCAGTGCTTGAATGCTCTGTGCAAAATCGCAAAACACTTGTTTCGAACTTGCGGCGTGAAATTTATTTTGCATTGTTTGGACTTTCCAATACGTGGCTTTATTTTGCATGACCGCCCGTGAAACAGGAATGCAGCGCAACAACTTTACCTTTTGACTATTTCCAGAATAATAACGATGGCAAACCTGCTGTTGACTAACGCTGAGCCAATTGCCCACAGAAATGGCTGCTGGTTTAGGAGCGCATTTCTTGATGGACACAAGACGTTTTTCTACATTGAACCGGTTAATACTTGCGTTAGTCGCGGACATGCTTCAATGGAGTCACGTTTGTGTCGCGAATTTTTCTTATTCTGAAAGCACATGTCAGTTCAGTTTCGCGAATTAGCTGTGATATGTAACAGTGAAAATCTATCAACCGCCGTGTGTTTGGGTGTCGCTGTAGCACCTGTTCCTGTGAAACGTTGTGAACTCGCACGATGATTATTATGTTTGTGGAGAGTGTCGCGGATTTCGATCAAGCCGCCCGCGTCATTCTCAGTCTCTCGCGCAGCTTCGCGATCGTTGCCAATCGTGCGTTCACAACAACGCAACAGCATTGGCCAGTCGCTTCGTCTGGATTCGGCTTCACGCTGGTTATTCCTTCAATTCGAGCGGATAATCGCAGTGGGTTCAGAAACATTGTTCGGCATTTGTTAGTAAAACGCAACGGCCGGAGATCAGAAACGCGGATTGGGTGTAATACGCGCGGAATGCATTCGACCTTTTTTCGTGGCAAACCACGAAATATATCGATTCTCGCAAACAGAATGTGGCGCTCCATAGCAATACAATCTCCAGGCACGTTGGCAGCAGTAGCTAAGCTGAATGAAACATCTCGAACGTACTGCAGAACTACATAAATATGGCGATCTGTCGATTCAGAAGCAAATGCGGTTGCCGCTTTGTTTCGTTACCTTTTCGTTTTTCTTGAATGAAAATAAATTTCGTGCATCAGTTTCACGTGCAAAACGAGTTTTTTTACGCATTGATGTGTCAGCCCACTTATTTTACACCAGTGCATTTCATAATTTTTTTGTGATTCGCCCTGATTTGCTGTTCCTTGTAATTTTTTTTCGCCGTACTCTAGCAGGAGAAATGCCCGTCTGGTGCACTTGTCAATGTTTGAAGAGAATGTGGCGACCTGAAATAGCAGGCAGTTCTCTTCCCATGCATTTGTTTACTTCCCTTTACGCGTGATTGTTACTTGTTCTTTGTTTGTGTCAAAACCCAGCACGGTGCGTTCGCAGCGTTTTACGTTCTGTTTGTCAAGAATTTCGAATACATTGAGCTTTTGTCTATAAAATGGATGTGTGTGTGTGATCTGAATTAACTGCTGAGGCGCGTCATGAACAAACTTCCACAACGTATAACTTGGTCGCATTTTTTTTCAAGATAAGTTTCTTCACCTCTTTCCCCGCATCCGATGGACAGCTTAGCTCCAGCGCAGCAAGTCAGCCGGAACAGTCAAGAGGCACTCGCGGCAATGTGATGAATAAAAATTGTTTTGAGTAATCCACAAGACGTGATATGTCTTTCTGTTTTCAATCACACACACTGCAATTACATTTCGTTTTGCTGCAGACATGAAATGTCGTTCAGTCTTCCCTGATTTATACGTCAACGAGGGCACTTTGTGCGGTCCGCAGGGCAGTCACACGCACATAGATATATGTTCGGAGTCTATGCTAAAGTAATTTTATCGATTAGATTAGAATTATCAAGATTTTTTCCACACGTTTCATACGAAAACGCATTTTTACTCAACCGGGATTGACTATTGTTACCTTCATTTTGTGGTAGCTCATGTGAAACTTTTCTAAAGTTTTCAATGCGATCATAGATGTGATATATGTAATACGAGCATGCGGCCCTCGGTAGCAATGAAATCGTCAATGTGGCCCTCCGTAGAAAATGTTTGCCCACCCCTGCCCTATGACGTCACTTCAAGGGCCCGGAGAGAAAAAGTCGTTATAGGTGAAATGACCTTACAGCCGAACTACAGTAAATCATTCCTAAAATGGCGTTTTAGTTCAGGCCAGAGCCTGGCAAGGGTTAAAAGTTCTTTGATTAGGGATGCTGCTTATTGTATCGTGTTTTCGCACAATACTCTGATGAGAGAAACCCAAACAAGAATTTGAAAACACTGGCAGTTGTATTTACATGCAATACAGTGGTACAGGCAACGTTCTTGCAAAATTTCGTTTGGATTGTTCTTGAGACAGCTTTATCCTGCACATGTGAATTTTTGTTGGAGAATTTTTTCACAGTGGGACACCGCCTGTTTTATTCGACATTCTACTCACTGCTCCGCGAAGTCCTGGTGAAATTGACTACAGTCGCAATAATTCCTATTACAGTAAAACATGTAACGATTTCCTTCGAATCTCTGATGTCATTGTTACGTCACACCCACGGCTCAACGATTCCCCGCATTAACTGCGTTACTTTTCGGTGATAAAAATGTTTGCGTGGCGACTTCACAGCCGAGCTTACACTTCAAACTGCAAAGAAAACTTGCAACTGTCGTTATAAACGAACAAAATATTCTGCGGGGCCGACGAAAAGTGACGCTATAGGGCAGTGGTGGGCAATGAATTTCGCTAAGGGGCCACTGTGACAAAGGCCGCGTTTAGCGGAGGGCCGTGCCTTCTGATCATCATCAGAAGAATCTAATGGATAGAGAAGCAAGTGTAGGTTTAGATTTGAGGCTAATTTGGGAGGAAATTTCAGATTTGGTTAATTTTCCTGAATGCTTCCGCGGGGCGGTAATTGCCCACCCTTGATATAGGGGGAAGCGACGATAAAGCCGAACTAGAATGCTTGTAAAAGATGGGAATTTTGTCGGTACCGAAAAAAAGCGTCGTTAATGGCCAGGGGTGTACAACCTTTCGCTATTGCCGGCCGCATTGCTTTTATTTATATGACGTACGGCCGCCAATGAGTTCGAGTTATGTTTATGAGATACTGCCAAGTGTCAACCAACACAGAATACAATGCTGACGCAGCAACGGCGGTGTGTGAACTGTCTAGAAAGAGCTTTTGCATCTTTATTTCCTGCGAAAGGTATCATGAATTATAGACAAATCATTTCTAGCCGTCTCTGCGTTCGTATTAATCATTTCTAACCGTCTAAAGAACTTATTTACTCGCTAAGCGAGCACTTTTAAACATCGGTGAATAAACTAAATAACGTAAATGTTATCCATTCCATTCATTTTCATGCCCGCTTTTCCTCTTGTGAGGGTTGCGGCGGCAGCAGCCCTAGGAGGACTTGGAATTCCTCACGGTCAGCAGCAATTTCAGATAGTTCTACCTGCTCCACACCAAGACGAGACCAAGCAAGGTCGGAGATGTAGTTACCAAACCTAGGCCTTGGATGACCTCTGAACCGCTTTTCCGTGGGTTTAGCCAGACAGACTAGCCTCGCCAATCTTTCGTAGGGGAATTCTGGACACATGGCCGAAACAGATATGTTGATATCTTTGCTCTCTCAATTCCGAGGAGATGTGGTTCCACATTCAGGGCTCTGCGAATTTCACAGCTGTGCACTTTCACACCATGGGCTCATCGCAAAAATGCCTCTCTGCCACTTGCACTTGAGATATTGTTTCGGTCATTACCCAAGATTCAAAATCATAGGTAAGGATCGGAACAAAGACTGATTTAAAAACTTACAGCTTTGTGGTGCTGGACTCTCCTTTTGTGGCCACAGAGCGATAACGTTCATGAAGAACTGCGTTATTTTTAGCAATCCATCAGCCTCATCGCTCTTCCTTCCGTAACTCGTAAATACCACCACTATGTACTTGAATTTCTCCACCTGCTGCAGTGTATTCCGCTCACTTCCAACATACACTGCCTTTGGTTTGTAGAGAGACATAATACCTCGGTATTTTTAGTGTTAATTTTCATTCTGGCTTGGTCGCACGCAGCGAAAAACTGATCGAGTGCATGCTGAAGACCCTGTTGAGAAGATGCTAGCAGTACGAAATCGTCTGAAAAAAGGAAACGGTTGATCCTGCAGTTCCAAACTGTGACACCCTCCTCGACTCGGCTGTGACTGTCTATCCAATTCATGTAGATCAGGGGTGCTGCGGCGTAACGAGGGGGGCACAATTCGCCGGGCCCCAAATCAAATCACGGTGGGAGCGTCAAATCACTGCGGGGGCGCCGAATGACTGCGGGGGGCGCCGAAAAGTCCCAACATTGCCAAAAGTACTTTCTTCAACGCAGCACATTTGCTTCCGAAAGACCTCAGGTTCGAACACTGGGGCGCCAAACTTGTTTCTTGCCCCGGGCGCCATCTAACCTCGTTAGCCCCTTGCAGGGGTGGCCAAACGTTGTGACCCGAGGGCCGAATTCGCCACTGCCTGGCCACTGGCAGGCCGGATACAGTACGATTTACGTGAGAGGCAGCAGTTAATGCTGTTGCACTGCTGTCGACAGTCGGAAACGTGGCACTTGAAAAAAATTTGCAAGGTATTTGGCGGGTCGGATTAAACTGGTCGGCTGGCCGGATGCGGCTCGCGGGCAGTAGTTTAGCTACCACTGTTGTAGACTATGAAGAGAAAAGCAGGCATCCTTGTCGGAGTCCAATACCAACCGTGAATTGTCGTGATTTGACTCTCTCGACGCGGACACAAACGTCTGAGCAGGAACACAGTAACTTGACGGCCAGTAACAGGCGGCCGTCAACACCGTACTCCTGCAACACTCCCCAAAGCTTTTCACGAGGAACCCGGTCGTATGCTTTCTCGAGGTCAACAAAACATGTGTAAAAGTTATTGGAATACTCCTAAGATTTCTCAACAAATTGCTGGAGAGTGAAATTTTGATCTGTAGTACTATGGCCACAGGATAAAAACCGCACTGGGTATCATTCAGTTTTGTTTCATTTATTTCGCGGCATCTTTTTTCAAGGCACTTGGCAACGTACGTGCTAAACATTTGAAAATTCCTGAAAAGCATCGCGGGCCGCAAGAAATGCCCTCGCAGGCCACATGCAGGCCGCGGGCCGCGTGTTTGAGACCCCTGGTATAGCGGAAGTCGTTATAGGCCAATTCCAATGTATGTTTTCATATACGAAAAGTAAATAACAAAAAGTTGGAATTCCCCAAAATATGTTTTCGCACTGAACCACTAATTGTGCGGGTATGGTGACATATCCTCTCCAAAATTACTTGATCCATTTCATCTCAATCAATACTTTTTTAAATGCAGCGATTTTAAGGATATTATATCCATGAACATGGGCGTCGCAAGGATTTTTTCCAGGGGGGGCACTAGGGGATTTTTCCTAAATTTTTCCGGGGGAGAGCAAAAATTGGGGAAATTTGATTTTTCCCACTCAAAACTAGGAAAAACGCTTTTTTGCTGAAAATTTCAAAATCCGGGGGATTGTCCCCCTCTGCACCCCCTTCCGACGCCCGTGTCCATGAAGCTATTCTAAGGTCATGGACATAACACAACACCCACCCCAAAGTTTCTTAAATTCTCAGATAAAGTGAAGCGGTTTTCTACAATTTTTTCCTTTCGCTGACTGGTTTTGAAAATTTTTTTGCTTCCGCAGACCGGTTTTACAATTTTTTCTTCTGCAGACTGTTTTTTTTAATGTAACACAACAATTTAAAAATTATAAATTTTTGATATTTTTTGTCAATTTTTGTTTAAACTTAACGCTGCCAGGACCCCCTGTAGATACCTGTAATAACGCCAACTTTTAAGTTGAAAAAGTTGGCATTTAAGAAAAACGCAAAAAACATTTCTCATATGCTGCAAGTTCACTCGTCATCATTGGCTGCACAATGCCTTTCAGTACTGAATGTGTTTCAGTCACGCTGGTCTATGAAAGCTGAGTACAACAAACGCTGCTCAAGCTAAATAAGAAAAGTATTTGCTTTATCTGTTGTCTGTCTTCCTTTAGAAATAGCCTTAAACAAGATGGTTGAAATAACGAAGTCATGGGGTTTTGCAAGAGCTGGAATAACTAGCAAATTGAGGAAAGTTTGCAGCGTTCTTGTTGATAAAAAATTTAATATGTGTAAATAGTATTTAGAAAACCCAACTATTTAGGCTTACATCAACAATACTCAAACGAATCTATTAGCCCTAAGACTACCACAGGTGCTGCACGTGGGCTTTATTATTACTACCGGTAGTCAAAAGTCAACGTTGAATTACATTGGAATGATATTTGCAGAAGTTCAGTTGTCCCAGAGGACGCGCAAACAAAAAAAACGTCGGTTTGAATACTTTGCAATGCTCGAAATGTTTAATTGTGATCGCCGTAGGTGATGGAATCGCTATCGTGGTTCGCGCGTGAAAATATAATTTGCCGCGTTAAGTAACTTTGCTTCGAGAACATTCGCACTTTGTGGAAGTACGGGGAGTCGGGCTGATGAGCGGCGGTCGATCAAAGCACTTTCCATGCCAGCACCTATGACGAAACCATTAATCCGACATTGAATGCTAGGTTTGCCAGCAACGTGCGCGTAATTACGATTCGGGGTCGTTGCGGTTTCTCCTCAGTCAGTGCCAGGATAAATGGCGGACACTGACTGGACTGAAAGAAATCCTGCAGCATCTAGTAGGGATCCTATAAGTGCGGGTCTATGGCTCCATATTTTCCAAACATTTTCTGAAATTTAGTCGCTTGCTTCAGTGCTAAGCAAAGCTGAAGCTGGAGGTCTTAGCACTGATTTCTTTTCGGTAGCTTTGCTATAGATTGATCATCGTTAGTAGGATTTTCAATTGAGTAGCCTACATCGTGTTTACCTTATTTCTCGATTGTTAGCCGCCCTTGATTGTAAGCCGCACGAAACGGTGTTAAAAAATTAACGTAAGCCGCCCTTGAACATAGGTTACCTAAGCCTCAGATACTTTTGCGTACTAGCACGTTTCGCGTTTGTTCGCAACCCTGGCAATGATGCTTCGTGCTGCAACTGCCCTTTGTTCATCATAATCCCTCTTGCGATGGATGTACACGTGATGCTGAAGAGACTAGAATGCGAAAAGAGAGTTTGGTCGAAAAAAACGTAGTCAAGGAAAGACTGAGCGTCATCTATGCTTTCGATAAGGTAACGAAATAAAAATTGTAAGCCGCACGAAATGATGAAAGGAAACTTTGTAAGCCGCACAGCGGCTTACAGTGGAATAAATACGTTATGCGTGATCATGGTGGCATAGGTGCTGGTTCATAAGATACGAACTTCAGTATCATTAATTAAAACTGTATATCTTCTAAGACAAGCTGTTGTTTTAAAATCGCTAGAAAATATTTGAATAGAAACATGGAATCACGGATACCTCTAATGCAACTTCAGGTTGAGTTTGATAAAAATGCTGTCGGTAATCCATTAGAAAAACGATTTAATATGTTATGGAACTAGCACTGCTCAAGATGTCGAATTTAAAACAACAACTCAGTGTTCCGGCCAGGATTGAAAGGCGATTTTGAATACGTTTTACAGCTCGTGTTGCTTGTCAGCAGTTGCGAGTTAGGATTTGCGTTGGTTTAAGCCCATTAGTAAGGCCGTCCGTGTTTTCGAAAGGAACTATTATTAGCTTGAACGTTTCAGTCAGTTAAGCGCTGTAATTGGTTTGTTTCTAGCACCAAACGTTCAGAATTTTATTTCACAAGTTGTTCCATTCCAAGAACATGAAACCCGAGCAGAAGTCGGTAGCAAAAAGTGGAGTGTCAACCCACTTTTGCCCGGACACACTATTGTTGCCAAGCAGGGGCGGATCCAGCCCGTAAGTTTAGGGGGGCTATTTCGGTAATATTTGGCAGTCAAGTCTCAGTTGGCAGTCAAGTGTCGTTTTCCGAATTGTACAAAATCATGGTGAAAAAAGTTACTTTCGTAGGTTTTAGGGGGGGCGATCGCCCCTGTTGCCAAGTGGCACGTTTTCAAACAATAATCAAGAAACTGTGTAATTAGAAGTTTCTTGGTATGAATATTTTTTGTTTAGAACATACAAAAACTTTGGCAAATTTTTGGTATATTTTACAATTGCCAGTTTGTCCGGTATCAACAAATCCTAAAGTCCTCTGTTTTGATTGGAAGTTGAAACTCACATCAAAACAAACACGCCACGGGAACTGCTGCCCCTCTTCGCTGCATTAAGGCATTGAAATCGAGTTTGTCAACCATCAGCACATATTTTGTTTGGATGTCGCCTGACATAACCTGAAATTGAAACATGGCACTTGTACCGATTTGCATGGAACCAAAAAAATGTTGGAACGTTTACCGTTGATATGACCCAAACCAATGATGATAAACGAGACATATTGCAGATACATCAGTAATCAGCCATATTTCTATTTAACGTCGGCTATCTCTTTGTGAAAAAACTTTTCCTCCTTTTCCGATTGACCAGTGCAGTTGCGGAATGTAGTTTGGTTCTGTTAGCTTATATTTGTGTTGCTTATGCTAAGTATACTGTACAGCAGGGGTCGACAAACACCGGTGCCGGCCCGTGAAGAAATTGTTTCCGGGACGTGCGGAACTAAAGCCAAATAAATCCGGAAGTTTCTGGAACACTGACATAAGGAATACACTGCGGGTGCCATTGACTACCATAATCCCTGCAGGTCGGAGCTTGTTATTGTGAAAAACAAGCCCAGTTCTGTCACTGAATAAGCGCCATGATGACTTACGAGTTGGGTGAGTCCGCAAAATACTGCCAGGCTGAAACCGGTCCGCTGTGCGACAAAGGTTGCAACCCCTGCTGTACAGTATCATACTTCTGAGACATGACATTTGGTTGGCTTGTGTTGTTTGAAAACTCTGATGTTGGCATATTCAACATGTGAAATTATTGAGCTTGCACAGCGACAGGTTATTTTGTTTCTTTCTACCAATGTACTTTGTTTCCGTGTGTTAAAATCAGACGTAGGCCTATTGATAGAGTAAATCCTTGATGACAAACCCATTTTTCTTTGTTTTTCTTTATGTTTGAATCACTCCTCATGTGTGATTACGTTTATAATAATAATACTATGTAATATTTACTTCGAGTCAGACTCATGGCCCATATCACAAAGTATTCGAATAACACAAGAACACAAAAAAATGTTTAATCATAGCGCATTACAGAGTAGGTATTATTAGATAACAACAGTTAACACAGAGTGGAGCCAAACATTGAAACACTGCACCAACTGTAACTGCATCAACTCATCATCCGGCAATCCGGCAGTGGGAGACGCATCATAAAATCAAATAGGACAGTTGTTAGGACGGTTATGAAATTTGGCTCAGAAATTCAATCAAACGTCCATAATTATCTTCAGTGCTAATGTCATTGGACCAACCAAAAAAACCACCAGTTTTTCATAAAAAGCCCACTTAAAAAAACAATAAAACCCACCAAAAATCCCACTCTTTACTTTTCCTTTGAAGAGTGTAGGCCTACTATGAAATGAACGATAAGCAGCACAAATGTACAGTTAATTGTACATTTTGTTAATGAAACAAAACGAACAGCAACGAAATTTGAAGGACTTAAAAAAAGACAAGAATGATTCGAACAGTTTTAGTAATTTCTACTGGTCATCTTCTTCAGCTGTGTAAAATCGGTATACTTTAATCAAATTTTCTGCCTTGTCTGCATTAAAGCTGTTTCTCATGTGGGACATACCAAACCATATCTTGAAAAAATACCTTATATAGATGCTGAACTAGCAGGGCATGTACATAAATTTGACGTAAAACTGCAGAGTTTGTGTGGGAGTGGCTTTTCTCCGTTTGCTGTGCGCGTTGCAGCCAAGCCTCACCACCTTGGAGTGAATTGACCAACAGCACTTGACGAAAACAAAGATGGGGTACAATTCTTTACCCTCAAATTTGAATGTCATAATAGGTATAACAAGTTATTATTGTGTAATTCTGAAAATGGTGCTATTGCATGATGCAATAAAAACAATTCAGAATGGGGCTTTTGTGTGTTTTTTTCAAGAACAAAAAACTGTTTCTTCTCAAAAAAACAAAAAAATTTGGATTAAAAAAACATGTTTTTTTAAAGAAACGGGTTTTTCTCAACCCTGATTGTCTTTCAATCCTATTTGTGATTTTCCCTTGATCGCACGATCTGGAACCAGTCACGTCACTATCAGTTTGATTGGGTTTGCGCCGCACACTTAGAGTGTAGATCCCTGATAATGAAGAAGCAGAGAATTACTGGCATTTCAATACGTAAAAAATAGTGTTGACCACAAAACAAGTTTCGAAAAATTAAATCCATGTGGCATGCGTTAGTAGCCTTAGAATAGGAAAAATCATCGAGTTACAGCATTTAAATTTTGAATGAATGACTCTTTGGTTGTATCGATCTTTCTTGCCTTTTTCATGATGTTGTCAGGTCTGTTCACGCGACCAGTTGGAATAGAACAATTGTGAGGTAGGATGTGTGATCCTTATATCAAAATATGTCTTGTCACAGCTGTTCCAGAGGCCACGAGCAGAAAAATGTAATCTCGCGCTACATTAGCGTCATTCAAGCTGGTGGTCCGAGAGTGGGAGTTCAACATAACCAACATATTGTCAATTTGTTACATTCTGAAACTTGTTTTGGAATATTTGTTTTTTGTGGAGTTGTGTTACGGTCATTGTCATCGCAGACCGAACATGGAAGTCACGTGAGAATCATCGTAGTAGGAATCACCATACCATCGAGAAAGAGTCCAAAGATACTAAGAGTGAATACCAGAATAGAGCAGCAGCCACAGCTGGTGAAGCGCTTCTTTATTAGGCGAGCAAGGGCTTTCGCCGAGGTTTGACCGAATGCACTCACGACGGTGCAAAGAAGGTTGAGGGCTTGAATCCTAACTTCGATCTATACCTTCAAGGTGGCAGCAGCTTGACAGCTACAGTTGGGAATACTGAAACTAGGGATGGATTATCCGACTAACGGTTAACCAAGTGGTTCTCAAACTTTTTTAGCCCATGGACCATCTTTTCAAAAAATATGCGATGGACCTAGGGCCGGATTAAATGAACGCGAGGCCCCGAGCAAAGTCGTGACCGCGAGGCCCCCTAAACGCTTAGTGCAGCTTAAACTGGTGAAACAAGGGTTGGGACTGTTTGTTTAAATTTAGATGTTTCTCTATCAGGCCCGTAACTAGGGGGCGCAGGGGGGTCCACTCCAGAAAAATTTTCTTCCCCCGGGAAAAATTTGTTGGATATGGTTTAAAACTGATGGACGTTGTTTAAAAAATTTGGGCCCTTCTGAGAAAACTCTTCGCTTCCTGGTGTCCCAAGCTGGTTGCGGGCCTGTTCTCTATGCATACAAATTAAAAAACATTTCTCCATTAGAGGAAGAAGGCATTAGGGTTATATTTTTTGTGGGATTTTGGTCCCGTTGCAGTTCAAGACTGCACAAAATTTTTCAGTTTAATAACAAATGTAGCCTAATCCTACAATTAGTGAGGGATATCATCAACGGAGCATGTTACCAGCGTTATGAAAAACGTCTTGAGTAACAAAAAGGTCGCCCAAATGTTAATGATTGCGCTGCAGAAGAAAATTTGGAAGAGAAGCTATAAATAAATCAGTATTCGATTTTATGGTTTCAATTCAAACAAGCACACTCCTATGTTTTTGTTCCTGACACAAGCTTTCTGGTGTTCTATTGTACGAATATGTTTTTTTTGGCGAAAAAAAATTTGGAGTTATTGGAGATGCTTTCATCTGATTTACCACCTGGTCTTTCAAATCTTCTGGCATGTCTTAAATGCGCCTCTGAATGGTATCGCTGGAAGAGATATTCCTCTCATGTTTGCCTCACTACCTTCTCCAGGAAGTTGTTTTAATGTTTTCAACATACAGGGTTTCACAAGCGTTTTTCCAATCGCGTGAGGTATGTTGCTTGGCAATTTCAAATGCGACTTCATATGATGCCTGTCTTCTTGGTGGAAATTTGCGGAAAGATAAGTCTCTGACGTTTCACACTCGCTTCATGGCGTCGGAAAAATTATATAACTTTTGTGGTGTGATTGGGATGCTTCATCGTGTCTCTAAATGCCCAATCAATTTCGAAGGTTTCGTATACTTAGCACTGAGAGCCTTTATACCATTGCAATGCGATTCTTCCTGGATGTTGACTACAATTCCACAACAACAAACTGTTGGTAGGCTATCTTAGTCAACAACTGGGTTAAAACTAGAAAAAAATATTTATTTGTGATATGCTGGAAGGCTTTGGCTCTAAATGCTGTATGAACTTCGAAGGTTTCACAAACCCAGCATCAGCACAGAGAACAACGTTGCACAAAACACACTATGGCTCCACTGTGTTTTTCCAACTATGGAGGTAAAACCAAATTTAAAATACTCTTCAAAATACTTGCGTTTCTTGTCCATGGCAACAATAGAAATGAAAATATCATAATACTTTGGAGGTAGAATATGCTTCTACCTGAGTGCTGGCTGCAATTTCACAATAATAAGTTGCTGGTATCAAAGATTACAACTGTTTTAGAACAAGAACGACCAAATGCGTCAGTTGACACAAGCAATATACCGCTTGTGGTTTACTTCACCTCGGGTTTCGATAAAAGACGTGCAAGATTGTGGATGATAAACCACAGTAACAGATTGGACTCTACAACGGTGGATGGCGATGGAGAGACGTGTCTGCTCTTCAGGTTGTGGCTTCAGATGCATACATTGCCATATTTTGCAACATATTGTGATATTTGAACTGGTAACTCCAGTACTATAAATTGCACGTAATAAATTACGGTATGCGCAACAAACAAGCTGCTTCAAGAAGCAAATTCACTGCGATGACCAGATTTTGCGGTTCGAACTTAAGTTTTAAGAAAAACACGACAAGTTAAACATGTCGTTACATTGAAACCTTTGGGCACCTTAAAAAACTTCGCGACCTCAGGTTGAGAAATGCTGCACTAATAGAAATAGAAGTAAGTCTCGGTTCAAGTTAGTCTGAACTCTAACATTTACTGTGATAAGTTCGAGGAAATTTCAAACTTGATGATTTTTCCTGAAAATTTCCGCGGGCCACATGTAGCCCGCGGGCCGCTAATTGCCCACCCCTGGTCTATGCAGACATGTGGGAATATGTCTTCATCGTTAAGGTTTAGTTCTGACTTCTTAGTGAGCACTAAGTGGAAGTTATATTTGCTGTGGCGAGTTTTCGTACTTCATCTGCTCAGTTTTTTATGCCTGCGTGATGTTCTAACTTTAGTAAGTTGTTCAATAGTCTTGTCAACATATAGTTCTACTGCTCATTGCTTGAAACAGTTTTGCGGGAGTGTCTAGCTTTCTTGATTTTTCACCGCGTGTGTTCTTTGGCCGATGAATGGCTTATTAGTAGAAAGCGCTCGAGAAAATGGATATTGGGCACGTTATGAAAAGAAAAAGCATTTCTGATAGCCGAAGTGGAGAAAACATTACAGTCTACAGACAAAAGATAGAGAATTGAGGTTCAACCAACACAGACTAATGTAATGGGGTAGAAAGGACAAAGCGTTTGTAAAAGTCCTTTTACACTGCATCGTCAGCAACCTGAAAAGAATAAGCGAAATTTCGAAGTTGCCCCCCCTGAAAAAATTTTTGCGGACACCCATGGATGCACGGGTTTCGATCTAATTCTTGGGTCATAAAGCGTGGTGTTGTTTGGTTCCATTCTTTCAAATCACTCAAAAACGATAAATTCCAAAGTTTTCAGTTTCCTCAACCTATGTACTAATATGCAGTAATAAAAAAACTCTCCAATTTTGACGCTTGGTGAACAGCCTAAACACATGAAAAGCTGTAGGCTAAAGGAGTGTTTTCATATTCAAGCGCGAGGCCTCCAAAAGCGCGTGGTCGCGGGTATTTGCTCGGTTTGCCCAATGGTTAATCCGGCCCTGAATGGACCATTTTGTTATGCTTACACCTCATGAACACTAGTCGAAACTGTATTGCACAGAGGTCAGTGAACCCAGAAACGTTCGTTTAATTTGATTTCGGTGACGGCAGTTGAGTTCGCGTTGCAATCTCAACATGAAGCATTTTCACATTTCGGAACCTAACCAAAGAGGTGATTCGCCTGAATGGGAAAACAATCAAGAAGAAGACTCCATAGTTTAGAGTCACAATGTACTTTAGACAAACATTGAGAAACCAAAGTTTTACAGAAAAATAAACTTTTACTTAAGTACCTGAAACTGGACTAAAATGAAAACTAAGGCACTTAGTTCAACTGGAGTAGATATTGTGGACTATTTACATCTAAATGTAGGGTTCATATATTTTTAAAGTAATTTGTGATTTGTATTTAGGATGAGAGTAACCAGTGAAAATTCAAAAACAATTCGCTTAAGAAAAGAATACCATTTCAATAACTAAATTCATGATTAAAAACCGAAACGAAGTGAAAATAACGAGAAATGTCGATTTCGGACGTAAACGAAACTATGCCGTTAATAAATAAACAAGAAGCAACATACAGATGCGCGTATTGCCGTTAATAAAAGAATCAAGCCGCATTCGTAACATGACGCGGGAGTCACGTGATTCCGAGGGGTATAAATATAGGTCTGGAGACTACATTTAGTCAGTTCGATCTCCTACCTCGATCTGGTAGGTAGCAAGTTGTGCAGTGGGCCTCCCAGGATCAACTTGCCTAAAAAGAGCTGTAGGCGTGCCAAGCTCTATACCAGTGGTTCCCAACCTTTTCAGTGTCATGGACCCATTTTGACGATTTGGCTGAAGGCTGTGGACCCCCTTTATAAAACCAGTTAAAACCCTGCTCAGGAACGTGGCTTAATCGGCCAAAACGAGTTTTCAACTTATTTTCAGATGTACTTGGAATTAACGTTTAAAGCTGATTCTTTCATTCACTGCATTTTTATGCGCTTTGTTGAGCAGTCTTATCAAAAATTTCCGAAATTTCGTATTTTTCAAGCTAGAGGGGAGTAAATGGCCAATTTGGCCTTGCTTTCTTGACGTGTAACAAAAGGATTTGGCCTTGGGTAACTGCCGTGAAACAAAAAGAATATATGCCTATCTTGGCCCATAGATACCTGTCGAGTAACCAAAGAATATATGACCACTTTAGACATGGGTAGATCAAGTGCGACAATTGCGCATATTAGCACCAGTATTCGGCAACACTTTAACTTATTTGTGAGCAAAATCATATGGACGTTTTGGCCAAGAACCTTACGTGGCTAAAAAGTGCAAAAATATCCCAGATATTTCTGTCTTTGTTCCAAACTAATTTAGTTTTGTTGCATGTAGAACAAGCTTCGAGTGTCTTCAAAGTTCAATGTTAAGCACTTTAAAGAGAAGTCGCAACATCAGTTGCCAGGTGGGTGTTAGAAAAAGTCAAAACAAGTTGGCAAGCCTGAATAAGAAAATCATTGAGCATCGCAAATAGTAGAACAATTGTTTCACACGACGAAGAATCATGCTTTGAATATTAATGTGTGCAGCACGTTTGTCAAACGATTTTACTTCACAAGTATCCACAGTGTGAAAACTAGGTGTTTCTATAAAAGTAACAGTGAAAATTTCATAAATATGTGGCTTATTTATGATGTCATGAAATACTGAAGAGTGCCGCGATACAACCATTTGGTCACAGCAGAGGCGAATTTTCATTTTCGGGTCCCTTCTGGAAGGTTTGATACGACTGATGCCATACAAATTGGCACTACACGCGCTCGTTAGATTCACTGAACAAGTTGTTCCAATTCATAAACATATTACTTTATTCTGAAATTTCCTCGATATTAGGAACAAAAACAGTCACAATGAAACTAACGAAAAAGGCAGCGGTGACGTTATCTGACCAAACTCCCATTATATGTTTATTGAGTACCTCACTGGCCACTTGGAATCTGCAAAATTGATTCAGGCGTTTTGTTCCACACGTTATGCGTAATAATAACCAATTATCAACGTCATAAAAAGAGAATGCTTATCGTCATTCACTTCAATCCTTCGCGCTCGTTCTTCTATGCTAGAGATCTTTTGTTAGCGGCATAGTTTAAAAACTTGCGTTGAAACAAAACAAAACTACAAATATACTGTAATTCCTTACAGAAAAGCTACAAATTGCCCTTGCTCCCAAAATTTTGGGGCCCCCCGAAATCGGGGACCCTAGGATTAAGCCTTTTTAGCCTAATGGTAAATCCGCGCCTGGGTCACAGTTATCCCTGATATCTGGTTTGTTCCAATTACTTGGACGCGATGACCATTCTGTGGAAAATGTGCTAACTATTTGGCCATTGTATTGTTGATAGCATGTCAAACGAGTCGGTACATACTACATAAATACCAAAGTTAGCACATGTAAGCTTTTGGTTCAGTGGGAAATATCTATTTTTTGTCATTATTTGTGAAACACATGGTACAGTGGATTTGCTGTGTTTTTGTTTTCCATGGTAACTACAAAGTGTACAGTGCTTGCAAGGCTTTCATACACCTTCCATTTGCTTTTTGTTTTGCTTAAAGCAAGGTGCTTGTAGTTGTTAGCTTTTGTACAATCGGTAGGTCTTTCGTAGGTATCACCAGTGCCTTCTTATTTCACCTCTTTCCCTCTCTGATAAAGTTAGCAGGTGGGTGAATGAAAGATGTAGCCTGAAATTGTAGCAGTGATATCAATTAGTAAGAACGAATACGCCCCAAAAAATGTGACAAGAAAGATGACCCACAGGTTTGGGCTACAGGATGATGTAAGATGTGCTCTGTCAGAATTATCCAGGTATAGATAAGCTACCCAAGATAAAAGGTTGTGGTAGTGTTGAAAAACACGTTGTTTGGCAATTTTTTAATCTGTCTCCTTTGAGCTCAAACTTCTAGATTCTTTTCAGCCTGCCTGTTGTTTATTGAAGCTTTTGGGATATTTTTTACTAGCGATTTACTGTAGCCTATTTTGTCCGTCTGTTACTGGAAAACCAAATATTTCTTCTGTGCGTTTTCTGTAACTGCATTCTGCAGTAGATATTTTATGGAATTGTGACATATCTCACAGATCAGACGCTTGTGTATCAAATTCAAAGTAGTTAAAAACTATGGCATGGTGCATATTTGTATGTTCATAACTTATATTTTATTGTTTCAAACATTTGTAGGTACTTTCAGAAGCATTTTCTATGAGGAGACGGTACTTTTGAAAAATAAAATTTCTTTTTAATTTCAATGCAATAATTCTAGGCTTAGTTCCATAGCAAATATGCATTTCTGTCATTACTCATCAGGGTATTTTGAAGCCAACAGCCATCACTCTGTTTCGGCTTGTTTAGCATGTTTTGTAGCTATTTGGCACATTTTGACAATCGATTTGGCATTTTTGGTCCATTTGGACCTGGCAACACTGAATTCTGGAGTTGCTCTCCATTTGCTAATGCAAGCTAGACCAGCATGGCGCGTAGTTTGGCATTTCGATATTTTGCTTTTATCATATACATATAAAGCTCATGGACCCCCAAAAATCCTTCTGTGGACTCCTGGGGGTCCATGGACTCCCGGTTGGGAATCATTGCTCTATACCAAAACAGGGTATTATAGCCTACTGGATTGTTTTAACCCTGATTACCTAAATTACTGTGGGTTACTCTCTCCTCCATGAAAGAAACGTTGAACTCGTTTAAGAACCCCTGTTTATTGTTATGTTATGGTGCATACCTGATTAATGTCGCATTGCTTAAAGTTATATTAATAAAACCAAGAGTGAAAACAAATTTCTTTGATGTTGACTGAGCTTGAAGTCGAACGATAAAAGGCGGGTTTGATTTTCTTTACTGTAATCTCGGGCGTGCCTTGGAGGATCTCTGTTAATATAAAACCAATGCTCTAGTGAGACTTTCCTAAACGTGTAGTAGTCTTCTTTAGAAGAGGACTGCAACAAGGCCGAAGCCTGAAATTGGCTTTTTGCTGAGGCGGCTAAGGTGAACCCTCTTGCCCAAGGAGCGCTACGGCGATTCACTCAGTGGCCGTGAGTCGAATACCAAACTTTCCAATTAAGAGGACAATTTACAACTGAGCTACTGCCGCCCACTCAGAAACGTTTTATCAAGGATTTATGGCACTCTCTGTGGACCACTAGAAATTCCTGGTGGACCACCGGTGGTTCACCTTGACTACGTTGAGAATCACTGGGTTAACCGAGAGAATTTTTGGTATTCGGATATATTTCTGTCGGTTAACATTAACCGGATAAAAAGTAATGTTACTAACGCTTTTTACACTTTTTTAAACGACGTGCCAATCTTCAAACTCTCTATGAAGCCCTGTTTACTACCCAGCCCTCTTCTGTGGAAGCAGAAAGAGCATTCAGTCTTCAGTATATGTGGACTCTTTGCTACAAAACTCCGGTCTCGTTACCACGAATCCGCACAATCGCAGTGCATATGTATATATTTACAATAAAACTGCGTCGTGATTTTATAATCAATTCATCACACAAATCTCGTGAAATCAATTGTCTGACAATTGGTGGTTATTATCCGGTTAGCTAAAAATCAAATATACGGATAAACCCCGTTATCCGGAGAGTAAAAACTGTTGATATCCGAACCGAACCAACCCTAACTGGAACCTCTCCAGTTGCTCACCCACTGTACGTAAGCATACTTTTGCTCTTGTTTTTTGTTACTGTTGTTTTGTTTACTTATCTTATCTGACGTTAATTCGACATATCTTGTTACTTTTCTTTCATTACATGCAGGGGCATAACGAGGTTAGGTGGGGTTCATGGGCGGTCACAGGGGGGGAAATGGGCATTTGCCCCCCGGAAAATGGGGCTAAGAATACAATGACAGTTCATTTGCTGGTATGACACTGCACAAAGCCAGGGTCACTGTTCTGGTGTCATGCAATGATGAGATTACAGTTCACTCATGACCGCTCCTTTGCCTGCATAAGCAGGTTGTGAAACGTGCTGGTGGATTGTTGGTCTTTATTTTGTAACAATAACACGGCAGTAAATCTTCAAACGTTCATTTCAAGTTGCCGTAGTAGGTGTTTTTCCACATGTGACCAGGGCTCCCGCTCTGAGTGTCTTCCACCTAGATCTGAGATTTGCTTTTTTAGTTGACCTGGGTGTCTAGGTTTAATTATGAAAAATCGCGTTAAATCTGGATTGTTTGAAGTGATAAATTAATCAGCAGCTTCAATGTGTTCAACCAAATTAAGTTTATATTACAATGTTTGCATGCGCACATCAGGTGAGAAAGTACGCATATCGGATAAAGCAGAACGTGTTCAATCGGTTTCATATCCTCATATACGATCATTGTCGAGGTGTATTGTTTTTGTCTCTAATGCCAATTGAAGAAACTGGCATGGGCATCCATAGGGGGTAGAAAACGGACGTGTGCCCCCCTATAAATTGGGACTAAGTGCCTAAACTTTCTAGAAAACATGACGTTAGTCGCTTAATTCCGATTTATTGATTCAATTCTTGCAATGACAGTTTATTTGCCAGTATGACATTCATACTGCACAAGATCCAGATTCACAGTTCTTCTTGTGTTATGCAGAATGCAGTGATGAGCTTGCAGTTCACTCATGTCCGGTCCTTTGCCTGCAGAGACAGATTGGGAAACTTGCGAGAGGATTGTTCTACTGCTGGTCTTTATTGCGTAACAATGACATTACAAGCAGGGTCTGATCCAGTCAGTAAGTTTAGGGGGGAGATTTCAGTAATTTTTGGTAGTCAAGTCTCATAACAACTTTGCTACTGTAAGAGAGATGAAGTATACTTTACAAAACTGCTGGGACAAAACAATGGACGACAAACGGCCTTACATCGCAAATGTTGACAAAAAATCATGGTGAATAAAGTTACTTTTTTAGTTTTAGGGGGGGCGATCGCCCCAATCGCCTCCCCGTGGATCCGTCCCTGATGATAGCAGATCTTCAAAGGTTCACTTCATGTTACGGTAGTCAGCGCTTGTCCCGTTTTGCTGCATGTAACTGTTGAATCCAGACACCTTTGCAGTAGCAGGTAATGTAACGAGACTGCGACTGCTGATAGCGGTACGCCACGTAGTATTATACTGTGTGAAAAGAAGCATAAGTGAGTAAATCTGTAGCAATACTTCCACAAGTTTGAAAGATCCATTGCTAGTGTGAGTGACCAATGTGCCTAGGTGAATAGATTAATCAAATTGCCCTTATGGAGGCTTCTTTTCACACAGTATAAAACTACATGGCACGTTAGAAAAATATCTATGTAGATCTTAAATCATGAAGGCTTAGCTCTTACTTCTGAGTGAATAGTGAGTGCAAAGCTATATATGCTGTGGAAGTTTTCATTACTCATCTGCTCAACTTTTTAAGCCTACGTGGTGTTCTACCCAGAGCTGTGGAGCCAGAGCCCAAGCGATTGTGCATGGATGGAGCCGGAGCCACAAATTTTAGATGGTGGATCCAGCCGGATCCTGGAATTTGGGTCCCGGTTCCACAGACAATCTTTGTGAGGCAAGCGAGTTGTACAAATAATACAATTGTTTTTAGTTTTCAATGGACCAAATCACTCTGGAGCCGGAGCCAAAAACTTCTAGATGCTGGAGCAGGAGCAAAAAATGTGGAGCTGGAGAGTTTGAAATTTGAGTTACGGGTAGTTGTCCGATGTAGGTCTGCTTCTCATTGTCTAACTTTCTTGTTTTAAGAGAAATCGCTAGCCTCAGTACGTTGCCAAGAGTGAAAACGTGGCTGCGATTGGCAATGTCAGATGAAGGCATGTTCGGTTTTTGTATGAGCGTTCACCGTGAAAAAATCAACAAAGACAAGCAAGATTTTATTAAAAAGGTAATTGATCGCTTTCTGCGAAATCTCAGACGTTTGCAGCTCTTGTTTCTATGTGATCCTGACATGTGCTGCCATGCAGGTAAAATAAAATCATAATTTGTGGTTTCGTTAAAGACCATGGTAATGCTTCTTTGAAAAGAAGTGCCCTGCTCTTCAAACTGCAGATAGCCTATTGTGTAAATTATGTCGTAATATTCCTGGCTATTGCTGCCAGCGAAGCGCATTTTTTTAATGTTGCCGTTACAATGGGGAATTTTGCTTGTGCTGTAGGAAGGGTAAAGCGTTATGTGAACGTCGGTTTGCATTGCATCGTCAGAAACTTGAAAAGGACAAGCGAAACGGCGATGTTGCCCCCGCCCCTGGAAAAATTTCTGCGGACGCCCATGGTGGCGTCCGGGGCAAGAAGCAAGTTTGGCGCCCCCATGTTCGAACCGGAGATCTTTCGGAAGCAAACGTACTGTATTGAAGAAAGTGCTAGTGAGATTGTTGGGACTTTTCGGCGCCCTCCGCAGTCATTCAGCGTCCCCGCAATGATTCTGCACCCCCACAGTGATTCGGCGGCCGGGGAATTGTGCCCCCCTTGCCTCCCGTGTTACGCCCCTGATTACATGTGAAACGTCTTCAGTCAAAAAATTAATTGCGCTAGCGACTGGGCTGTCTGAGTACTAAGCAGTTGATCCATACGGTCTTTCGCCAACCCTTGATGATTTAAATATGCTAGAACACATCAATTTGCTAAACCTGAGGTTTTTGACGTTTTCATATTTTCATCAGCATGCAGTTAATCTCTGCTCTTGATGTTCTTCTTTTTCTTCTTGTCGCATTCGTGTTACTTCATGATTTGAGTCACAAAAATGCATGAATAAACCATCAGCTCCATGTATAAACTAACATCTACCCTGTGATGTGTTGTGAATGAGCATTTTCGTATCTTTGTGTTCTTTGACGAACCCCTGTCATATGGACCATATGACTGAGTTAAACACGATAAAAAGCTGCAGCGCCTGTCCTAGGTCTTCATTTCGTAAGTAACTCAAACGTTGAAGTTTTTGAAGGTTTAAACACGGCCAGTTGTCTGATCTTTGTGTTCAACGCAATGATGCGGAACGTCTGGTCAGCAGCGCTGTTTACTTTCAAGCTTAATTACGCGTACGAAGGCTCGCCTCTTCCTGTCAACGTGAGCAATTCATCAAACGCCCTCCGGTGCGCAAAACCAGCTTCTGCGGACCCGTCCTGCTTGAACTAAACAGTTACCCACTTTACACTGCACTGCTACCGTATTGACGGGTGAGCGATTCGTCGCCTTTGGCTTACCTTCGTGAACGCACTTGCGAACTCGATATTGGGGCGTTTTTACACTGCAAGGACTCAAGATTTGCTCGTGCGCTAGGCCTATGGTATTGCGAAAGCTGGGGAATAGGTGAAAATGAAAAGGTGAAAGCTGATTCCACTACACAAAGGTGCTTTTTGTAGGTGTTGTTGGAATCGCCGAGATGTGATTTTATTGGTGTAGTCCGAAAAATAACAGCCAGCAAGGAAAATCATGGAGAGCTGCTGGGTGATGAGGTCATGAAAACCGCGTCGCATCGTAATTGCAGTCTTCAAGTGACTTTAATAGACTTGAACAGCTTCTACAGGGCGGGAAATTGGAGTTAGTTTTTACATTGCAAAGCCACTTTGCTGATTTTTGTCACGAACATTAACCACGATCATTAACCAGTCTGTTATCTGCAGTACAATACAACAGACTCTCAAATATGAGGATTCACAGCACTTTGTAAGTGTAATCTATGAACAGTGGGTAGGCTACTGCTATTCCCTAAATTGTAACTGTAACCTACTCCACAAACTTTTATGCCACATTTTATGCTACTCCATGGGTTCCATTACGAACTGAGAAAATCATAGCAACATAACTGGGATACAAAGTTCAAGGTGTAGCCTATACTGAAGTCATCCACTTGCAATATTAGGCTACATATTTTGCACAGAGGTTGAATTACTCTACCAAGGTGTAATGAAAGCCTATTAATCAGTATTGGGGTAGTAGTTCTTCAGCCCAATATCTCATGTCTTGTAACCTACCGAATAATCTTCCAGTTTGTTCAACTGATTCAATTATGCTGATTGTTTCCCTAACTAGGTGTAGTTAACCTACAGGCAAAACTATTAAATAAATTAATCCGTCAGTTTTGGTACAGATGAGCTTGAATAGGCTAATCTGTTCAACGGTAGTGATTTTAACATCAAACAAGTACAGGAAAGGCTGCACAAGACTTAATACAAACCACCCAACCTCTTTTCCGCTCGAATCCCTTATCATCAGATTCCCAGCCTACCTTTGCTAGTTGGATTCGCTGAATCGGGTATGGTTGAAAAAATGCGCGCTCAAGCAGCTCAGTGAGACACTCACGGTCGTGCACGAGTGCGAAGCGAATCCGATAACAGTGCAGTGTAAAGAGGGTAACGCCGCAGGGGTGTAGTGGGGTGGGAACGCGTGGGAACGGCGTTCCCACACTTTCTTTGGAGTGGGAACGCGTTCCCACACATTTTTTTGGAGTGGGAACGTGTTCCCACACCTTTATGTGGTAGTAACGTTACTTGAAAATGTGGGATACAAACGATTACGTTAAAATATGACTGCGATCAGACTTGGGATAATCTTAGTGGTCAATCGTAATCAATTACAATTAATTAGTTTTTAAGTAATCGTAATCCATTGAACTGACTAAAAATGACATGTAATCGTAATCAAATACATTGCAAATTAAATCGTAACAGCCAATTAATTTCGCGATTAAACTTGGAAATATTCATAGCACATCACTGAGCAAAGAACCGCAGGTTTGGTGGCTGGGTTTTATCCTTTTATCATGATTTATTATGGTTATGCTTCAGGGGAGGCCATTTGCTGTATGTGTGCGTTAAATTCAGATAGTCAAGCGGCAAGCACAGCGTTTACAGCTAATTCTCGCTTTGGTCCAGTTAGCCTTCCTGTTGGCCACCCGAAATAACGTAGTGAGTCTAGTAGATACCTTGGAACAAAAATAAGAGCTTTTCTTTAAAATGGGTTGACACTTAGGCAGAGGCGAATTCTCATTTTCGAGGCCCTAGGCCAGGGGTTCCAACCTATGGTACGCGTGCCACTAGTGGTACTCGAAGGTCTTCCGGGTCGTTCGCGAGTAACTTCCATTTCTTCACAAAAACCTGGATTCACAGCTTTCTAGTTTGTGTATAGAGCTTTGTTTCTAAATAAATACATTGTCCTGTAGCCGCTATTCCTATAATGTTTCATAACATTATGACTTTTGATGCGCTGTAAGCAAATTTACGCCACACATCGACCAATTAGTGGAAAGTAAACAAAAAACTCAATAAATTTAGTTGTGGTCTTTTATTGTTATTTTAATGTACATTTTTCTTCTGAATAAACTAAGTGTAAGACACAAGATGCGACCCCTAGGGGTGACATAACAATGTGCTTTTGATCCAGTAGGTGTCATTTATGCATGGGTTCTCATTACTGAATCAAGGACCGTTCTCGCAGAAACTATGTCTGGTTAACAGCCCCCATTAATTGCCCAAATATTAATTATTTCTCAACGGTTCACACTATAAAATATACATACAAGTGCAGCATATAATTTTTGGTTTTATAGCTTTTATTCATCACAATAAATATGTTCAAAATAACACAAATTGGTACTCACCAATATATGATGTATCATAATGTCCAAGCACATTTTGATATGTCACAGCGCTCATATAACTCTCATTTTTTAATTCTGTACCTTAGTAATTTGCGATAAGGAGATCAACAATCCATTCAGATCGGTTCTGTTGAGTTCGTTTTTGCTCCTCAACATGAAACGTCTTATGACCTTTAAACAACAACGAAAGAAGACTTCGATTATCTAACATAACAAAGGATATCAAGTTGGAAGTACTGACGAATTCACGAAGATCCGAACGAAGTTGAACATTATAACAACGTATAAAGACATTAACTCTTTTAGAACATTAATATGTGCATTTATTTGATGTATTAAGAAACTGTACTTTGCACACTTATAAGTTATATTCAGGAGGAGAACAATTCGCAATAACATAGAATTCAATTGCAATAATATCCACATCGAAAATCTTACCAACGTTCACGATAAAAACGATAATCACTGAAGCGTAAAATTTAATTCTTGAATTCAGAATTACTGTAAAACATGCGATCGAACTTAGACCCACGACGTAACGCGTTGTGTTTTCCTCTCGACCTGAAACTCACTAGCCAGTCAGTTGATCTCGTGGGCTTACCAGGCTCACTACCTAAACCAGAAGTGGAGTCTTACCTTTCTGGAATAGGTCGAATTGAAGGATAGATAGTTAGCGAACTTGTGGAGTCTGGCAAATTCGTGAACCAGAATACACTTGTAGCTGGCTACTATCCTAGAACGGCTAGACTAACGGGGTTACCGAAGCTTTAGCCAATTTCCTTAAGCAGGTCATAGTGCAACTGCTTAACAACATGGGTTACTCTCTCTCCTCTTCTTATGATATGATAGAAATGCGCTTTAATTCTTGATTACTTATAGTAAAGTTTGTGTATGTTAAAGTATTTCGTAAACTCCTGTCGAAGTAAATATCGTAGTGCTTAAAGTTATACCAATAAAACCATGAGTGAATACAATCTTGTTGTGATAAACTGAGCGATGTCGAGCTAGACCGGCGGATCCAGGTTTCTTAGTTGTTAACTTGGGCGTGCCATGGACATTCCTATGGAGCAGTGCTCTTGCGGAATTGTCCTAAATGTGTGATGGTTCGCGTCTTTTTGAAGTGAACTGCCACATACAAAATGGTGCCACCAGTGAGGTCTGTTTAATATGGAGGTAGTGCCTAGCATAAAAGGGTACTACCTAAGCTCGACTTTTTCAACATAATTCAAGCGTTTTGTAATCTACTGTAACCCGTTAATTCAATTGAAAAAATACTTAATTGCAGAGGGCAGCTTGAACTCCAATGGATGAGCCCAAGTAAAGAGCGAGCGAACGTATTCGAGACAGCCGTTGTTGCGAACGCTATTTTTTGATTCACGTCACCTGCAAATTGCACGCGGAAAGCCAACATGAAACGAAAATATATGAACACTGACAATGCCCAATGGAAAGAGCCAGAGTTAACAACCTTAATCAGTGAAGTGGGTGGTAGCACAAACATGCAAAGCATGCAAGCTCGC
>Ga0210059_1002132_pt1 | contig 30719 bp, 19 predicted proteins | sample Ectturendosymbi2_FD_188042 | JGI IMG/M metagenome (GOLD analysis project Ga0210059, IMG submission 188042) | Ecteinascidia turbinata endosymbiont from Florida, USA - Sample 2 (SPAdes) (version 2) | ecosystem: Host-associated > Tunicates > Ascidians > Unclassified | place: Key West, Florida...
CTCTCCGCCCTGGAAGCGACTTTCATCAAATCTTTGAATCCTCTTCTCTGCAAACAAAAAGAATTCGTTTACTCCTTAAAGATCTCCTAAACTCTTGAATTTTCCATTGGTTGACCGTTCCAACGTTTCGACGAGGTCCAAATTACATCTTCAGCCAATGACAGCTTCGCCTTTTCTTATCTCCTAAACCCTTTCTTATTGGCCACTGTTTTAACCAATGAGATCTCTTCTTTTCTGTATATAAACCAGCTCGGTAGTATCTCCGCTTCATTCTGACGATATCCTTTGAAGAGTGTCGGACGAAAAGCTTTGGGATGAATCTCCTACTTCACGCCATATAGTAGTAAAAGGAGTGTGAAGAAGGAAACATCTTCTTTATTACATTCATGTATGAATCAGTTAACCGGTTGTTGTTTAGGTGCAAAACATTTGCTGTTGAACAATTTAATTACAGCAACACAGAATGTGACCTGATTTTTGACATTCGTGCTATAGTAGGGTGTTTGTATCTTTGCGTAAAAACTAAATGTTTTCTATTTCTGAATTCATCAAAAACGTCACGTTTACTCTGCAGCGAATGGCAACTCTTTCGACGGATTGCCATTAGCAACATCTGTCAGTTTCCTAATGTTAACGCAGTTGAGTGCGAACCGAATTTCGCAATTTGCTTTTGTTTACTCAACAGGACGCAGGCGCGCTTAACATACTTCACTCGCTTACAGCGTTTCCGTTGTTACCAAGCCTGTGGAAGGATGGTTTCACACAACCTCGCCATACCGACAGCTGTAGCGCCAGCCAGAATTTCGCCCTCTGAGTGCAATATAGTTGTTCAATACGACAGTGCTTCGTCCTCTCTTGAAATTCACTATGCATCTCAACAGCACCTCGCTCTCTGTCGTGAGTCAGTAGACCTCACAGTCGCCCTGCCAAGCATTTATGTCTGAATATCTTCACTCGTAAATCAGGCTGTTAAGTTTGGAGTTATAGCAGCTTATACTGGCATCAATCAAGCGGGATTCGGCTTACGGATGGGTTTATATACTGTTGTTAACCTGTTTTGTGGGCAACCACTTCTCTGTGTTTAATAATCGTGATTACTAACTTTTGTGATTGACGGTGTTTGAGCGGAATATACCCTGACGCACGTAAAACGCACCAAGCCCGTGCATGTTTGAAAGTGCCCAACCTACATATATAGGGAGCGCTTGACACACGCTTGAAACTTCAAACTTCACGGGTATATTCACAAACGCATTGATACAAAAACAAACACATTTATGCAACTGACATAAAACGTTTGCAAGCAAAAATATTTGTACCAGGATTTTTTAAGACGTTTTAAGGACCCAATTCGGGTCCCAAGAAGTGAAAATCTGGTCCGTAGAATCAGAGAAATTCGGGTCCCTAGAATCCTAGGAATCGGGCCCATACAAGTCCATACCGGGTGCCTAACATTTTCCTTAAAAAAGACCCTGTTTATACTACAATAAAACTATTTATACTGCAACAAAAGTAATTATACACTGAAAATTGATGCTTTTTATAAAACGTCACTGTTTCAATTACCATCGTTCATTTTCATACGCAAAGCTTGCACGGGCGTAGACCATTACATGTCCAACATTCCTGTCGAAAAAAAATTGTTACCGTACACGAAACCACGGGTGTAAACACTTTAAGCGCAGAAAATTGGAAAGCCTCATTTAATAATTGCGTGAAACTCTGTTGCAGAGAAACAAAATTTTAGTTCCTTTTCGCTAAAATTGCATCAGTTGCTTCATTACTACTTAGAGTCGACAATTTATTTTGCATTATCATATAATTCGTTAAAAAGACAAGGCATTCAACCTCTTACCGCCAGGAACTAATTTCCCTTTTGCAATCACGATGATACTTGCAGTGCTAACTTGCATTGTCCTATCACATAAAATTACCAATTTTCTAGTTCTTACTCTTTTCGGTCTTCGAGATTTGAGAACGCTGGGAGGATTGCATCACTATATTTCCACAAACCGGGATTGCATCAATAAATTTCCATAATTCTGAATGTGCAAATATGTTGAATTCCATGTAAGAAAGTAAACGGTATACGATCAAAACAAACTAACATATTGATTTCGCAAACAGAAGTAAAAACAACCAAAAGCTAACAAATGACAGGGCAGTAGGAAAAGAAATATAGCCAGCTGGATGAGTCTTTAGGCTGCTGCACATGGCTGGAGTACAAACCCCAGCAAACCTTCCCATTGTTTCTTTGCAGAAGAACACTCCAGTTTCTGCACATTCACATGGTGTTGTTTGAGCAAACGTCGTACCTTCCTTATTTGACTGAAATAGGAATATGTCCTATCTCATCAAATCGCACATCTTGTGGTGTGTAGGGAACCAATGTAGGGTTCTGGGTTGGTTGCGGTGGCGAATGTGGTCGGTCGATTACGATTCCACGGAGATCCCTACTATTTCAGGGTCAACCTAGTTGTTGCAGGAGCACAGGTCAGTCAACCAACTACGCAACCTGACATCTTGAAGTGCCATACCAATGCAAGGCGAAATAAAAGCCCCTCACCATGTTGTCCGTTACAGCCGTTATGTAGGTTTGCAGCCTGCCGTGCCGACTGTTGGGCTGTTCGCAAACAAGTACACTGTGTTGAACTTGAATCACGAACGGAATATTACTGGGAATTACGCAATAAGAATGCACAAAATATTAAAGCACTAATGTATGCACTATAGGTGTATTCTTCCACCGCTAAGCTTTGAGCGGCGTACATTTTCTGATTTAAGCAAACACAGGGGTTATCTCTCTGTGAAAGTCTAAGTGAGGAAAATTCTTCCTTAGAGCCTCCAGTATATGCGCCAACTTGTATTGATTACCAGAGGGAAATACTACTGTTACTCCTGATTCTGGGTGAGTATGCTCCTAATGGTTGATCGTATAAATCCATACCACCCCAGCTCACCCTGGAATACAATCGTAGGTCTGGCAGACCCGGGTCAAATGAGTTCATCACGTGATACCTGCGTAAGCGCGCGTTGGTGCGCTTTCAACTCTTCAGTAGCTTCATTTTTGTGTGTGACCAGTTAGTAGGTGCGCGTGCGGTCGTCCACGATTTTCATCGATTTTGGAAAGGTAGTGGTTTCGGGTCCAGCAGACCCGACGTGAGTGTTATTGTGGGGTGACGAAATCACGCTGACCCGACCTCATGGTTAGAGGGGGTTACGCGCCAGGTGGCTGTAAAAATCTCAAACTCACTCAGTGCATGCTTCTACGGTCTTGTTAGCAGTATATAAAAGGAGACGTTCTTCCCGCCCATAATTTTTTGTGAGTAATTCAGTTTAGGCAGATATGACACCTTCGCTATATTTGGCCTACTTACGTTTCATCAAAAATTGTATGATATTTTGGGCAACCAATTTTTTGACCAAAAAAAATTAAAATTTTGACTTTATAATTTACAAATTTTGACTTTACTTTGACCTATCAATTTCCTGCTTTTGCCATTGAAATGCGGAATACAAATAATATTCATATAAAGTGTTAGAAATGAAACCGATAGGTTAAAATGTTTATTCTGTTGAAATGAAACAAAAAGTAGCTTGTCGGGGAAATCTAGTACATAAATATAGCATCTTTTGCAAAAGGCCTGGCTACTTTCAACTTCATGAAACGAGCCTCCTTGATGCTTTGCACTGGGGCGATGTGATTCCACCACAGTTTTTTGTAACTTCTCACTAAGCAGTCACAGAATTTGCCAAATGAATCACCCTTAAGGTGACTGCTGAGGTAAACTCAGAAGCACATTCATACACAATACTTCGAACTTTTAAATAATTTGGTTGTTTAACCTTAGGCATGATATGTTGATAAGTACTTTACTGTAATAACTACAGTAGAGTCAGACGTGAGAGTATCATAAAGTTAAAACACTACGAGCATTTGCCAAACCAAGTAGACGGCCGGGTTTCTTGCCTTACCACGCCCGCCTCAGTGCTGCACCAGGCTTCTCGGCAAAAATCACTAGATTCACAAAATAAATTAACTAGATCTGAAAAACAATCACTAGATCGAAACTTTTGCGTTGAAATTCGCAGTTTTGCTTGAAATGATGTATCTATTTACTTTATTGCCCAAAAACCTTTGCATCATTTGCAAATTTTCTAAAATTGATCATGTTGAAGCCTGGAAAAGCTCATACTAACAATAAAATATTCAAGCTTTTCTCAAGAGCAGAAAATGACACCACTCGCGAGTATTTAGATCAATCAACCTAACAGGAAATTCATTATTTTCACTGCAGTGTTGCTGCTAAAAAATAAAAATACTGCCATGGCCAATATTGCAGCAATTAACACTAAACAGCACGGACGTGCAAACAATGAAAAATCAAATTAGAAACACTTTTCGTTCTGTTGGTGCAAATCTTCAAGCAACAAACCACAAAATCAATTGTTTACATATTAAAAAAGGCTAAAAATATTTGAAAAAGGGCTGAAATGTTGAAACGTTATAAAAAAGACAACCGATTTTGTTGAAACACATACTTTGAAAAAATCACTAGATTGCATTGAAAAATCACTAGATTACTAGATGAGCCGAAAAATCACTAGATCTAGTAAAAAATCACTAGGCGTGACACCAGTGGTCCGCCTACTTTAATATTTAATCCAGTAGTGGGCAAAACAACATAATTACATCACAGGTCACTACAAAGCCATTATTCTGTCAGAATTGCAACTAAAGTTGCACAAACATATCAACATCAGTTTTGTATCACTTTCTTGTAGCTAAAATGTCAATAAAGAAAAACTGTGTCGCAAGAAAATTTTGACCTAACGATAAATTTTAATCTAATGATAAATTTTGACTTCTTTTTCACCTAATAACTTTGAAATGGTTCATGGTATCAGCGTAAAACTTCGTTTGTGGACGTTGCATGAACTTTTAAAACGGCAGAAAATTTTTGACTTTATTGACTTTTGGTTGCTCTAATGATATTTGAGTAAAGTAACTTTGTTAGTGCTCAAACTGCTCAGTGAGACTTATATTCAGTGTAGTTTTTGTGTAAACTGCAGTTGAGGAAAAGTATGTTTTTTGTTTTTGAAAAACGGGTCTGGTACACCCGGCGATAGTATTAACGTGACAAAAATCGTGCGATAGTAGGGTTTCAATGCGGGAATAACTCATACGAAGCTGCAGAATACTGTGCTTGGTGTATTTCGTTTTCTACGAGTGAACATGTCATGGCTATTGAGTGCAAGATTACTTCCTATAACAACAAAACCGTTGTCTTTCCATTTGAACATGAATGCATAGCCATCGCACTTCCAGTTGCATATAAAAAGCTCTTTCTTCTTGAGACTCTGGAGCCAATCAACGCATTTCCATTACCATTATACGCTTTTCGTTATGATGACAAAGCAATTCAAAAAACTATAATCGCAATCCTGCACACGGCATTCATTTGCAAAAATTTGCTTGCGCCCGGAAATGATCTAGGTGATTTGAGAAATATTTGTTGCGATATTAAACTTAAGTTTCGCTTTCAATGCACCAAATTGCAGTAATGAGCAAAGATCTTGTAGCAACAGCTTTGCAATAAAGGCATTTGTGACACAAAATATCCATGGGATTTGCTTATACATGCTGGCAGTGCAATTCTGTGAAAATCTTAACCCAAAGCTGCATAGAGTAACACAGGTTTACGCCCAGGGAAAATTTCCTTTTGTAATCTTTTGTGTCACGCATCTTTGAATCTTGTGGGAGAAACAAACAAGAATAGAAACCAAATAAAAAACTTGTAATCACCGTATTGCTTGCATAAACTTTACAGTTTTCACGAAGTAAAATCATAGTTCAATGATGTCGCGTGTGGAATGAACCACTGGTGACAACCTTTTTGGCGCTAAGCCACTTGATTCACCCGTGTCATGTATCTGCGTTTTCGATCCCACATCCCGAGTCGACCGGGTTGCGAAAACAAGCTGTTGCGAAAAGCTGGGAAGGATCTTCCTAATCTTTTAACACTCTGCGAACAAATGAATACTAAGTAACATTTAATAAAATAATGTTGCATGTGGGCTCCACCTTGTGACAAATTTAGCGTTCCTTGCACAAGGGAGCGCAAGTGGGCCTCGGCCGAGGAAGACGTCTATTTTGACAATTAAGGGGTTCAGTGTAAAAATCGACGTGTTGCTTGTTTTGTGTATTTGGTAGTGAAGAGTTTGAAATATATCCAAATCTTTGCATGCTTTTGATTTGGCCTGGAATGATAATGTTTATTGTTTTACGTCGGTTTCAGAAAATTCAATAGCGATTTTGCTAACATCCATAAAATTTGGTTTCATTTTCGTGTTTCTACTTTTACCTTTCTTCTGTATAAAGGCATCATCTGCATATATTTGCATGTGGTTCCTCGATTTGCTCTTTGAAATCACCGATAGAAAGAAAACTGGTGGGGTGTCTAACTAGGAAGCCGTGTTCAAAGACGTATTTCCTTCTCCCTCATTCGAGAAACCTACATTGCAGGTTTCTGTAGGTTTCTGTGCAATTTTGATGTGAAATCTCTGCTTGCAGCATCTGGAATACAAAACAGTGCAAGGCCTGCTGCGGATGATTGACATTTAGTTCAAGATCTGAGGTGTTCATTTAAAAGTGTATCTCTTAAAAACGCAGATTACTGCATAGACAAGCACCAGTGCAAATCCAAATAATACACGTACTGGTTAATGCAATCACAATTCAACCACAAAACAAAATAGGAAAATCTGAAATCTGACAAAGGAAATTGAATCATTCAGAGGAACGACCATTACGTTATATTTCTACGTGTTTGGATAGCGAGGTATTTTGCAGCACAAGGTATTGAAGGGGTGAAATTTCACTGAATTATTTTACGTCGGTTATGATCCTCTCATAATAATTTCAGAAGCAACGGTTTGTTCGCAGCCTTCCAAATGCAAAATGTCTATCATTAATTCTTTTTGATGAATAAGAACGTTGTTTTTCAACAGTTTGTTCTTCAAGAGTCCATCTCTTCATTCTTTATGGACAACATTCCATGGCTTCAGAAGCATCGACACAGCAGAAAAATGCTTCAAGCTGCACTGGGCATTCCGATGTGTTTGGTAGGATTGCTGATGGTTACAGAGGTAAATGTTAAGGTCATAGTATTTGCTTTATCGCGTATTACAACCATTGTAAAATGCTATTTTTTCTTTATAATTAAAATATCCGCCAAATACAATGTAGCTTACAAGAAATAGTCAAAAACAAGAAAAACTCCACAAATGGCGTTACATCTAATCATACAAATATTTGTTGTCGCTTTGAGACCGTCGTGTGATTTTTGAGCAAGCTTAAAATCAAGACCTAGAATCTTGTCAGGATATCACTGCCACCTTTGTCAAGCAAAATATCTCTGTCGTTCCTGATGATATATCTCTGAGTAACATTTCCATTGCTATTTTCAAAGATCATTACTTACTTTCATGCAATTGAACATTTTCCTACAAAGTCCCTTAGTACATTGCTGTTCTACCCCGGGCCGGATTTAGACATGTTTAGTACCCAGGGCAGCATTTGTGTGGAGGCCCTCAGAACCTCAAGGAAATGATATTTAAACATGACAAATAATTTCAATTAATGTAACCTTTTCTTTGTATCTAAATGCTGTTTTGTCATTACCTATTTTTACGATTATTCACATTTAATACATTAGACAAGCTTCAAACAAGGGTCTCACGGCTCGTGACTGTGGGCGCCACTCGGCTGATGCCCACTTTCCCCTCCTCGTCCCTTAATCCGTCCCTGGTTCTGAATAACAATGAGAAGATGGTACTGAGTTTATTCTTTAGACATTCCCTACGTCTTACCTGTGTCAATTGCTTTGAAAGGGCGGAGCGTATGTATTCGAGATGTTCAACATGTATGCTGTGGCTGGCTGGGCGGTGTTTTTTACCACAGCCTTGGAATCAATTGCGATTGGCTGGATGTACGGCGCAGACAACTATTGGCTGGAAGTTGAAAAGATGTTGGGGAAACATAGGCTCAAGCAATGGTTAAAGATAGTGTGGAAGTATATTGCACCATTCTTGTGCACAGTAAGTATAGAAAGTTCGTTGCATTGCTGGAAATGTAGGAACCAGCGTAGCGTTCTGGCTTGGTTTCGAGGCCGAATGCAGTCGGTGGATTAGGAGTCCACAAAGACCCCTACTAGTTGAGGGTCAACCTAGTTATTTTAGGAGCACAGGTCAGTCTCCCAACTACGCAACCTGACGTCGTGAAGTTGCCAAGCCAATGCAATGGGAAATAAAAGGCTCTCACCACTTTGTCCGTTAGTATCTCCCCAGTAGCACTATAAGTTGATTGCTTCTTTCAATTGTATTCAAACATACAACAAACCTCAGATGCACTTCAGCGTCAAGCAATCCCATAAATGCGCACATTAGCATATAGAGCGCATAGAAAAACTGGAATGCTTGTTTGCATGCGCCAAAGGAAACAGCCACCAACCGCGGTTATATAGGTCTGCGGGCTATCGTGTCTGTTCGCCAACATGTACAGCACATTGTGCTGAATCACGAACGGAATATTATTGGAAATTGCGTGGTGAGAATGCACAAAATATCAAAGCAGCCCTTTGGACCACAAAGCCACTTTTGTGGGAATGACTCTGTGCAGTCATAACTTGCCGACCAATAGAGCTAGAGAGCTGTTCAAACCTTCTAAAAATTCTGAAAGTCTTTTGTTGCGATTAAAGAATTTGTGAGGGTTTGTATTTAAGTTTTTCGTGAAGGATGTCATAACAGGGGTAGGCTTAGGTTTTTGTGGCCCATGTCATTGATCCTTGGGCCCCAACCCCAAGGGGCAATAATTTTTTTTTTTTTAATAAGAACTAAGCTAAAATCCGTATCTATGGAGCCCTTGATTTTGCTTCTACAATTTGTGGTGAGCCGGCTATGCCCTAAAAACCATAAATAAATCTATTAACAATTAATTAACCGCCCTGGGGATTAATTGTATAATTTGTTGTTTTTAGGCCATAACAACATTGAATTGGCTTTACTAAAATAAATTTAACTGGTACTCTTCCTTAGGCACAAACGAATAATAAATTGGTAGCCTACAATGTAGAAAATCTTCGGTTTTTTGTTGTGCTAAGATTTGCTAATGAACATCGTGACGATTGTGGAATTGATTTTCTAGTGCATTCGTTTTCCGCAAGTAGCAAATCAGAAGCAGATACATTTGTTGTTGTTAACTGTCTTGGAACTTAATACTTTCATATGTTCGATGAATTAACCAAAAACATCACCCGCAAAAAATATTTCTGATGTCCGTAACATTTTGACAAAGATTAGTTAGGACCGTGTGTTGTCGCAAAGGCAACCGAATTTTGCATGTTGTCTTGCCGACACAAGAAGCTAAAATCTACGTTTCTGGTCTTCGCAACACAGCAACTTGTCGAAAGCAGTTTCAAAAATCGTTTGAAGCGCTGATATTATACAGACTATTAAACTAAAGACATTCTTCATACAATAACCAGAGTTGTTCGAAACCTTGTTTGGAAAAGCTGCTCGCCTCAAGTCATTCATTGGACATTCTCACCATAAACATGAACAATGAGTCTACTCCAGGATATGGCGTTGCCTGCTTTGGGGTTGTGGGAGGATGATGTGGAAATTAAAACTGAAAATGAGGGTGGAAGACTGAAACTGTGGGAGGGAGTTATTGGATAGTGAAAATGCGAGAGGTTGAAGCTGTGTGAGGTTGAAACTGTGTGGGGAACTGTGGGAGGGTGGTTTGATAGGCTGAAAGCACAAACGGTTTGTTGGACACACATTTGACAATTTTTTCCTGTTCTTCACGTATTCGCTTCATCTACGTTCCTACAGCATCGCATTCCCTACAGGACTTGGTTACGGACACGAGAATGAAAGCAACGCTAACACTAGTTTTCACAGGCAAAATTGAAACAATGGCAATCAATCGTAGAGTACACTTTGCTAAACGTAAATGAAGAGAACCTAGGAAATACTACAAGAGCAACTGAACTATTAACAGTAAACCAAAAGCGCAAGAGTTTTGGTTTCAATATCAACAGTAAGTTAGCAAACTGCAATTGCGCACTTCTTTGACTATGCACGTCATAAAAGCATAATGAATCAATCACGTGTTTGAACGAAATGAATCTCTAGAGTTCCTTTGTTCTGTTTTTCGGCTTTTATTTATGTTATCAAAAAAACTTGCTGAGCTTCATCCTTTGATTTTTGAACCTGACAATTCCATTAGCAATTGAAAACTTAACAGAAACCATCATTTTATTCGCATAAACAACAGCATGGTCATCATATTGCGTTAGAGTAGGCTTTTATTGTTGCCAAATGCGTTAATATTTCCAACCTCGCTAATCGGCGGTAGAGAACTGTGGAACGTTTCTGACCCAAAAATAGTAAAATGCTAAGTTTCTTCGGTCAGCGTGACAACAGGTCTCGTCTGGCAATTATTATAACCAATAATTCCAGGTTGTGCTGGGTTCAACGCTGTGTGCTTCTAACATAACGTACAGCAATTAGAAAGGACAAGAGACTCTAAAAACGAAGATGCTTGTAGATGATGTGCACGATATCGACGCTGGCATGCAACAATACTTTTTCAGTACGACGTGGCATTCACTCACAAAAGAAACGTCAAACACAACATTTGAAATTATCAATGACTGTATTTATTCTCGTAAAAGTTGCACTTTTTTATCAAAAATTTACCAAAACGTATAGGGCGGGACTTACACATTCCCTTTTCACAGAACAGTGTTGAGTACGTACCCCAAGAACAATCCAAACGGCTCTTTAGTGAAGTGTAGGAGAGAACAATTTGTAAATCTGCCTAATATGTCTGGTTTTTGCAAATATAATCCGTTCAAACCAATTTTGAGAGAGTTTTTGAACGAAAGTTTCTTTGTGCGACTTATACACGCAATAAATACGGCATAACGTGTTTCGTCAGAAACAAGTTCTGTGATGATGACGATGATGATGATATTGTACCTTCAACGAACAACCACTCATCGCAGAGCAAATCTTACGAGTCGCGTTGCTGTCGCTTCGTAATAACTAGTTCGTGGTGATATTTGCTCATGTTCGATTCACGATGCTTCTGAAGTAAAAAAATTCCAAAAAAGTAACTTGGTGGCATTTCTCCTGGAGCGTTTGTGTCCATAGTTACAATTTGATCCTTGTGGCAGTGGCTTTCACATAATATTACTTTTCATAGTCTATCTATGATATTTTAGCTCATATTTACCTCTAAATACATGTCTTTTTCAGTGTTTCGCTGTTTATAACCTGGCGCAGGTTAGAGCATTTAAATATGGCAGTTACTCCTACCCGCATTGGGCGAAAGTTATGGCAATCATGCTTAGCTTCAGTTACTTTGGGTTGATTCCAATCTACGCATTGTACCAAATCGCACAAGTTTTGCAAGGACGAAAGCGATGGATTGAGGTGAGTTTTAATAGTTCAAAGCAACTCATGGATAGTAAAATTGTTACTTTTGACAGGTTGTAAATATCTGTTTGCGATCATGTGTTCTTGCTAATGGTTGCTTCAACACCAAATTCTTCAAAATTTCATTTGGCCTTAGATCTGTTTGGATTCAAAATAAAAATTATTCGGCTTGTGCAAGTGATAAAGTGCTCTGAATTGGCAACGATGTATGCTGTGTTTGGACAGACTGCCGCGAGCCCGAAAGTCTGCAATAAATCCCACCAATAATTCTTTATACTTCAAACTCAATTTTGTTTAAAAACAACATTTTTGCAGATAATTCGAGACCCGAAAGTGTTGGACCCAGAAACGAAGCGTGATTGCCTCGATGACAGTTTTTCAGAGGAAAAAATACAGTTGAGAAATCTCTGAACTATCACAATAACCAGCAATAGTATGCGGAGTTGAGTGTTCATGATTTCACGCTCATTCCTTCAAACAGAGAAAATAAGCAAAAAATTCTATTTCATGCTGTCCAGCAGTCGTCGTCGTTTTGCGTATGATTAAATTGTACGAGCATTTTTTCTGACCAGGCACACAGAGGAGGCAAGATCTGCAGTCTTGTTGGCATCCGCAACAAGGCTCAGTTGTCACCGTCGTGTTGTAGAGTGCATCGAAACGTGCAATGTTTGTTGTTGCCATGTTGCCGTGAATGAATTTTGTCATCTTTCTCACACATCATGCGTATTCCTTCAGGAAATGAAACAAGGAATTACAACTTCATTTCTGCATACAGGCATTCTTTCCGTTACGTATTCAATAAAATGCGCCGTGAGTTTCCGTAACACAAAATATAGTGAAGAGTCCTCAAAGCGAGTGTATGTTGTTCTTTCTTTATAGACCGCAAGTTTCGGACTCTTTGGAAGTGTTTGAAGCAAAAATGCGCCGAAGCAATCTTTTTCTATGAATAATATGACTGGATTTGTAGGCGATAATATTTTAAAAAGATGTGATGCAACATCTCGTTGCTAAATACTGTACAAGTGGTTTCTGCCTTTATGTGTCTGATAAGTTGCCGCTTGCATGTCCATATTGTCATCGTCCAACACCTGTTTGGAGAAAAATTAGTATCGATCAGATATTAATGTAATGGACATCTAACTGCTAAGACATTATGCAGCCAAGGTTAGTTTCACGATGATGCTTCCTTCATGCAGGTAAAAAATGCAAATGCATGCGAACCAAATCTTTGTTTGTTACTCTGCGCGCAAGAAAATAGGTTTAGACAGCTCTTCCATGAAACGTAAACATTTGTTGGTGTTTATTCTCGCGCCGTTCGTCCAACAGCGCTCAGTACGACAGGTACTGTAACTTTTCCAACATCTTGTTGTAATGACGAAACTGGTGAAGCTGTTACCAAGTTCAGTCGCCCAAAGACTACAAAATCAATCTAATGTTTATCGATAGAAGCCAGGCATTTTCAGAAAGGCAAGCAACACTTGCATCGCGAAGCCGGCTTTTGTATTTGATAGATAGTGACACACTAAGAGTTTAGTAAGTTTATTCACCATATAGAACAAGAGATTTTTTTCGAAAACCTCTGGAATATATTTATTGACGTAAAAAGGCAATTAATAAAGATTACAGAAAGAACAGTCTATTTAAAAAAATATAATCAAATAAACATCAAAAAGAATTTGAATTTCAATTTTAAAAGTGAAGAGTTTTCTTACAGCTTAGATTAGAGAATTGTACTTGCAAGCCATTACTTTGTTCGGTGATTTGTTGCCAAAAAGGTTGAAGGAGTAAAAACGGCGTATCACAGAAGAATATATCAGTTACAACTTGCTTCAGAGAACAAGCGCTATAACGTGCAGTAGGGAAAAGTGTGTCTCCATACTCCATGGTAATTCCCTCTGAAGCGAATAGCTTCATGTAAAACAGCTGCCTAAATGTTTAAGTCGGCGAACACAAGAGCACGAGCTATACAGATGTCTGCTCCTTTCATGATGGAGGCAAGCCAAACGTTAGTTGTGTTATCCGAGTGTGTGAGCAACCTGTGGGAAATCCACAGCACAGTGGTTTATAAGAAGCATTGTGTGGGAAAATTCAAGGCGGTTGAAATTTTGATAATGAGTGGGGAATTCCCTTGTGAAGTCTGTCGTGCGTCGCTGAAAATTGAAACATACATTTTCGCAACGAAAAATGTAATGCTTATACGAATATATACACAAGCATAAGGTGCAAGAATTCCGTTAAGAAGGATTTATTAAGTCATGTTTCATAGGGATGCTAGCGTCAAAAGTTTTCTGTGTCAAAACCATGCTGCAATTAGGTGTTGACAACGGTGAAGGCTGGTGTGTACTGGAAGAGACGACTGATGCTCAGATGACGTTTTTGAAACTACAGAAAACTGCAGATGATGGAATCAAAGATCAAAACAATTCCCACCTGACCTTAGTGTCAAGCTCCTAAGTAGATAACTATAATGATGATAAGGCAAACTCTCCTATATTTCGTGAGAGTAACATTTGCAAGGACTAAGCATTTTGTCTTTCATTCAACAGTAAATTGAGTCAACAAGTATCATTCCATCAATAACTCGATGGCGTTTAAGTCGTTAGCCATGACTTGAAAAAATGTTATGTCAAAAAATTTTGAAGAACCTCAGAATTTAAGATGAATTTATTTTGAATTTGGTATTACCAAGGCATGATTTACAGAAAAATCACGGAACAACTAAAATGCATTAAAAAATTATCAGGATGACCAAATTATACTGCTAGTGGCGTCATTGATGTTCTTCTCATAAAAGTTGAACTGATTCTATCCGCATTAGATATGGGAGGTAATACTTTCAAATAAACATTAGGATCACTTCTCACTTGATTCCTGTTTGTTGTCCATGCATTTTAGTGCAAACGACACAGAGTGTATGAAAGGGCACGTCAGTCAACCATAAGCTTTGTTTTAGACTGGAATAAAAATGAATGTCTCCAACCGTTTTTCAGTAAACATAAATCAGGACAAAACGAAAGGAACATACAAGGCACAGAAATTAATTCCAAATCCAAGAAAGCAAATTGATCAAAGAGAGAAAAATGGAAAAAGTCATGGGATTTTCTATTCGCCACAGTTGGTTTGAGCGTTGGACTTGGAAATGTTTGGGGGTTTCCTTTCTTTGCCTCAAGAATGGAGGAGGTGATTGTGAACGCAATCAGGTGTTGTGTGACCTACCGTAAGTCAGCGCTCTGGCTCCATGGATCATCGATCACGTGATTTCACGATTGGCCGAACCTCACCAAAGCACGGGTATGTTCGGAAACAAATGAGACTTGGCTTTCAAAAATGTTTTTTTTTAGGATATTAGATAGCCTATCCCCACCATCATTTCACTAGGTGACTTAAATCGGGAGGAACAGAACAATGACTTTTTCTTATTAAAAAGATGAAAATTTATCGGTTTTGCCAGGGAGTCTTTCAAAATTTTGACAACTTCTATCTACGCACGTACACCTTGTCTTATTTCGCCAAATATCGATATCATTGTAAATGTAGTCATTGTAAATGTAGTCATTGTAAATGTATCGATATCATTGTAAATGTAGCCAAATATCGATATCATTGTAAATGTAGTGCACCTTGTCTTATTTCGCCTAATATCGATATCGTTGTAAATGTAGCATTGCTGTATACAGGTCTTCAAAACTGCATAGGCCTATATCAAAATTTTAACTTAATGTGAAAGGCTCAAGTAGCAGTAGTTGTTTCGTTTCCACAGTAAAATTTCCAAAAGTGTCTGGGATGCTTCAAGTTAATCCGATGCGATGGATTCGGCAACAGATGTTTGCAAACATCTGAATCCGCGCAACTTTACAGTTATGCAATAAACTTACTGCAGTTTCGTCCAATGTAGAAGAAACCACAATCACATGTAGGTTTACATATGCGACGTGGGCACGTCCAAGAGTTTTTTTGCCAGACTCTGACGCTGAAGTATTTTTAGTTTGCTGTTGATATGTTTTAAGAGAATCCAATGTGGCTAGCAGAGTAACTTTAACGAAATCGTTGAATTTCACGATTAGTCACCAACGATATCGGTCCAAGACAGGATGAACGCATGAAAAATAAATTGATTTTCTGGTCAATTAAAACTTTCCTGCTTCAGAACAGAAACAAAGTGTTTCTTTCAAAAATAGCGATAGAGGCATCGATCTAAAAATGCAAAAAAGCATCTGCAAAAAATTATAAGAACTTTCATTTTCATGAAGTCAAAATGGATCATCAAATATGAGTCAACAATTTTAAATGCTACATCAAATAATCTGAATAAGAAATGGATGCGTCTTCATGGGGTTCACAAAGCTGATCCAATGCATGTTAGTGTGCGGTAAGTTGAAGTGTTGATTGCATTTGTTCCTTCGAGAAGAAAATCCTGTTACATCAAACTATGACTGGCTTCCGATTTGTTTGTCAAACCTCTGTTTAGATAAAAAAAATCATACTCTGCATGAACCTTTCCAATTGTTCCAATTTCGAAAATGTTACAAGCAGGTCGTTGACAGAATAAACGGGGAATTTTGGTTAATCGTCTTGGGTTTTTTTGATGGTTTAATTTATGATGTGGTTCGTTAAGATATCTGAAAGTAAAGAGAACAACAGATGGCTCTTGGCAAACACATTTGTTCAATTACAACATTTTTCATCGAGTCGAAAAGTGCATTGTTTGCCGGTGTAGGCTAAAATATTGCACTGCTTCAGAGACCGTTAATTGAAGGCGTTCGGTTTGCTATGAGCTTGAGTTTCGGAGGTGTCTGCCTGTTCTGCTTACACAACTTCGCGATAATACGGATTTGCACATAGCAATATTGAAACATAGTCTCCACAAAGTTTTATTTAATCGAATCACTCTGCAAATTATTGTACGATTAAGATGCATTTTACTCATTATCAAGAATGTGGTTTTGTCCATTCAAAGTATTAACAGGTTCAGACTGTGTTTTTGTTCAACATAAAGACAAAGCAAAACACTTTTTACCAGGGTTTTAAGGCGTTTTAGGGACCCGATTGGGGTTCCTGGAATTTCAAATCGGGTCCATAGAATCAGCAAAATTTTTCATCGGGCCCCTAAAATCAGAGAAAATCGAGTCCCTAGAATCAGAGAAATCGGGTCCTACAGACCCAAACCGGATTCCGAACATTTTCCTTAAAAGAAAAAACTGCTTTTTACAAACATTACACTCGACAGGGATTTGTAACTCACCAACGAAGTGAAATTGTTATTCCAGATTAATCTTGTCAAGGGTTGCATCAATTCACGCTTAGATATCATTGTGGAATTCATCAATGACAGGTGTAATGACAAAGGAAACTCGCAACATGGAGAAAAAAGCACATTTTAAGACATGATAAATGCGATGCAAAGCATTTGAAACGTTGATCGCAACAGTTTGCATGTCTCTATGCGCCAGTGTTAACTCCCATCTGGCTTATCGTTTACTTTTTTTCTCTGTTACTTGTTTACCTCAAAGTTTTGATGTTGGAATGCCTTCATTCTCTTCCAATACCACATCTCCGTATTATGATGGGTGAATGACGTTACAGTAGGAACGCTGTTGGTGTTTTGCTTGTATCAGTATTGGTCGTGTGCAAACACCCATTCTGTAATGCGCTATGTCTAACCACGTTTCGTGCTCTTGTGTTGATTGATTCTGGCTGTGACATGGAACACGAGTCTGCGATAAAGAATCATTATTTCTTGTTCTTCACTTAACTTTTGTGTTGAGATAGAGGTTTTCTCTGCCCTTGGAGTCTTATCCGGTGTCGGGGAGATGGGGAATCTATTGTACGATGTGTGCACTGCCAAGTATTGCTCTTTTTGCCAGTTGGAGGATCTTGTTTTTGCCAGAGATCTCCTCGATGTGTTTCTCCAGATTGTTACTGGTTGCTCCTAGAGCTCCTACTACTACTGGTACTACACTGGCTTTGATGTTCCACATTCTCTGAATTTCTAACCTCAGGTGCTGGTACTTTTCTATCTTCTCCCTTTCCTTATCTGCTATATGTGTGTCCTTTGGTACTGCTTCGTCTATTATAAGACCTTCTTTCGTCTGCTTGTCTATCACTCCTGTGTCTACTCTGCGAGCTTGTATCTGTCTGTCCGTCCTGATCTCGAATTCCCACAGTAGATTGACCTTCTCTGTTACTAGGTTGGGTTTGTGGATCCAGATGTTATCTGTCGTTCTGATCTTGTAGTGTTGGAATATGCTGTGGTGGATTGCTGCTGCTACATTCTAATGTCTTGTCTTATACAAGCTTATCTCTTTCTTGTTCCAGTCTATAATTCCTGTTGTATAGGTAATCACCGGCATTGCGCATGTGCCGATGGCCTGTATTTTGTTTTTGGCGCTGAGGTGTGGTTTGAGAATCTAATTTAACCTTTTTCTATAGGCTCTGGTTACTTTGCTTTTGAACTCTGTTTGTTTGTTCTGCATGGTTTGCAGTGTGCCCAGATACCTGCTTCGATGTCGGCGACCTTAATTTTTCCTGGTGATCTTGATGTTGGCACGGTGCTTGCCGCCAGATGTTAGGGCCGTGTTCCAGTTACCTAATGATTGCTGGACAAGGTTGATGAACTTGTGATCAATCTTGTGAAGCACCATGTTTTGCATTATCCAGGAATACGGTACTGTGTCGTATGCTTTCTTGTAGTCTATCCATCCCACAGCCAGATGTTTTTTCTCCATTCGGAGTCTGCACTTAGCATCATGTCGTTCAGTAACTGGTCTTTAGTACCTCGGCAACCTGGTCGACTTCCTTTCTTTTCGTATGTGTTAGGATGTCATGCTGGTTCATGTGCTTGGTGATCTGATCGGCTAGGATTCCTGAGAGAAGCTTCCAGGCTCTTGGATTGCGTTCACTGATTGTCTTTTTAGGCAAATAAGTAACAGGTGCCATTGTTCTTTAGCCATATCACACTGGAAACCGAGGTCAGTTTCCCTTTCGAAATGTATGAAAATCTTGGTTGGTGGGACAGAAATCCGAATCTTTGAGAGACAATTCGCAACGCGAGTTTCAAACAAGACATAATTTATAGAACTCCGGCGAAACTCGGAGATAATTAGCTGAATGATGAACGCAACTTCGACAAAATTTTCTTCAAAGTTGGAAAAGATATCTGGATAACCACATTTGTTTTGCAGATTGCATGGTTTATCACAAAAACACTGCAAAATACTGATCCTAAAAGCTTGTATGCAGAAAGAAATGTACATTTTTAAGTGAAATTTGAGTAAACATGATTTTTTTCAGTGAATCAGTGCCTTCTGCAAATTGGCATTGTAGGTTTGATGCAGACGTGACGAAGATCACCTATCACAGAAGCAAGGCGTGAAGTAATTTCGACGCATCTTGCAGTTTCCATTCCAGGTGATGTAAAATTCAGTGTGCCTCCAAACACATCTGAATTTGTTCAGTGCGTTTTACTCTGGAGTATGGGCTTAGAGACAGATATAGTTTATTGGCGCAAACATTGAACAATTTCATGTAACTTAAAGGGGCTGAAAAACCGAAAAAAAACTGTTAAACAAGATGTCTCATCTGGCGCCCATCGACAGTTTCATAAATTTCTATCGTTGTTTTAAAGTTGATGGCCGAATTATTGTGAATCTAATATGGTTATACTTTTTGAAGACGCTGTAGTCTGCTAGATGATCAGCACAGTTGCGCGGGAGTGCTGGGTGGCAATCAGTATCTATCGTGATTTGCCCAGTTCCGCAAGAAGCTCAGCATGGCAGTTAAAGTGTAAACCCAGCTGAAATCCGGAAAAGAAAAGAAAAATCCGGGAAGAAACTCTTCCGTTTCCATAACCTTTCGCATCCAAGCAGACAACTGTTGCTCTGTAGCATTTCGTATTCCGGTGCCAAGAAGAGGTCAATTCTCCAACATCTGCAAAAGCCAGGCGCTTGAGGAGCCACGAGCGCTGTGGTGTACAAAGCTTCACAAGTTGTACAGAAGGATTTCATAATGGTGCAAAAATCCTCCAATGGCGCCAGCCTGCTGCATACGATCTAGAAGAACCTTTGTTGACGCATTTTCCCTGCAAAGGAAAGAACGAGACCGAGGCAGCAAAAAAAACAACAAAAAAATGAAACAGCAATTAATAGTCAATTCATGCACACCAAACACACTAGAGACAAAGACCGATGTTGCACTTACAGTATGTACTTGTCAAACCAAAATCAATGGTACATTAAAAACAAGCAGAGATCGGTAAGGCCAAGTCGTACAGCTATAGCCCTAACCTTAGCGCCACTTCTTTTGCGGAAAGCAATTTGCAGTCGATGTATACATGGGAACGTTGTTTGCTTCGCACCTGTAGACTAAAGGCATCCCACTAGTTCATACACGGGTTTGATGCGACCAATTTTAAGGAAGACAACAACAAAAACAAGAAACAAAGGACATAACGGAGATATTTCATGATTTGACTATTTCCACTGCAACAGCGTTAAATAATTAAATTAATGCACCCGGTTGATGTACACCAATAAAAAAGAACACAAAATTTGTTTCTAGTACACGAGTGATACAATATTTCTTATATTCCTCGAAAAAAGTGCCTAACACGTTTATAGTTTTTTATTTTTGAAGGAATTCTTGACTAGATTTCTATTGCACTGCATTTTGTCATTTAAGCACGTGAGTTTGAACGTGTTATTGATAAAACAAATTGTCGAGTTTTAATTTGTCTTGCATTATACGGATGAACATCTGTAATGAGTTCAAAGTAATTGTGAATGAAATTTTTCCGGCAGCGCTATAATATCTGATGTTTTTGAACATGGAGATACGATTTAATCAAATTTGTATATATTTGTATACAAAGATCCTATGTGACAATGTTGCAAGGAGAAAGGTCATTTGATACCGATTTATCAACATGGCTCAAAACGTCAGTATGTGTAGTATACTGCCAAAGAGGTATTGAAAGGCCGCCATCATAGTGGTTGTTGCCACTTGTTATTAAACATTGACAGTCAGGAAACAAATGTGCATTGCAATGATTACAGACATTCACTTAGGTTTCGGTTGAACGTAATTTTTTTGCATTACTGCGCTAGCATACATGTGTTGAAAACCGTAGAAGCATTCCAACGTATAAAGAATAACACTCTTACGTATGCATTTTGCTTTCTGGCAGTTTGTTCTTCAAGTGTAAGTAGTCGCTTGCGTTGAATGTTTGATTTCAGAGTTCACCAAAGCTAATATCTTTTCGGAAGATGTAGTTGTTGAGTATTTTGCCACAGCTCATCTGTTCATCATCAACAACAATTCCGTGTTTGATGAGATTATCAGGTGAAGTGACTGTGACCCATTTTTTAGATATCTTGAGCTGAGCTTTTATATTGCCATTTCGAGTGCAGCAAGAGATAAATGTATCACAACAGGATGTTTTCATGTACTTCAGTCGTTTGTACCCTGGAGGTGTGAGACCTCACAAACGAAGACGTGCTGTTTTCGATCGCTATTATTGAGATCCTTTTTGTTAGTAAGAAATTCGTTTCTTTTTTTATGACACAAATCTTGCAATGATTGGGTGGGGATTCTCCTTATTTCTCCTTAATTGTCCTAGTCGATGTATTCTTTGTATATCATTATCTTGAAGATCGATTTCGCGCTCGTCTGCGATTTTGAACAAGACCTTTTCGCCATCATCGTTGCCTTCTTTATCTTCTACTACTCCATAAACAAGAATGTTTTCTCTTCTTATGCATTGTTCTTGTCTGTCAAGTTCAAAGACATTCAGATTTGTTTTCTGAACCATCTCATTGCTTAGGTGAACTTTTTTTCTTCAAGCTGATTCAAGATATTTTCATGTTCAACAATATTTTTTTGTATTCTGTTTCGCTTGTTTCAAGGTTTTGTGTAATGTCAGTTAGCTTAACTAGTTTTTTATTCTGGTTGTTAGTTAACTTGTTCAGTTTCTTTCATGTTTCTGATGGCTTGCCAAAGTAGGTTGCAGATTTCTTCTTTTGAAGTTGCTTTTGTCCATGGAGCCTCGTTTGTTAAGCTTGACGGTTTCATAGTGTGATCGATTATCCAATTTCAGTAATCCAGCAAAATCAGCAGTAGGTTTTAGTTTGTACAGTATTAATTATTTATTACCTACACTATCCCCTGCGTTACTAATACAATGTGAAGAGTGAAGGTAACGTGACGCGACAGTTCATCGAACGACAGTTTATCGAACGACAATTCTTCGAACGAAAGTTTATGGAAACGACTGTTTATCGAACCGACAGTTTATCGAACAAGAGTTTATCGAACGACAGTTTATCGGACTGACAGTTTATCGAAACAACAGTTTATTGAATTTTTTATAACTAAATACCAGTATTTTAAATGGATACATGCAATGCGATCATCGAATTTTATTATACCCATCAAAAGCGTTTCAAATGTACCCATGCAAAGAGTTTATCGAATTTTATTAAACCCAATATCATCAGCATTTTAACTCACCTATACAATTTGTTCAACAAATTTTATTGAACCCAATGCAAGAGTATTAAAATGCACACATACATTAAGTTTATTGAATTTTGTTGAACTCAACGCAAGCGTTTTAAATGCACACATACAATGAGTTTACTTAAATTTATTAAACCAGGCGCGTAGCCAGAGAGTATTGGGGCAGTTTGTCGACCACTATCAGAGATTTTTGTTTTTGTGCAGCTAAATGCGTGAATATGCCGGAGATATACGCTTCATCCCTTGAATCTCAAACTTTGAAGGTTAGAAGTCTTTTTTTTATGCAATTAGGCCATAGACGCTGTTTAGCCATAATAGCATTTATTCTAGATATTTATTTGTAATGATTACACATGCACTGTAATGGTCCCAATTCAATCACAATTATGTGGAGCCTTGCCACAAGGGTTTTCAATTTGACTCTGTCTGGGTCCAGAAATTCTTGTTCGGTTCTTTCTTTGCAGTTAGGTAACAAAAGGCGTAAGATTGCGGTCCGCAGTATTGCCATTTTAGTATATTTGCTGCTTTTTCTCGCTGTTAACTGCAAAATATTGAATCTACCAACTAGCTGATTTCCTAGCAGGATTTCACTAACCGTTTCGCAGGTTTAGCAGGTAACAAATTCCTGACCAAAAACCTGTTTCAATAGTTTTTCAATATGAAGACTTTTACACTTTCTTCATCAAAAATATACTCCTATTTTTTCTAACAATTTTAATTTTGTAACAATCGGACAAAGCATAAGCAGCTGCCTGCAATTTTGTGGAAATTTTATTAGTGTGCAACAAAGATGCTTCAAGTTTGGTCCAAACTGCACAAACTTCTTTGCGATAACATCTGGCAATCTGCTGCACAGAATCGATCAAAAAAGGAAAGACAGTGATTTCAAACATGTAGTAGCGGCAACGCTTGTTTTGAGTTCACGCACATTTTATAAAGTAACAACAAGGTTTTTATTGACAGACTAATGTGCTATTGAATTCTCTCACAAGCGTAACTGGTCTAAGCACTTGTACGCACAACCACAATGCTTGCAGACAACTCTTTCACACAGCAGCAACGTTGTAATGTGCTATACAACAAAAACCAAAGTGCTCACGCAACGCTTTCCTTCAGCAGTTTGGGCAGAAGATTCGAAAGTGTTCCTTGCACACAGGAGTTTCACACTTCCGGCACACGAACCTCGTCTTGTTTAGGTGCAGTGGACCGCTAATTTGGCAGAGTTTTCTTGCCGTCAGTGGTTCATGGATTTGCGTCGGTTATCACTGACGTCAAATAAGGAAATGTGGGTCTTTTGTAAATGGTGGACCGCATCGCAGGAAGCACCATCGTGTTGTTTTGGTAAGCCATGTTACTTTGGTCACAGCGCGATATTTCACTTAATTTTCAAGACTGAAAATTCCAGCACAAACCTGTGCGTTTAAAAACCTTTGGAAAGGCAGCAAAATGACGGCTTTGACGTTTTTTAAAATTCCGCAGTGTTGAATGACAAATAGAATATCACAAGCTTTGCTGTGAAAACTCAGCGCGCCTCCTTCCCAAGGAAATTCGGAAGAGAAAGGTTTCTAAAGCTTGGCAAGCAATCACCGAACGTTGAAGTTACGACCAGAACCGTCGCCAGAAAGTTTTCAATAAGGGGGCTTTTCGATTGAACGGGTGGCTTGACATTATAAAATTAACCAAAACTCCACTTACTTATAGTGTTTCACGTTTCAATTTGGGGGGGACTTGGAGCTTTGTTTGAGGGGGCTAAGCCCACCAAAGCCCCCCGGGGGACGGGACTGGTTACGACTCTGCTTCTCGTCAGCAATGTTTTGACTTTGATTTGATATGGTGGTTTGTTGTTGGGGCTTTATAACTACAGTGGTCTGGCAGCCCAACGACTAAATTTATACAATTTCTGGTTTCATTTTACTCGGTTTTGTTTTTTTGTGTTCTGGGTGCGATCCCTGCAGCTTTTCCGTACACTGTGCGCCTGGTAAGAAGGCTACAATACCAATTTGCAAGGTCTTGGTAAGACGCGGCCGAGAGCGACCGAACCAGCGACCTACCAGCACCGAAGCGGACGCACTTACCACTAGACCACGGACTGGTCTATGTTTTGACTAATCTGCCAAACCAACGCGCTTGTGCCACATGAACATGTCAAAACGTTTCTGCCGCAGAGTGGCAAAGTTGCCTTTGACTAGCGCTTTGTTGGAACATTTCAAGTGTACTTTTCCCGAATGCTGGTCGAAAGACCGCATTAAAAGCTCAGTTACTAGAAGACACAATTTGAAAGGTCATTTTTTGTAAGCTTAAATCACGCCTCAAGTTCATTTGCCTTATACGGACAAAATAGGCCTGATTAGGGTGACAGCATCTTACAGACAAAAATCGAGCAAAACAAACAATGTATTGTTATGGGTATTGGAGGTGTGTTTACAAAAGTCCAGTGTGTCTAGTGACTGGACTCTAGTCAAAGATCCAAAATGTATAATGGCGCTAATAGTATCACAATTTATTAATGCACATATTATGTTATTCATGACGGTCTCGAACACATCATAAAGTTTGCAATCGTGAAGAAAAAACAAACTGTCTGGTTATTTTAAATCAAAAGCTGGTTGGTGTGCTGGGGCATCTTTCAAGTCTTTGAAACGAGTTTTTTTTGAGTTTGCTGACAATTGTCGCTGAACCAAAATACAATTCCTCATTAGGGAAAGCTTGATTGCTGCAATGATTTCTTTCATGGTTAAGTTTTACAATCAATGCGCAAATTGCCAATGGTCATTCGTTTCCCAGAACTGGTGATGCATCAGTTGAAAATTAGTACGAAACCTGCGTATCTTTGTTCTATCTAGACCAGGTATTCCCCTTCAATGCAACCTTGTTCATTCATAAACAATCGTAAATCTTGCGCAGAGCAGGAATCAAAAAAATCATGTTGTCCAAGGTAATTTGAGGACGTAACAGCCAAAACGATTGTGTTCTCCACGAAATGCTGTTTTCAGGAAAGAGACAAGACAAGCTGAAGTGAAAACGACCTCTTCTGAGGAAGTTTTAAATTATCCAGGATTTTTGATTGCACAAATTCGACATTCAAAACGCAGTTTTGTGAACAATGCTTATTAGTTGCCAAAGTCATACATATTGTTTACATGATTTCATTTCAAATAGATTATTGGTGAAAACGTCACAATGAAACTTGTCTTTTCCATGTTGTTGCTCACAACTAACACAGTTTAGAAAATCGACTTGAGGGTGGAGTACATTAGAGACATGAGCGATGTACTAGGCCTCAACTTGTAAATCAAATATTAGCTTGAAAACAGAATCTACAGGCCCGGCATTGCTCACTATGTTCTGAAATGTTACAGGTGCTGTTCAGCACTGAGTTACAGCTTTTTTTAAACAAACCCAGCAACTTTTATAGCAGCAACCCATGAGCTGGTACATGATAAGTCGGAATCGCCGAAATAGTTTAGTGTTTAGAGCAGAGGTACACAACCTGCGGCCGTACGACCGCATGCAGCTCCCGATAAACATTTGTGCGGCCATGCACATGTAATTCAAAATACAACTATGGCGGGGTGCACTAACAAAAACTGTTTGTCAACTGTATGAATGTACTTATTAGAAAAACAGTCAAACAGACGTGTGAAAGCAGGTCAGATCAGTGTGTGGAAGCAGAACAGAAGCAATACAAAAAACATCTTGTAGTCACTGGCGGACATACTTCACAGAAAAAAAACGTAATGCGGCGGGCAGTAGCAAAAAGTTGCTCACCCTAGGTTAGAGGAGAGATCTGCTGCTTTTACACCACCGTAAACGTAAAAATGACTTCTCACAACCATGGATTGATTGTTTGTATGAATCTTATCGGCAAATGAAAAACATTTAGTAATTTCTTTGTTGTTTTTGATCTCACTCTTGTTGAAACATGCGTTTGAAAGAAAGCAAAAACATCGAGGTAAACACATTCCAGAATATCATCCTCGTTTGGACGAAGTGCCACATGAAGTTTCTTAAAAATAAAGTTTCGCCGTTTTTACAATTGCGTGTTCTAAATGAATTTGAAAGCTTAGTTTAAAAGTTAGCACTGTTTTTCAGATAAAATCTTGATTTGCAGCATCATGAAGACGGTTGTTGTTGTTTTGCTCATTACTCTGCTTTCCGTCAGCGCTACTTCGGTTCTAGGCTGTCCTATGTAAGTGACCTTTACGAAAAAGTCCTCGTTTATCAGCGTTCCATAGCTTTTGAAGCATATGTCTTAATTTTTTTTAATTTCGTTTTTTAATTTCATTATTTCTTTTGGCTTATTAGAAAAGCAATAAATTGCAAACATTGCATACTTCGGTTTGTAAACCAGTGCGTGACTGTTAATTCTTACTTTTTGAGTCTCCATATTTACTTCAGGGCTTGCGTAGATGTTTATGACACAGTATGTGGAAATGATGGAAAGACCTACTCAAATACATGCTAACTAGAAATGGAGAAGTGCACGTACGTATTCAGGATTATTAAAAATTGTGCATGGGTAGTAAAAAAAGGAATTTCTTTATCTGCTGTGTTTGGTTTCAGTTGAAAATTCATTATTAACCCATTAATGCCCAGCGTATGATTATTCATACGCAAAAGCGGCCTTCTTAAAATTCACGTACAAGGAAAACTAAAAACGTTTCACTATTATTTGTGGTTGGTATGTTACTACCTTAAGGCAGTTTATGATCCATGAGGAACTGAAGTTTTTGAAGTGACACCAAGTTGGTAAAATGTTCACAATAAAATAAGTAGGATTCAAAAAATGAAAATTTTAAGGGTAGGTACTGACTAGTGAGGTTTCATACCCAGAACATATCTTTAATGCATGATTTGGCCTTTGGTTATGTTTGCTAGCAGAATAAGCATCCTCCTACTACCCAAAGTGTTCATCTAACTTTTCATATTTTCAGTTGGGAAACACTGATTACCCAGTGTATGAAATATCATACGTTGGGCAGTAACGAGTGTCTCGTGAGAAAATTAGAGGTTAGAGTAGGGTTTCCAAAAATTTGCTTTTTCAAACGAAATTTTGAGAGTGGTAATCAAAAGATGTTGAGTTAAAGATGTAGTGATTCAGAACCATAGAGTTTGGTCAAGAATATTCTGCTCGATAATACCTTGCCTTGCAAAATTAGTAATGTCGAAAGGGCTATGGACACAGTTATATTATTATCCAACCATACTCTCCTGTCTTGGACCTTATTTTTGACAATGATGTGCAAGGTAAAAGTGCTGGATGGAATATTCTAGACCAGACACTAGATGATTCGAAGTTTCATAATAATTTTTTGTTAGACCAGGATTTCCATAGCCTACTACGGGTCTCGGGCGAAATCTGGCCCACGAAGCCATTTCGTCGCCCACGAAGACATTTTGTCACTGATGAAAAAGTAATATATTTATGAAAAACTTGTTGATTTGGTGGAATATAACATATAACAACATATAACCGAAACAATCAATCGCATTAAGTAAGATGTCCGGCCCTCAGGCTGCTGTGTAATAGCTTATGTGGCCCTCGAAAAAAGTTTGGAAGACTTTGTGGACAGCTAATGGGTGCTGTAGTTAGGCTATAAATCAATGGTCTAGAAGACAGTGTCTTATAGCAGCACACATTGTGTGATGTGAAAACTCTATGGGACTGCCATATTACTAGCAGACCAACGAGCTATTTGCTGACTGCTGATTCACTAAACCTAGTCCGAAATGGGTTCTTGCTGCTCGGTTGAAAATGCGAGAACTGAGTTTGGCGAGGTTGAGTAACAAGAACCAAGTCACCATGATAATTAATACCACAAACTTAAGAGTTGTTTGAATTCGGGAAGTGCAATCACTGGAAAAGAAAAGAGAAAAAAGTGTTGGTGGTGTCACTCAACCAAACCTCATCATTTCGGAAATGTTGATCTTTTTAATACGTTGACAGGACTGTACTTTATTTGAACCCAATCAAGGAAGTTGCTTTGGCTATTGTTTAGGTTCGCAAATCTGTGGGCATTGTGCAAATGTGTTGACTAAAGGATTTCACTGTTGGTTTTCGCCATTTAGACTGCTATTCGTTGCCAGCAGAAGCTAATGTTAGGGCAAAAATGAGGTGTTCCTCCCCCAACAAACAAAGGATTACTTTACGTTGTAAAATTAAATGAATAACGTATAGTGGACAAAAAATGCACATATACTCAAAGACTGTTTGGTGCACGTGGCAAATGCACCAAATTGATTTGCTAAAATTCAATGTAGGACTTCATCCAGACAGTTATGGCTTAGGAGTTTAACCAATTAATTACTAATTTTTTGGTCACAACTTGCCAATCACTAATGCCAGATGGCTATTCTGAGGCTCTAAAAATGTGCATATCCACTTAGTATAATTTAAGGGAAAAACATTTAAATTGCCATTTGATCTTTTTCTCAGAGCCGAATTACGTAATCCAAAAATTTCCAAACCTCCCCAGTTGTGACGTCACACCGAAAAATGTTTAAACACGAAAGTGCCCAATTTTTAAAAACCGATCCTAGGAGATGTTTTGCTTCTTTAAGAGGGTTCGAACGGCTGTCTAGCTCTATCGGTCGGCAAGTTATGACTGGAAAAATTCAAAGCCAATATAGTGGCTTTGCGGTCCTTACAGGGTAGACCAAGGGTGGCCAAGATGTGGCGCATGCGCCATACGTGGCGCATTGGATGCTTAGAAGTGGCGCATTACATTCTTTAGATGACCAGAAAGTAAGCCACTCCTACTCATTAATTTTAGTGATTTTATTTTTCTTGCACGTCTTTTCTAGCAAGGACAACTTGGCTTTCTAGAGGAAAAGTTCTAAAACGATTTTGGAAACTGAAACACATTGTGCATGATATTCTAGAAGGTAAAGATGAGCTGCCCAAAGAAAGGGCCCTTTTTTGTAATGAGCAGTGGTTGTTAGATTTAGCATTTTTGGTTGATGTTATCAACCATGTAAATTACCTCAATTAGAAACTGCAGGGCAAAGACAAACTTTTTCCTAGCTTATTACCTGCGCAAAGGAGATTGATTGTTTTCGTATACTTTTTGGTTGTTAATTTGTCGACTCGATGCAAACACCACGGAAAAAATTTGCATGCAAATTTCAAGGAACATTGTAAATGGGCCAAAAAGTAATAATATAGGTTTTGGTGGGAATGTGGGTTATCGTCTGCATCCAGAAACCATCTCACCATTTTTTGCAGACCTTTCGTTCACTACGCATTTTGAGATTGTGTTCCGCGGTAGTTCACTTTATCCGAAGCAGTTGTCTTTATTTTGTCAACTGTGGCTGATCAGCGCAAACGCTTACCGCATTGGCTACATTACCAGCAGTTTCTGTAGCATGACAGAACTGCTGCAGGAGCTCAAAAACAGCAGTTGTTAACCTAGAAGCATTCAGGCATTTGATAATGTCTCAGCAGGGAAAAAGGAAAACTAAGAGTTTGCTGGACTTCTATACATAACAAAAAATTGAAAGTGTTCTTGCGCATTCGCAATTCTTGTGTAGTTTAGCAAGATTCGATCTTGCAAACAGCGGTGTGCGCCAGCCAGTCCAGCCGCACACTTTCTATACTCGATTGCTCGTATTCAACAAGACTTTAGCGCAGCCACATTTTGCAGTTGTAAATTGCTCTGACGCGTTGGTGAGTGTGTTTTACTCCACTGTTTTAACGTGCATCCTGATATTTTTGCAGTTATGAACTTCTGTGTCGTAGCGTTGAGTGTATTTTCCTCCGATATCGTAACCTGGAGCGCTGATAGTTTATATTCAGTGCAATGACACATAAATTAAGGGGAGTGCGTGTAGAAAAATATGCATATTATGTCAACAAACTTCGCCAAAACGTTGGTTTGGAAACATGAATATGACGTCAAATTGTGACATCACAAAGAGCGCACACCAAATACAAATGACTACCATATGCCACTGAATGAAAACCCCCATGAAAATTTTCTCCGTACGCCACTGAGTGCATTGATGCATTCAAGATGAAGTTGAAACTGCTTATTTCTCAGTTATAAAAAGGAATTTAAAAGAACAAGGTGAATGTGTTGAAAATATTGTCAACTTTGCAAAATACATTGAAAAATCAAATTGCTACGAGAGGTCTTTGATAGTCGTTTTAGTGGTTTTTCTGAAGAAGACCGCATGCTTGCATTTATAAATCCATTTTCACTTAACATAACATTCTAAGATGCCTAGCAATATGCAAATGGAACATATTGAACTAAAAGGAAATTCAGTATTGGAAATGAAGTTTGGTGAACTTTCTTCATTGCCAAGTGCGTCGGAAGTGATTGGTTTTTGGCGATCATTACCGTGTGAACATTTTCCAAAAATGAGAAAATTTGCACAGAGTTATGCCTGTCTCTTCGGAACTACGTACAGACGCGAGCAGTTATTTTCTTTCATGAAAATGATCAAAAACAAACTGAGGTCGCGACTGTCCGATTCCAACTTGAAGAACTGTCTGTTGCTTTCAGTTACGAATTTAACTCCTAATATCACTGGTTTGGTGAAAGCAAAGCGGAGACAAAAGTCACATTAAAGCCATTTTTTTATTTTGCCTGTGTATAAAATTATTTTCATTTAAAATTGCTAATTGTGTTCATATATTACTATTGGTACTTTCTGAAGTAAAATGATCAATGAAAATTAAAAAGTGTTGTGTGAGATCT
>Ga0210059_1002133_pt1 | contig 30702 bp, 15 predicted proteins | sample Ectturendosymbi2_FD_188042 | JGI IMG/M metagenome (GOLD analysis project Ga0210059, IMG submission 188042) | Ecteinascidia turbinata endosymbiont from Florida, USA - Sample 2 (SPAdes) (version 2) | ecosystem: Host-associated > Tunicates > Ascidians > Unclassified | place: Key West, Florida...
ATTTTTACGTTGCTCCATATATTTTTAACTCTTCCGGTGACAACGTGTACCAGTGAACGATCTTTTTCTACCTTACGCAGACTAAAAACGTACTTGCGAAGTACGACCAGTGATACCAGAATGAACGGGCTTGAATTGTTAAGCATTTATCGAAATTACACTCCTTCCCCGGAACAGATTATTAACAGGTTAAGTGAGACATCCAACAGGCGTTTAAATATGTGTTTATAACAGCTTGACAACGTTTACGTATTGTATTGCTGCTTGTTTTATATTTTGTCTTATGATACTTTCGATTTTAGTGCAAAGAAAAATTTTGGCACTTTGAAACCCCCCCATGAAAATTTTCTGCGTACCCCGCTGTGCCCTATCATGGGAAGAGTCAACGCAAAAACCATTCACACAGTACGACACGTCTACTTGACTACCATGACAGTGCTGCTAATGTGACAAACTCAGCATTTTTTATTTTAACCGTGTCACCGCCAGCGGTCCTATCGCCACTTCCAAACAAAAACACCCTGTCATTTTGTGAACCAATCCATAAAATTAACATCACATGTTGCGCACTTTCAATCGGAAAAACAGAAAAAAGTGCGTATTTTGCCGCCAGATGCATAACACTGCTGTGGTTATTGTTCCATTTGAACAATAGTGTATCTGGCTTTGTCCACTGATAACATGAGTTCGTGGCACTAGCAGTTCGTACAATGAACTTGGTCGAGTGGGAATTCTTGCTGTGAGAGTGGTCGTCGTTTGGGCTCTCAGCATTGTTATTTCGGCTTGGCTACTAGAGACGAAATGTTTTTATGGGAAAACTTTTGATGTAAGCTACAGTACTTTTTTTAAAGTTTTGAAAACCAGACACAGGTTTACGATTTGGGTTAGGGTTTTAGGTTATATGGCAAAGACGATCCACTAATCCAAGGATATAGTCCTTGTCATGTGACCAATTCAACCACTCTGGTTCAGGTAATTGCAAAAGAGCTCCAGCATTCAATCAATTTGTAAAATAAAGAAAAAATATCTTGTTACACTGTGAGAAGATCACAATATAAAATATAGTAAAACTGTGCAGTTTACAAAAACTAAAAACTCAAACTGTCTTTTAGCAAAGGTTGACTGTATAAAACTTGAGGTAGAACGTTTAAAATTCTGACCAAAAAAATGTAGCTCAAACCGTGACAAAAACTAGGGGGGCCAACAGGTCAACTGAATTGACCGGTTGATCGCCGAATGTCACTTGGTCGACCACGCCTTATTTTGCATTGAATCGACAAGATCCCTAAAAAGAAGATTTTTCAATCAATATTCCATAAAGTACATAAAAATTATCCATCAGATTGGTTGGTCACGTATATTCTTTGCTTTGTGCCTCTTGCAACGGCTGAGCATAGACTAGCTCGGCAGACGCCGCGAAGGTAATTGCAATATGTTTTTCTATTATTATATTTGCAAATGTGATACTCAACATTGGCATGTTCTATCTGTGATTTTATTACCGAGCGGTCGATCGCGAGTTATCAAGAAATTTTCCAGTCGAAGACAAGTTGGTCACCCATGAAATAGACTTATAACCTACACAACACACACATATGCCACTCAGCACAACAAACAAAGCAGCATACCAGCAGTATAAGAGCAGCTTGCTACTTCTACTACGAAAAAAATCACGATAAAGTAACAGGAATTATCTCTGGTTGTGATGAGTGCAGCACATAGTGACAAAATCGTTTTGATTTTTTGTGAATATAAAAACCATAGCAAAGAAAACACTACCATCATCATTTGTGATATCTTGAATCACTCTCAGAGAAAATTTTTTATAGAAATCAAAACAAATATCTTGATCCTGTTCTGATCCAATTATCTTTTCAAAAAAATCTAAATTCAATCCTGATCCGAAAAAATCGCAAGTATGCTGCAGGATATTAAATCCTGTCCATGTTCACCTCTGAAGTGCACATGGCGTGAAGTCAGAAATTTAGTAAGTCAGAGATTTCCCTTGACACTGGTCTTCGGTTAACTACACTACGTGACATTATTTTTGTTTGGCTGCTTTTTGTATGCCCTTTTATGTTTTTGGAGGCGCTGCGTTCGAAAATCATGTTAGTTTTTTCGTATCATCAACGGTTTTCAATGTATTGACAATTTTTTATTTATCCGAGTGAAATTGTATTGCTAGCTCTATGTATATTTTGATACTGCTCATATAATAGATTTCAACTTGTAGAAATCTTTTGTAAGGTTTGTTAAACACAAGAATCGTGATTAAAACCGCATTTTGTTGATCATAAGCTTTAAAAACATCAAAACACACTCTTTAAATGAAATAAGATCTTCAAAAATGTCATGTTGAGCGAGCTATTCTTTTATGATCATATGTGTCTTCCCTCATCAAAGACCACTTGTAATCGCCCATCATTGCGTTGTCCCAGCGGCGACCCTGATACTGCTTTCCTGTTTTCTGAATAACCTGGTGAAATATCTCGCCGTCCCAAGATTTTCTTGAAAGAAATCAAGAGGCGAGTATAAAAAATGAAGTTTTAATGACATGCGACATTCCATCCTTTAAGTTGTGATTAGTGTTTTCGCTATCTGTTTATAATTTAGATCTTTATTCTTTCTCAAAAAGACTTCAACCACACCTTGAAACGCTTGCCAAGACTTCTTTTCTGTTTCTGTCATTTTTCCCCCAGGATTCTTTACTTCAACATGGTATTTGGCGACCAGCAAATTTTCCGCTCTTTAGTTTGGGATCTGACAATTTTGGAACCATTGCTCTGATTCCTTGAAATGTTTCTCCTTTGAAGTCCAAAGCTTTGACAAATTGCTTCAATAAACCTAATTTTATGTGAAGAGGTCGTAATAAAATTTTCCCTGCTCACAAGTAACTCCTTGATGACATTCTACCTTCCTGGCCTTGGTTCTTCTCTTGGAGGCCAATGGATCTTCTTGTAGTGCTCTCCATCAGCTCTGCTGTTCCACAAGCAAAGAAAACACTAGTATTTGGTGTAGCCACCATGCAGACCCAATAAACTCCCAACATCTTAAAATCATCACAAACATACCAATTGAATTCAGCTTAGTTTGTTTTTAGCAGTAGTTTCTTGACATTTGCATAGCCTTCTTTTATTTGTATTGAGTAAGCAAGAGGAATTGACGCATATTTGTTCCCATTACGAAGTAAAATTTCTTTAATGCTTTTGGGTGGAACAGTCAATAAAAGGATGCCACTGAGTCGGTTCATGTTGTAGTCCAACAGCATTAAACAAACCATTCACATCATTGCAATAGCAAAGGTCCTGAACTACTTCAAAGTAAACAGAGAAGTCCAAGTGCCTCTTCCTGTACGTACAGTAGTTATTTTGCAATCATCACCCAGCAAATTCCACTCATTCAATCTTCATGTTAACAATTCTGCTGCAGATTTTATAAGCCCGAGGTTGCCTATTTAATCATCCAATTCCTTTTGAGATGTGAATGTAAAGTCTCAGCATCCAACATAACTTCAGACACTGATGCGTAGCATGCTTAAGCAATTAGTTCAAAACCACAAGTTCCAACTACAATGACAAAAACATGAGATGCAGAAATGGATTAAATTCTTACAGCAGATAAGCAACCAGTATTTTATAAACGCAAAATTACTTACGTTTGGAGGCGGATTTAGAACTGGTAAAATTTCACACTGAGGAACGGGTGCAATGGATAATGGTAAACTTAGATATGTTAGCGTTCTTCTTCCTTTGACCTTGCGGTACCTTGCAATATTTATTGTGCAGAAGTTACAGTCGTTATGATTTTTTGTGGCTCGAATCGCTTGGAATTGCCAATGGCATAATTCATTTTACCAGGTTGGCTTAGAGCAGAATCCACAAACGTAAAAAGCCTTACTGACAGTTAACGGTCGATGATAGAGCAAAAATAATTACATTTTTGGAATCAGCGCCTCGAAATTATCCAGAAACAATGAAAATATACAGTCAAACAAAAATTTCATAAAAATTTGTTACGTAGTGCTATCAGAGATCAGAGGTGGGCATAGATCGGGAGTGCCGGAGTCGACTCCGGCAGCAATATGCGTTTTTCTTTCCAATCCGGACCCAGAGTCATAAGTGTGTGAAAAACCGGACCCGGTGTCAAGCGAATTTTCTGACCTCTGCGAAATTTCTGACTTGTTATTTTTTTTCAGTTAGTTTGCTTCTCAAAATAAACAAATGAAGTCTGTCAATTAGATTTTTGATGTGTGTTGTGTAAATTAAAACATTTTGGTTAGATGTCAGGTACCAACAACAAGCTATAGCACGGGAATAACTTTATCCATTGAAAATTTTCGGACTTAGTCCTTGACCACAATTATTTTTTTTCTCACGTTAACCCAAAGCCTAACCCGACATACTTACTTAAACACGAATTCCTAAGACCTAATAATCTGTATTATCGGCGTATTTAGTATGTAGAATTTGACTCTGTGCATGCGCACATGGCGTGAAGTCAGAAATTTCGCTTTACGCGGAAGCGGAGTCACTTATCAATTTCGGCTGTAGCAGGAGTCTGCGTGGTCATTTCTTAAATAAAAAAATGGGTAAATTCGCGATTGGATCGATGGCCACCGGAGTCAGAACAGGGGTCGGATTCTCAGATTTGAAAAACCTTCCTACCCGAACCCTAAACAGGATTGAAAAATTTCGGAACAGAAGCAGAGTCGGAGTCTGAACAAGTGACTCCGGCCACCTGTGTTAACTGCCTTCTTTCGTCATGGTTCATGCACTCTGGATCAGCTGGTGTATGATGGGTATTTCAAATCATCTTGTGTTGCGCAGCGCTTGATACCTGGAAGTTAGACAATGTGCCCTAAAGTTCAAGGTGAATTTGCACACGAACATATGAATGATGTAGTGATGCGGTCATTCGTGAGTAAATTTGTTTCTCGACTGTGGAAACTGAATTTGGATCAATAATTTTGCTGTTGGCACCATCAAAGCAGTAGGCTACAAACAGTAGGGTCAGACCACTCATGCACAAATTCGATAAACAAACAGTACACCATGGAAAAAATCGAAAAAGAAAAAAAATTTTAAATAATAGTTGTATGTATTCCTTAGTTTTCCTCGAATGCTTCTACCATTTCAAGCAGATTCAATGAAATCCGACTGATTTCTACGTGGGTTTCTGGCACCAACTCAATTGTGCGGGCTCCCTGTAAAAGGCGGAGCTTGATTGCGGAGCTTTGATGACGTAACCGGAGTGGAAAAAGTTATGTTGCAGAACCAAAAAAAGGAAAAAAAGTAAAGAAAAAATGTTGTATCATTGCGACTTAATATGCGTTTCCCCCAATAATGGAATGCATGGAAGTTTGTGTTATTTAAAAATTGTATACATTCACAACTGTTGAAACGTATTTTTTTGTCCCCGAACCGTTGTGAAACTCAGATGACCAAAAATTATCAAACTTCAAAATAGACTTTTTTTACCGTAGTGTAATAAAATATCACTTTTTGCAGTAATATATTTTTTCTACCGTTTAGTTATCATTGCTCAATGTAAAATATCGGTTTTAGCGACTCCGGTTGCGTCATTATTAAACCTCCGCAACTAAGCTCTGTCTTTTACAGGGAAACAATTGTGCGTTCACAACATGTGACCCAAAAATGAAAAATTCTTGTTTGCCCACACAAAACACTACTGCACAGATCAAACTTGTGCCTAGAGCTCTGGATTTTCGTGGGCCTGCTCCTGCAACTATCTTCTAATAGCTTGCCAACTTTTGCAAATATACCTTTTTCTTTTCCCCATGTTTTTTTTAGATTTATGATACAAAAGTAAGAGACAGTCCACATGCGTGTTTGGTGCTAGAAAGCAGAGGAAGATTTGGTGCTTTGTGTGACATCATACAGATCTATGTGAACAATGTAATGTCTCTACTAATAAGCCACCAATCCGTAAATTTTAGTGAATTAGATACGTAATTATCGTAATTTTTACCTTAAAAAAGCTGGAAACATAATTTTGACATTTCACTCATTTGTACCATCTGCCTACTGGTGCTCTCATCCATCTGCATATTGAGTCAAAACTTGGGTTTGATTGTGGGCGTGTAACTTGGGTTAAGTCAAATGAAATCAGATAGTGATTTGGATGATAAGAGGATGTTTTTTGAAAAGTGTTGTTAGAATTGGAAAATGTTATTTAACGTACTTATTGAGAAATAGCTGATTTAGTAAAATTTTGGTGTTTATATCTGCACACTGGTGAACTAACCTTATTCATTATAGACTATAGCAGGGATGGGCAAACTTGTTATATAGAACAGAAGAGTCATTTTTAGAAAACTGGGAACACTGAGCTGCAAAATCAGATTGTAATGTCAGTGGAAACGCAGTACTATAAAGAATCCAAGTTTTATATAAAATGACTTAGCTACAGTATTTGAAACACAATAAATGCACCATTTATCTATGCCAGGTTTTTGTTTGATTTGCTGGTCTCTTATCTGGACAATACATAGTTAAAGCTACTGCGAATTTTCCGAAGTGTTCGTTTGTTGAAGTTGCACGATGTTTTTGATTGTACAAACTTTATTACAAAGAATAAAAATTCACAGTGATATACATTCTAAACACAGAAATGAGTCAAACACTGGTCATTAAGTTCTTGGTCTAGAACTTGTTGCTAGAACTCTGTTGTAGAGTAGCATTTACTAAAGTTTTTAGAGCAAGATCTTATTGCATTTTGGTCAGTTTCATTTCTATAGCAGACAAGTTTATGACAATCAGTTAGCAAACTAGACAGCCATCACCGACTACATTGATGATTAACACTTTGCTCTCGCATTATGTAGATCTACATACAAAAGATTCTGTGCAGCTGTACTCAACATACATATGGTAACATTCTTACCGAAAATTGTGTTTTGGGTTGTAATGTTTTTTGCTTGGAAAAGGTCTAAAAATGTGGTCTTAGTCTGAATTCAGAGAATGGCAGTGGCTATAGGTCCGCCAGTGGGGCGGACCTTCACTTTTTAAAAATTATTCTTCTGTCACCTGTCACATTTCTTCTTTTGAGCCAGTTTTTCAAACCACTGTTAGGCTGCACTAAATCTCAGGGCAAGTGTTGAGCAGCCATTCGATTGTCTCATCGTCTAGCACATGACACTAACGCATTACAAGTGTGCACTAAACTGCAGTATACTTGCTAATAATGTATTAAACCCACATTACCTTAAACCCAAGTTACCCTAAAACCAAGTTAGAATTGGATCTTCTGAGTTGGTCCACCTAGGCAGGACCAGGATGCTGCAACAGTGACAGTGGCAAAGTTTGATTGCTTAATGCTACTGTTAGCTGCTTTTATTGTCTCAAAAAATGCTTGCAGTGAAGTGAAACTTTTACAAAAAAGGGGCTTCTATGGTCCCAAGCTTGTGGTAGTAGTATGCAGCCTAAAATGTTATGGGAATTATTTCATATGTTGGCAATTGATTAGCTAAAAGGCAACAAATTGTTTGCCATGCTTACCGTTTTAGCCTAAAGCTGGAAAACGCCTAGCAGTGCCTACCTTCTGGGATTTGATTTTCCCACTAAAACCACCTGGTAACCGTGGATATTGCCATGGGGAAACCACCTGGTAATCAAAGTGTTAACGTTAAATGGATTTAGAAGGAATGCCAAGCATGTTTTTTATTCCTGCTAATGGTCAAATCTGGCTTCTCCAATAGTCTTGCAATGTATTTTTGTATTCTTCCACTTTATGGTCTGCAGTCTGCAATTGCCTGTTTGTGAAAAGCATTTGTTTTCATTCTGACATTAGGAAAATTATAAAATGTTTTTGACAATCTATTTCTTTGAAAAATCTTAATTTTGTTCTGTAAGCTTAAGTAGCGTAACTTAAGTTTTAGGTTCACTATGTTTGTTATCGAATCATGTAGAATTCTTGGCAAATAAACTTAAAAATTTGTGTAAACACATTGACAAATGAAACAACCATTGAATATGAGGGAGGAGTCACTATCAATTTGAGATACTGTTATTCAGCTAGGAGCCACGCAAAACATGTCAGCGAGCCTCATATTGCTTGTGATCCACAGTTCGCCCACCATTAGACTATAGTATACTAGTATACTCCACAGTATGATTTCACAACATTGAGTTGTTTAATTTCCACGAACTTTTTGATGTGCCAGAATTTACTGTAGCAAAACAAAAAATGAATACTTTTATGCTAAACGCACTTTTGTCAAACTTGAACAGTGCTATTGTCTAAGGCCTAAGCTGAATCGTTTATGATTGATGATATCTATAGTCTGTAGGCAATGTCTATTTCACCGTCAGCAGCAAAAGCACTGTTGGAGCTACTTTGCCATTAGCCCAACCCGATTGGTTGAATTTGTCACATGACAAAGATGATATGCTTGGGTTAGCGTATTAGGGCAAGGTAAAATAAACTCACAAGAACACAGAAGCTTTGTCAAAGGCAGTACCCATTGACGCAACATTGATTCTATATTGATGTTTCAAGTATAGAACAAATAAAAACAAAGTGCAATTTGTAAAGTCATCCATTTTTATACATGCTTACCTCTGTAGAGGGTTGCAAGGCAGCAGCCACAGTAGGACTCAAAATATCTCACAATTTTTAGCAATTTCGGGTTGTTCTGGTGGTTCCACATAAAGATGGGACTAAGCTGGAGATAATTGTCAGTCAAGCAAAATAACCCTTCAAGGGAATTTACCAAAACCTATAAAAAATGATCATCCAGAAAGCAATACCTACTTCACATTGGGCAAAATGAAGGGGGCAAGTGGAAGGCAGTAATACAAGTAAGCAGGTTGTTTGTGATCCATGAACTAAGTATGGCTGTGTCAGATCGTGCTTGCACATTAAGTCAAAATGCTAGCAGTATTCTTTGTGACCAATCCCAAACACAGATGTTGGCATAGCTGCTGTTATTCTTTGAGGTCACCAACTATGTCAAATAGCTTTTGCAAGATTTTTCAAAAAATGGCAGTGTGCGTTCCACAGACACTGGTGGTCCCATTTCCAACTGCTTGAAATATGTAGGCATTTAAGAGGTCATGGTTTCAGCATCTGTTGCAGTAAAGTTTACTTAAGGGCACTGTTCAGATAATAGCATGGAACAAACGTTTCCACAACTATCACATTGACTATATCAGCTATGATGTCGCAGCTTTAACAATGATTAAATCATGGAAACATCATATATTTGCAGATCCACTATTGCAGTCTGGAACTCGTAACAATCCCTCTTTGTTGTGCTATAAAGAGCTTTGTTTTCAGAAAAGTAAGTCTAGCTTTCATTAAATTTGGTGAAACTGTTGGTATCTAGGAAAGGACCCAGAGCTGAAGCTACCTCTCAAATAGCTTTGGCTCTAAATTTTAAACTAAGTTCCAGCTCTTTGCAAAACGCCCAGCTCTGGCTCTGCAGCCCTGATAAAAGGAAGGTAAACACTGACTCTAGTAGCTTTTGAAGCCAATGCTGCATGGTAGTAGACCGACTTCACTTCTAAGAGGAAGTAGTTCATCAAAGTCATCAGTAAATATCAGGAAGATGTGATTATTAACATACCTTTATCTTAGATTGTGACAATTTTTTTCAAACTAGGTTTTGTCTACTTTTCTATACTAATTGTCAATCTTGAAAAATATTGGTGCAAAGCTTCCTTCAAAATAATTTAGCGTGGTATATACCCATATGTTATGTTTCTTTTCTTTTATAGTGATTCAAAGTTTCTTTGTGCATCATCAAAAAATCAACATTTTGAGATATTGCTTAGCAGTGGATGAAACTTTGCTGTATTACCAAAGTCTACTTAATTTACCTGATTAAACAACATGTCTTCTGGTGATGAAGATTCTCCCATTCCATCAGTAAATGAGCGTCTTGGTCAGCTACGACCATCTCGTGAGTTATTAGAGTACTATCGCAAGAAGGTTGCTGAATTTGACAATGAACACGATGAAATGTTAAAGAAGCTTGATGATTATAGGGTATGTCATTTCTTTTCTTTTTTTTACTTTCTCATATGCCGGTTATTTTTTGCTATATTGCACCATATCTTTTGAGAAATAGTATTGGTTTTTCTGAATACAGTACAGTTGTTCTTCTCTTTGTTGCTCTATCAAATTGTCTGTTCTGTCATTTCTTAATGCAGTGATTTTCAACCGGTGTTCTGTGGAAAACTAGTGTTCTGTGAAAGATCGTCAGGTGTTCCGCAGGAAATTTGATAAGTTTGACTAGTGTTCCATCGAACACTGGTCGAAAATCACTAGTTTAACGCAATGAGCGTAAATATGTTTTCTTTCGTGAAAGTAATTAGTTTTAGGAGCAAACGAATAAGACTTTCTTGTTAATTTTAATAAATTAAAAGAGCCAAAACAGAACTAAACATCATAATTGTGATTATAAAATTTTGTTTGGTGTTCCCCAAAATTTTTTTATTGCATAAAGTGGTCCGTGATGCAAAAAAGGTTGAAAAACACTGCCTTAATGAATCTTTAGACTATCTTTACAGGCAGCAAATGCCAGTATTTAAGTCATGGTATCATCATCTGTTAACCTAGCCTTGTTCAATTTGATGGCTGTCAATATTTTACTCATTTTTTAAAATATGTAAATGCAACTTGAAAGACATTGTGATCTAACATGGCATACAACAGCATGATCCAACTGCAGACCCGCAAGCTTTCTCAGTTTTTATTGTTGTGTGTATGTTTCAGTAGGCAATTTTAGTTAGAACAAGCACAACATGTGTTAATAATAATGTAGAGAGCTTCTAGAAATTAGTAAGCAAAGATAGGTTTCCCAAAGAGAAAGATTTCACACAAAAATGCGCTCAATGTTTGGAAGCACATGTGTGCGAGAGTCCATTTTCTACCATGAAACAAGTCAAATCTAAAAACGGAAATCGAATGGCAGTACATAACACCAGACCATAGTCTCCGACTTGCTACCACTAACATAATGGTATTGTTAAAGGAATGATAGTATCAGAGAAGCTTCTAGCACAGACATCACATAGAGATTTGCAATAAATTGTTTATTGCTATTGTGTAATAATTTCAATGGCACACTCTGTTAACTCACCTACTATTCCTTTTCAATTTTAAGTCTTGTGAATCTGTTGTTTTATACATCATTTTGTTGGAAGTAGCCTGCGAGTTGTCACATTTTTGTAAAATGGCTCGGAGGTCTATAGTAGTTGGACCATGCTGGCATACAATAATATCCATGCAGATTTTGTTTTAATCTAACTTTTTACCCTGGTTTACCAACCAGCATGCAACATGTTAATAGATGTTTGAATCTTGAACCATTTTGGACATAATATGTGTAAATAATAGTTTTGTACTGTATAAGTGAACATGATATAGTGAAGCTTTTATTCTGTGCAACTGTACTATGAACATTTCGCATGGAACAGATGGCTTTCAAACATGAAGGTTCAATTTAAATCATGACATGTGACCAAGCTATTATATATTATTTTAATTTTAATCTTTTTTCTGAAACGCCATCAATTAAGGTTTTCTTATAGTATTTTGCTGAAAACTGCATTATTTTCATGCATATGGCCTGTATAGTGATCGTGATGAAAGCTTGTTTATGCAGGACTTCAATACTTGTCTTTGCCCACTGTATCACAGTAAGTATATCTCAGGAAGAAATGTATTAAATTTTCTCATCATTGAGACTTGTTACAATTATGTTTGAGTCTAAATGGGAGTGCTAAGTTCTTGGTATGTATCATGAGTTCAGGATCTGTAGTAGATCACGTTAAAATAATAAACCCAAAGATAACAAGTTCACCTGTCAGGCAGGAATTAATTGTTATATTTTTGCAAAAATCTGCTGATGTAAATGTCAGCAGCAAAGATGTGTTTGGTCATATCTACTTTGACTTTTGAATCCAATCATGTGCTATTTTGACTAGCCATCACAACATGTGACTAACTGCATAACAAAACAAATAGAAATTTTCATTCACAACCAGTTCTTTGGCAAAATGTTGGCATCCTGGTGTTTGGCACTGGTTGTGTATAGTCTGAACATCTGTTGAACTCTTCACTTCACACTGTCACTTAGTAATTTTGTAAGGTGTGTGCTTCATAAACTTGAAGCACCAAGTTCATTTCCTACTGACCATGGTAATTCATTATAAAATAACTGATTTATTTGCAGTCCAGCTATGAATCACAACATAAAATGGAGTACGAACTGACACAACGTGAGCAAGAAATATCTGACCTGCAGAAGGCTATCAGTGATTTACAGGTGTGTTTTTGTTGCGAAATGTCAAGTTGTATTGAACCGCACAAAACTTACATGCCTGTAAGACAGGCCTATGAAAAAATTGCGAAGTTTGCCTTTCAATGCAAAATGCTACTTTATCAAAAATGAATACATCTTTTGGATCACCTTGTATATGCAGACTTTATGCTATTTTGTCACATAGATAAATTGCAAGTTTGTCAGTTTTATGCCCTGAATTGAAGCAATAGCTAAGTGTTTAGCATTGATCCTTTATAGAAATTGTGTTCTCTCTTTTTGATTGCTTTTCTGCGGGTATTCACGCTCTCTGCCATCTCCATCAATGAAAATTTTGTTCTTAAATGACACCGTACAGTCGACACTTGTGGATTTACATGATCAAATAGAATTTGTGCATTGCAGCAAGCGCTTGTGTAACAAAATGATTTTATTTAGCGTTTCAGTCAAATAAATTTGGAGTTTGGATTTTTTGCTAAAAGTTCATATTCGTCACAAAATAAAAGCCATACCTTAGTTCCCTTGGTATGAAATGCTGAAGGAATACACGAAAGAATATCGAGATTGTTTGGCAGAAAATGCAATTTCCCACTGGTTGACCGAAATTAAGTGCAATTCGAGAAAAGCAGCTTGAGAAACAGCCTTTGCTGTTCATTGTTCTGTGTTAAATCTGTGATAACTAACTGGCATAAACCAAGACTCAGTGACCAATTAAGTAAGCATTGATGTTATGTGATTTTCATCCACAGGTTTGCATTTTGCAAGAGAGGGAACAAGTCCTCAGGTTGTATGCTGAAAACGACCGGCTGAAGATTCGCGAGGTTGAAGACCGCAAACGAATCCAGCATCTGCTTGCACTGGCTGGTCCAGCAGCGGCAGAGGTAATAGATTTTAGGGGTCGTTATCAGTTTACAGCGTTTTTGCCAAAGCTGGCTTACCTTTTCAGACGAACGAGAATTGATTACTGGAAACTATCTTTAACATGTTTTTGCTATTTTCTTGCTTTTCGAGTAACTTCATCTCCATTGGACCATTGCCAACCATGGAAGTCTTTTTGAGTATAATCAAACCGTTCATTCATTGTAAGCCAATTACAAAGTGAAGCAAACATAGAAATAATTAATGTATAAAATTATTGAGAATCAACTTGCAAATACTTGCATTATATTTGTATGAATCTATTGTCTTCAAAAGTCTTTTAGGTTTGTTACTATGCCATTTACATTAAAAAAATTCAATTTGTAACGAACTGCAGGTAATTGTTTTCAGTTAAATTTTTTACGTTTTTGTTTGGAAGGACTTTTTCTGTAGTTCTATATTTACCGCTTCCGAAATTTGGTAAAACTGAGAACATATCAACATGAAAGATATTTGTTCAGTGAAATTGTTTTTTAATTTTCTTTGCCCTTATTTGCTGAAAGAAGGTTGTGTTGCTGATTTTTGCCGAATTACGCATATTACGATTCTGACTGAAATCAGAGTGTTCTGTCAGGTTCCTCACATTTTTATGACCGCTTTTCAAAATAGCTGCCATTTTGCGTCGATGCCGCTGCATACTACGTTCTTTGTTAATTCCATGCGTGCTTCAGTCGATTGCATTGCATGTTTGTGAAGACGGTATACAATGCACTCGTAAAACCCAAACCTTCGCTTCGCAAGTCCATATATCTTACTGTAAAATGTACATGGATACGTGGAACCCGTCCCGGCGCACGGTTTACACGCTTGATGAAATGTTGTGGACGATCATCTCATCACTTTCCTTTTTTTATCTTGTAGAGCTAAGCCAAAAAATGTTAACAGATGGCTTTTGCCTTACTGTAGTGTTATGGTGGCGAAACACTCGATAATAATTCGGACCTGGGTTTTCGTTTCGGTCACAGATCGAAAGTTTTTAAAATGACCGAAAAAATTTAAGTCATTTCGGTCAGCATATGTGGAAATGTAGGTTAAAAAACACTGTTATGGTGAGTTTTCATACAACTGTGAGACAAATTTACCGAAAGGTCTCAGCAAAAATGACCCAAATGTTTCAGCGAAAAAACAAACCCAGATTCGGACAACGCTCGATGCAACCAGTTGCAAGACTTGAAGTTACCTTTTGCGCAGACAATCTTCCGCACTTCCTTTCACGAATCATCTTTGTCTGCAGATGTTGATGCTTTCATGAAATGTGTAAATATTTGTTGAATGCGCTGCTAGCGCCACTACATGTGTTCTGAAGCTGTGCTTCATCGTCTTCAATGGTTTGCAAAAACAACAGCAGTCCATATTGCTGAACACGTCGATTGGCTGCACTCATGTTTGGAGAAAGAGCAAATAAGCTCGATCTTGAAAAAAAACTCAAAAGGCTTGAAAAAAATGTTGCATGCTCCTTTACAGGTATCTTACTTCCACAAAGAACCCCCATCAAAGATAATCATTCCGCAGAAACTACCCAAAGCTCAACATCCGCATGAAGATCCAAGACAGGTAGTTGATAAGAATTCGTGTTTGCAGTATTAGCTGAGTTGCAATGCAACTGTTTCTTGTAAATGTGCTTTCAATCTTGATTAAAACTAAATTACGTTTAACCCATTTTTATCTTTGTTCCCTTATGTTCAGTGCTGTTTAATAACTTTAGTTTAAAAATAATAAGTTTGCTGCAACGCTTCCAACAATGCGTTCAAAACAACATTGTGGTCATATATTGTCAATAGTCCTGAACCTGAATATTAGTAATTCTTGTGTCGGTTCCGTCAACTTGAATTCCACAGACTTTTTGCGCTGCGAATTAAACGAGTAACGAATTGATCAGAACTGTTAAGTTCCGTCCTGCTTTATTTCAATTTCTTGCTAAACAAATACATCGATGGTTTCCCCAATATCAGGAATCTAGTCGAAAGAAACGATCCCAGAAAACTTTGCAACCGTCATTGTCTGAAAACATTCCGCCGCACGATGCCGAACACGCTGCGGATAGCCGCACTCTAGCGCTTCAAGTGGAGGCTTTGCAGGCACAGTTGGAAGAGCAAACGAAGCTGGCGCGCGATCAGGTTTGTTTGTTGAAAACTTTTGTTGTCAGTCTAAGATGCTCTAACCGTGTTTTTTTAGCTAATATTCGTTGTAGCAAACTTGAGGATGACTGTGTTAGTTGGACGCATATTTATCCATGCTGGTTATCTGTTACCGCTAAGGTAAGAATGAACCGATAAGGGGTTTTCAATCCTAGGTTATTTCGTTTTTGTGTTCCTATTTTTCTACAAACAGTGGTTGGAAATACGCTATCGAACAAGTGTCACGTCATATCGAACAAGTGTCACGTCATTTGTAGCTCACAGAGCTCCAGGTTCGGGCGGAACGCACGAAGTTGCTCTTGACGGATTTACATTCTTGCTGTGAATTTCTAAAGTCAATTTGATTATATTAAACAGCACGAAATATTACGCTGTCCATGCGGACAGCCATCACTTGGTCGCATTTCTCGTGAGCGGTTCATAACACCGTCATTCTACTCGCGCTAGCTGGTACTGAGCTCGAAGTTGCATAAGTCGGTTCGGGCTTAGTTTTTCAAAATAATTCGGGGGACAGCTTACAAAATTTGTTCGCAGCGACGGACAGTTTTGTCGCCAGTTACTGTTGAAGCAATCGAATTGATTAAGTCTTCAACAAAAAATGATTAATTGTGGATTATTTAGTCTTGTTTGCTTTGCCACGCCACCAGTACCCCGCAGTTGCGCATATCTTGACTCATTCGGTAAATTTGACCTTCGGGCTTCAAAATGAGGCCCGTTTACAACTCCGAGCTTGCGTTCCACCTTCTATCGTGTTGCTCTGGCGAACAAAGCCACGGCGGCATTTGCGCGACAACCTGCCAGTGCGACAGAGCACGCTGAACGAGCGCGTCGAATGGAAATGATGGTTGTGCATCGTCGGCAGGTCAACACGTTGCTGGACGAGCGACGTATCCTGCAAGAAGAGAACGACCTCGCGCGGGAACGGGACAGCGAGAGGTTCGAAAGATGCGCGCTGAAATTAAGAGAAACGCAGGTCAGTTGGTCTTGGGGTGTGTTGCTTTTATACAGTATGTCTATAAATAATTGGTTAGCGTGTGCAAGCGTGCTCTGCACTGGTTGCCATAAAAATTACTTGCCGTTACGTTGATGCAAAAGGCCGAGCAAACGATGACACAGCAGAACGCGCAAGCGTAGCAGCACCGTGTGGCGCTGTGACGAAACTGTGAAGAGCTCCATGCAAAGATAATCACGGTTTCCGAGTTGACACTATCTTCATGTCGTGTGCCACTGGCTCCGAAACAAAAGTTAAACAGATCGTTTTTCATCTTAGAAAACTGTCAGCCGATTGTTGTAGATGCTTTCATGTTGCGATTACACAGAGCATCCAATAATCATCAAAAGCGTGATTCTGAAGCTCGGAAGTGGAATAAGCGATAGTCTACGTGAAAAGATAATTGCTTATGCTGTAAAAGCCATTCGTGGGCGAGCATTTTCTTTTTGCATCCGGTTTAGAAGCAAAGAAAATAGCAGTTTTGTTCTGGGACTCCTCTCGGTGAAAATGGCTGTTCATTTTAATAGTTATAACTTAGTGACGTTCTTGGCCTCATACCAGGGTCTCCGAACTTTTTTGTCAGAGGGCCACATAAACTACTAGAAACAGTTCGGGGGCCGGACATCTTGCGTAGTGTGATTGTTTCTGGATACGTTACATTCTGCCAAATCAACAAATGTTTCGTAAATATAGTACATTGATTTTCGTTGTGGAAAAACTGTCTTTGCGACTGGATGAAATGGCTTCGTGGGCCGTAGTTAGGAGACCCTGGTGTCCCCTGCCTCAAACGAACAGCCACTGTCGGAGAGTCGCACAACATGACTGCTTAATAACGCTTCGAAGAAATTGACGCGCCGTATTATTTCAAGATTCGGTAAAGTGTCTTATGACTCGCAGTGTGTATAGCGCAAGGAAGCGCTGTTTTGCGTATTTGCTCTGCTAGTTTTTGTTAGTGTAGTAAAACTGGTTAGTTCTGCTGTACGCGATTTCATTGCAGTGAAGTTCTCATTCAGTTTATCAAGATGTTTTTGCGTTTTGCTCAAACGCAGAATGGATTTGCATGTTTTTATTGAAGGTGCGCTACGTCCTATTATTTATAGACTCAATCTAAAAAATTATTTAATATTGTGTGCTGAAATAGATAAGAAAATGTGCAAGTTTTGAAAATTTTTTTGCAAACCCTATTTTACACTTTAATTTTGGCCAACCAAGAAATGCGCTAAAATAGTTGTTGGTGACCATGTTATGCTTTTTGAAAATTGTCTGAAATCTGTGGACCTGCGATACAATTGGGTTGTCATGTCATGCGTATTGTGCATTTTCATCATTGTTTTGGTATTCTTTACTAATATGGTGAAGAATGTCGAACAAGAACGTGAGGCATCGTTTGAAATGATCTCTGCTGGTCTTGAATCGTTTTTTTCTTCACGCACTGAAGGCCTCGACCTAATATTGCCGTGCGTGCAATCAATCTAGGTTCTGAACTAAGTACAAGCTTTTTTTCAGAATTTGCTTCATGAAAGTACCAAAGAAATCCTGGAACAGAGACAAGAGCATAGAAGGCAGGAAAAGCTATGGATGTCCGAAAAGGACAGGCTCCTCCGAGGTGTGTACGACGACTGAATCTATTTTGCTGACTCGGTTTCTTCCAGAAATCATTCCCCTTGGCCTCTGTTGCTGACGATTTGTTGCCACGTTATGAAAGGTTTTGCTTTGCCACGCTCGCAATCAACACTGCTGAGAGCATTTTGCCCATTTCAAGAGTTTGGAAAGCAATTTGAAGATGCGAGAACCGTTTGCTACCGGGTAGAGGAAAATATCGCTTATAGGTGTTTGCAGGTAATCGTACGAGAGAGATGCGCTGAAAGTTCTAATTTCGAGTCGTTTTCCGGTTCGTTATTTTGCGAACCTCTTTGCTTTGCAGTAATTTCAGCTCCTCGTGTCGCTTAGATGTCCAGCAATGCTCGGGCGCTGTGCAAAAATATGTCTTGTTTCAAACTGGTACGTTGCACTGGAAGTACGGCATTGACTTGATGTTTAGAGATGGATGTGCTGCGCGATCAAGCGGAAACGGCTCACCGCCAATCAGGTGGCAAGAGACCAAGCGTGACAGCAGCCCAGCTGGCCAGCGCCTGTGTGGCCGACTACGAGGCGCAGGAACGGATGCAAGGAGAGATCTCGGCTCTGGAGCAGCAGCTGGAACAGGCGGGGAAGCTCGCCGACATGTACAGAGAGCAATGCATCGCTGCAGAGGATGATCTCGCTCGGATGCGGGAGGAGAGCGAAGTTCACAGGTGAGAGAGAAATGCGACGGGTTGTGCATGGAGGTCATGTTCTGTTGCACTGTGGCTAAGTAATAGTTTGTTGTTGTATTTATTCCGGAAGGTTTTGTTAGAAACATGCTATAACGCTTTTTCCTGTCGTTTTTTTAACCGGGTTGTTATCATGAAGAACAAATTGCGGTGAAACGTGACCGATAAGCAGTTGCAATAAGAGCTGAAAAGTGAAGTAACGTGCGACGATACTTTGAAATTTGTTTTTTTTTTTGTATGATCTTCGCTGACCTAAAATTTTAAAGCGAGTAATTGCCCATGAAGTGAACTATTGATATGCAAGTGAATGCAGTTATTAGCGAACAAAGCCACTATCAGCGTTTAAATTTCGATCCGCGGAAGGCATGTTGTTACAGAACAGACCAAAGAAACAGTAAACCGATTCGATCTGTTTTTTTTCCACGTACATTTGATTGAAGATCTTGTCAAGAGCGATTCCTTCTGTTTAATGAATTTCTCGTTACTTTCTTTGCCTTTATATCTGATCTGTAGTTTTTACTTTTGATTTAAGTCTGATAATTACCCTGGTTTGCTACAGCGAAAAAGCTTTCTTTCGCTTGCACCTGTTCCTGAATGCCAGTCCAGCATAGCAGTTGACAATGAAGATTAACTAGAATCGGGCGGATGAAATATTCAACAAATAAAAACGCTCAATCACCACGTTTACATGTCAAGCGACGAGACCACGTACACTTCATAACGAGACGTCTTCTTGTTGAGGTGGCCAACGCATTGGCTTGTTCAGGGCGCTGACTCAGCAAATCACGTTCAGAACCAGACCAATCGTTATCCATATATGGTAACGAGCAACGCAAAACTGACCATGTAAACGTAGTAAATGAGTTCTAAATGCGCACCTGACAACCTTTCACCTATTCTGACACCTCAAAAGTTCCGTAAACGCGCATTTCCTAAAGAATTTGCCGACGGAAACACGAAGGTGATCAGACGAATTTCTAATTGCGATCGGTCGCGGAGTATTGTGTTCAAAATGATGTGAATTCTAAAGCAGAGGTGTTCAGTCTTTAGCTTGTTATAAAAAGTCGCTGTTGGCATAGGCATAACTTGGGTGATACACGTAGAGACAAACTCTGCCCATTCGCGGTTAATTGAACCAAAAATGTCACCAACTCCGAATAGGAAGAGCGATGAATAGAAAAAAAAGCTATACACATTGTGATGCATCAGAGGATGATGTAAAGTCATTATTTGTCGAAAATCTGTCATTCAAACAGCACTACTGGGGGCAGGGGAGTAGTAAACTGTCTTGACCTGGAAAAAAACGCACACATTAAATTCGGCGGCCAGGGTTCAAAACAACGTGCGGCGGTGCCGTTATGTCGTGTCAAATCAGGTTGTTGTTGCGCGCCTCCAACATAGATTACGTCACGTACTACGTAGGAGGGCCTCCAGTGAAAAGTGCCCTGGCGTTTGGGCCTTCAGTCCAACCGCAGGTGTAGCTTCAAAAATAGGGATTCAGTCATTTGTTTGAAAATGTGGTTTAACCAGTGCATCAGACATAGCCTTTCGATTTAGATAGTTACGGCCGATGCTTGGACGCAACGAACAATGAAAACAAATAATACTGACATGACAGGATAGTTTCATCGCTCATGGGGCATATTGTCTTAACCGTGTTTGCAAATGTCACGCAATGACTGACCGCTTGCGCTCCGCAGCTGCTGAGATTGTCTCCATTTTATGGCTACATTGTGACGCAATAGGCGAAGTAGGAACTAATTGCGCTTCGGTTTGTTTGTTGCATCATAAGGGAAATATTCAAAGAGCGCACGGAGAAAACGGCCAAGAGGCTGGAGTTAATGACTTTGCGCTATGCTGCACTGGAGAAGAGACGGGGTGCTGAAGTGGAAGGATTCAAAACAGATGTGAAAAACTTGCGAAGTAAACTGAAAGACGTGGAGAAACAGCTATACAAGGTTAGCAACATTGTCATCCTTAAGCTTCTTTTGGGATTGGACTGTACAACTCTGTTTTCGTAAGACTTGACGGCTTGACTTGCTTGTCACCTTTATACCAGTGTTCACCTTAAGCAGATCCCAACACTACTTCCAACAAGATGAAACGCTTTCTTGGTGGGTTGACTTGAATTTCAAACACGATATTTCTTTATGTAACATTTGGTGCGGCGAAAAGTTATTGTCGCCTCGGTTGAGTTGCCGGCAGCATACCCCACATCTGTATCTATAGGAGTAGAACCACCTGAAAACGGTCCTCTTGTTCGTCGGGTAACTTCGCTTTCTAAACCAGGTTTGTCATTTTTAACACGTTTTTCCGCACGAGCGATTAAGTCCTATTCCAAAGGAACGCAATCAGTGTTCCACCGATTTTTAGCGTCACTCACAGAGACCGTACGTAAAAAGCTTGTTTTCAAATTTAACAATTTCTTTGCAGGTCACTGTAGGAGGCGCCGTTTCCGACACTGAAATCTTGCAGGCCGTTCGTGCCACTGCGGGGCGCTCCCGAGTCATACAGAACGAATTGAAAAACCTGAAGGGCAAGATTTACTCATTGGAGGGAGATCTGCGAAGCATGTACTGACGAATGTCACACGAAGCAGAACAGTGTACGTGAAGAGCGCTTGACGTATAATTTCGCGTTTCTGATGTCCATTACAAGACTTTTAAGTGTCTGGAGTCGCTGGCCGTGTCAATGCTACCCAGTACCCCTAATACACACCACGAAAGCAAGTCGTTCGAAAACTGTTGTGTGAACACAACTGTCACAGCAATTTCGGTTTGCAATGCAGCCAGTGATGGGATTCGACCGGTTCCCAAGAACCTGTTCTTGGACTGTTGGCTTAAGTCAGGGGTTCTCAATTTTTCCCCACGAACACCTTTTACTTGTAACTAAAATCAATAACCTTTGCACTTATTTCGGACCAACCAGCACGGTTTGCCTCTGGAGTCTGTGATAATGACAAAACCTGTGGTTAGTGAGTCCACCTGTGGAGTGAGGGAACCTGTTCTGAATCCCACCACTGAATGTAGCGTATGAAATAATAAAGCAAGCGACAACGTCAGTAGCAGTCAGCTTCCATTCTATGAAGCATAAGTACAGATCGGTAGAGTATCGTACGTGATGGTCTCTGTCTCACATAATTACAGCGTTGATGTCACAAAAACACGAATATTTCGCGTGACCCAAACACGGTCGTGTTAGTTTGCCGTCGAAGCAAAAAAACGAAGTTTGTAATGAGTCGAACGCGGACAGTACACGAAAGACAAACATGCATTTCAGCGAGCAGGTGCGCGTTACAACTTTGCTCTTCATTTTGCAAAAAAAAAGGACCGACACTCACTATTCCAGTGCGAAACTGCGGCACCACCGTTTTTCCCACAATATTGCGTAAACAGTTTATAATCTCTGTGTTCACTGCACAACGTCGAGGTGGTGTGTTTTAAAACTTAGCAAAGCATCGACAACATCGGTTAGTGGAGCCAATTACTGCAATTGGGGAAAGCACGGCCCACCCGCGTGTCCGGACTGCAGGTAACCAGCAAGCTGCTGTAGGGTTCAGTGTGTCCTACGCCTTCATTCAACAAAACTGCCGATTTGTGCTCGATGCGTGTGCAACATGCAATGGTCGTGTGATTAATAAGTAGCGAAAAAAGTTTCTCACGTCTTGATAGCGCATAATAACAATCAACGCAGTTAAAAGGATTTGTGGAACCTGCTTGCCATTGACAATCCTTTGAGATCAAGTGATAACGTCGGCCACGACGAAAAGGAGTCGCAGCAGCAACTAGAAATAAAAGTGTTTTCACGGCAAGAAGGGGGTGGGAGGATTTATTCGTCGCTCTTCGCATTGCAATCTTTTTCAATGAGTTGCAATGTTTTTTTATAATGACAGGCGGTAGTACTTTTGACAAGTGCGACATCATGATATAGCTTACAGTCAGTCCAACTTGAGTGTTTGAAGTCGAGAGCGTATGATTTCCGCCATTTTATAAAATCAACAGTGATATGTGATTTTGCTCCTGCGATTTTGTTTTTTTCCTGACTTTGTTCCTGACTCTGACTGCGCAAAATCTCGTGCGACATTTGGAACTCTCGCCCTCTTACAAATTTCGGAAAAAGCAGCTGCGAGAGGTTTTGCCCGGAGTTCTTCACTGTTAAATATGCAAGCACACAGTCACCGTATAAAACAGGTTTCCTGGTGGAAAGATGTTGTGGTTTTGTTGCAGTAGGCTAAGTTTGCTTAAAAACCACATGAACAGAAAACTGAGCGGGCAACTTTTGCGTGAATTAAATCACCGCGTTTGGAGGATGTAATGTAACGAAGGCCAACCAAAACGGTCAGATGCAGTTTCCTAGAGTAGCACACTGCTAAGATCCTGTGGTAAGTTACCAAAATTTGCTGAGGGCTTCATTCAATTTCTAACAATGACCTTTATGCGCTATTTCTACAAACCAGTGCAAATTGGGAAGGGTATTTTCAAAGGCAATTACACCTTATAAAACTCCAGTTTGCAATATTATTGGCTGCGCGCGAAGAGTTTTTCTTCCGATGTCGTTTGAACTGTCGTTCACGAGGTTGACACGTGCGTGTTATGGCCAAGCCACCATATTACAAGAAAACTGTCCTCTGGGACCTAAAATGCTTGCAAAGTGTGCTTTGTGGCCTAAAAACAACAAATTAATAAATCCCTAAGTGCTTAATAAATTATCGACTTTTTCGCCGAAACTTTCGAACCACAAACGCTAGAAGGCAAATCAAGATGACGTCATCCAAAAAACCCTAAACCTGCCCCAATTCAACCACTAGACTTCCCGCATTTTCAAAGGGTTTGAACAGCTATCTACCGACTGGCGAGTTATGGCCGGTTATATTTCAGCCAAAATGGCCGAACTACACCTTTTTCGGGACTTAAAAGGGTAGGTGCATTCTTGATTCATATTATGCAGAAAGGGTTCAACTCACGTGTTGTATCTGCATAAAAGAAATGCATGTCCTAGACATAACAAAGCTTTACTTTTTGAAGTTGTCTACGGCAAAGACATACAAAATTTTAAAGATCATTACGCAAGTGTTAAAACACGCTGTTCGATTCCTCTAAGCAAGGTTTATTACGTTATTTACGGCAGATTTTTAGTTCTGTCTATGGCAAAGCCAAATTGCCGATGCACACTGCAATGCCAGTCTTTTTCGCCTTAAACTTGTACTGCAGTTTAAGGATATGCACGTTTCAATCAAACAGTGTTTTGCTTTGAACAAAAACATACCACAATTCAGTGAGAGCAAGTAATCCTGTTGTGGGCATCAAGAAACTATGACGCTTACTTGGCGTGAGGCCATTTGTGGTTTTCTACAAACCATTTCTTTGCCAAAACAGTGAATCGTAATTTACAGCAAACCTGAATTAGCAGTAAACTGCGCAAAACATTGCTTCAACCGTTGGTATTCAGGATTATCAGTCAGCAAATAGGATAGGAATACAGTAGTATACATTTCCGCTAAGCCTAAATTTCCCGAAACTACACTAAGAATTGGTACAAAATGGACGTATGTAAAGAAAAATTAAACTGAGTTTTTTAGCTGAATATCAGCGACGCTGTTGTGTACCTGGAAAAAAGCGCGAAATTTCCAGATGGTTTTCAATAGACAGCATAATTTTTGAAACGTCTGCAAAGAAAGTTAAAGATAACCGAGCGAATAAAACAAGATTTTTTTTGAGTCACACTGAAATTTCACTGCGGAATATAAACGGGAGTAAGAACCAACGATCATAAGCGTACGTCGACGACATTAATGCGTTACAGCAGAATGCAAGGCAAGAAAACTTTTAAAAAATAATAAAACACAAATATTCTAGAGGATACGCCACTTTCTGCAGAATATCAGCCATTGTTTCGTAATGCCGTTAACTTTCAGGCGATGTCCTATTTCTGGGGGCTGCATACACGTCACTGCTAGAAGTCATCTCTACTACGTCATCGACACAAGTGCATAACGTCACAGTGGCAGTGCGTTACGACCTCCACGTCTGTGGTGAGCGCTCGCTCCGGCTCACAGAGGTTAAACAAGGTCAAACACGTCCGGTCTCGATCTATTCTTCCTCTGGTTCTTCGTGCGAACAATGACCTTCCAGATCTCGGAGGAGATGAAAACGGTCGACGAAATGCAAATCAAATGCAGGATGTCTGCCGACGATGCAAAAGCTTTATTTACGTTACGTGAAACAAGGAAGTGCCACAATGGGTGAAATGATGCTGCAGTCAAAGCAGTGCAGTGAACGAACGACATGAAATCAATAGCAGGGCAGGGCTGGTTTTTTGGAATCCCGCTTATGTTTTTGCTCTGACAGTCTTCTGTTAAGTCCAGACGACATTTTTTGTGCGTAAATCTCGTGCTGCTTTTCGTATTAGCACATTTCTAAGTAGTCGTTTGCAGCAAGAAGTCCGACACCAACGCAGGCTCGCAACTAGGGGAGGGGGCAACCGGGAAATTCCCCCCTACCGAAATTTTCAAGAACACTTTGAAAGCGCCAAAACCTTTTCAGATGAAAGGTAAAACAACAAGTTGGAATCATTTTGTCCCCTCCCCCTCCACACCGAAAAATTCAGCTGCTTGCGGTTCTGCACCAACACGTTGAAAACGTGGAAAGATTCGCGCGGACAATTTGTTCATTTTCGAACACATTGCACAAACTCACCGAGAAAGCTTAAAGCTTCGGTTTGAAACACGCGTTGCAAGGGAGGAAAATATATAACGAGTAGTTGTCCAACGAGCGAACCACCCACGGCCAGGAGAAACACTCGATTGGTGAAAAAGCCGATCTCGAAAACTGACTTCGTCTGAAATTTACAAAACGGTATTAGCGAATGCGAGAAACATTACGCGACTTGCACGTTGTCATAACGACAGTGACAAGTCGCATAGAAAGGAATTGACTTGCATTCTGGTATTGTATGACGAATCCAAAAACCAATTGAAGCTTCAGCATATGGACAAAGTTTTTAAAAGTCTTTGCCATGCCAACCTCTGCAACCACACGAAAGAAACTGATCGAATCGAAATCTTTGTGGCTTACTTCGGCCACAAAGACTTCGCATGAGCTGGAAACGCCAGGAAAGTAGATGCAAAATACACAGCCAGCAATTGCGCGGTGTTTTAGCCATAAGTTAATCATTTGAACGTAGCCAGGGTCAGACCAGCAGCATGACGGCCACCACGAAATAACTTCAGTGCTGTTTTTTTTCGCAGAGACGTTTCAGTCACTTGTCCCGTGGTTGTATTAAAACTCGCCGCAACAGTATTCAACTGGCCTACCTTTTTAGACAATGTAACCGATTTGACTTAATTTTTATGACTTAATTTTTTTCGGTCATTTAAAAAAAATTTCGGTCTGTGACCGAAAAAAACAAATCCAGTTTCAATGCAAACATGGCAACCTCATGCAAAAAAAGCGCTGAAACATAAACTGTGTCACCTGAGATCTGCTTCCTAGTGCGTTGAACATGTCGAACAAGACGAAGCACGTGAAGGTCATTGTCGTGTCGCGAGGGGTTATTATGTTGTCACGCATCTGCAACAACACATTGCGTCATCGATCATGACGAAATGAACAACAGCTTTCAAAACTTTAGTTTTATTTGTGACTAAAACCTACACCGTATGTTGTTGGGGGAAATTTGAACTTAGGATAATTTACAAGTTGTTTTAAAAAGAACTTTATTTTTCTAAAAAGCCCATATCTGATTAAGATACAAATCTATGAAATGGCTTCATATACTTTTATCTAGTGCACAAAACGCAACAGGGTTGTGGAACCGGAACAACTTTGGATTATTGGAGCTGGAACCTGACATTTGGATAGAGCTCCACAGCCCTGCATTAAACACCTACCACTTTAAGGGAAAAATGTTAACTGTTTCGATTCCACTTAAAACAACGCCTTCACCCATGTGGTGCACTTCACTCAGTGCGGTCAACGACGACTAACCATCGACGCAAAGTATCGTTACTGACGGCAATTCACGCACCTCCCTCCAGAAAACGTACAGAGTCCCGGCTACAATAATACTGGCCGACACGAGGACGCGCAAGATCAATTCTTTCGTCACAATCGGGTCCTTCACTTTTCGCGGCGGTCGTCGTATGACGTCTCTGTCCACAGGCTCCACGCCGAGACTGCACGAAAGTTAATCGGCGATTGGAAAAAAATGGGGATAGAAACGAAAACAAACGAACGAACAACATCGCGCTGGTTGCGACCAGAGTTTTACTTCGGGAGAACTTTCCAGAGGTGACAGCCTGAAAAGCGGGACAGTTTTCTAGGCAACAAATAAGTGCCGACAACAATCCTCCCCAGAGTGACTTTCCTGTCAAACGAGTGGCGACCAGTTGCTATTCGACAGGAGCGCTTTTCAGCAAACCATTGTAATGTTGGTAAAAATTACTACATAAGAAAAACCCAGCTAAGCCGTTTGCGAAAAATACCCGGCAGTGAACTGAAGACGTCTCAGGAGCGTCACGGAACAAAGCAGTTACTTACGTCACTGATTATCCGATACACAATGGACAGCGACTTCAACGAATGTGTCAGTATTTAACTCATCCCCGTAGCCCGTACAGGTCAAAAGGAGTATTTGCAAACGAAGCTTTTTGAAGCAGTTACCGACACCCAAACCATCCCTGCCCGACAGTTGCGCGGTGTTTCACAGAAGTGCCATAATCTTCACCGGATGACTAATAATTAGTATATTTGTTGTCAAAAGCTGTGTTCTCCAGCAACGAAGTTCTCGCAAAAACAGAGTCATACACGTTTTTCCAAGTTTAATATAATGCTGCGCTAAAACCAACCGCAACCAACACTTGCCGTTTTCGTAACTTGTGTGTGCAAAACAATAACACCACTTGTCAGCGATTACTCGATCGTTTTTGAACACCACAGACAAATCAACGAAATACACCTTTGGGCTGGCGGTCCATCCATTATAATGTTTATCCACAAGATCTGCATCGCGTTGAGAGGGTTTGGAAGTTTGAACAGTGTCGACAATGCAACTAATGACAACGCCGCGATGCTCCTGCCATGAAAAACGTAACTGTGGTGATGACGCGCTATGACGCTTAAACACATGCAGGTGACGTCATACTCACGTGCTCAACTGAAAGCGAACGAAGTTCCGGATGTTGTAGAAAATCCCTTTTCCTTCCTCGATAGCGCTCCTGAAGAAAATATGCATTGGCAAATGCTTCAGGACTCGCAAGGCAGCCTTGCTGCTACTGCGGCAGCTTAAACTTCGTTGTGCAAATCGGTGAAACGAATTTGTTGCGAAAAATTTGCTCGTTGCCCATAGAAGATACGAAATCAACCAAACTGCAGGTTACCGGAACTACGCGATTGTCTGTCGTTGCTAATATCATAGCAGTTAAGAACTTACGTATCTTGGTGCCTAGCTGAGCACTGAAATTTATTTTATGATGACGTTCGCACTTATCCAAGTGAGACACAGTACAGGTTGGCGAAAATTTATAGTATACTTGTCTCGGTCTCCAGCGTTGGTGTTTGTATTATATGTGATGTAACAAAGCAAATAAATAAAAAAGTTAACAGACAATTATTCACGCCGTTGCCATAGAAAAACTAGCATATCCCGCCGTGATCACGAAGTACAGCTCGTTCTGAACGGAACAGTGAAAGAAACTGAGAGAAAACAACACACTTTACAACACGTAAGCAACACATCCGTATTTTTAATGACAAGAGCAAGATGGCCTCCCATAAAAGTACCTATCAAAAGCGTGTTAGAGCAGTGGTGGCAAATATAACTTAAGCGAGAATATCGACCTACACATCACCATCTTCTCATCGCGCATCTTTCACGACGTCATCAGTGCTTACATAATTGTGGTGAGGTCATCGTCTACCAGAATCATGTCAGCGGCTTCCTTGCACACGTCCGTTCCCGCCTCGCCCATCGCAATGCCGACGTCAGCCTTGCGTAGCGCGACTGCGTCATTCACGCCGTCACCAGTCATCGCCACCACCAAGTCGTGTTCTTGCAGAGCCTGAAAAAGTAGAAAAAGGACCTTGGTTACGCGAAAAAAAATACGCGAACTGTAAAAAACAGGTATTTTGACTTAAAACCTTGACGATCTTGAGCTTGTGCTTAGGGTTGGCGCGATAGAAGACCTCAACGTCTTTTATTCGCGATGACAGTTGGTGAACATCGAGCGAGTCGATGTCAGAACCCGACATCACACGACCTCCCCTCGAAAAAATCCCCAATCTCGATGCTGGAACAAGACATGGTTTAAATAAATACGTACACAGGCCAGCCTAGAAAGTAACGTAACATTTGGAATTAGCATATAGTTTTGTTTCACTGCCAACGTTACTCTTTGATACGGAGTGGAATCGTATATTGTGGGCTAAGCTAAAAGTTTAGTTTTTGGGTTTATTTCTTAATCATAAAACCACACATTTGAGAAAACAGTTTTTGTCAGCGTGACGCCCAATTACAATTGTTTGCAATACACTAAACGTACAGCAAACGATCACAGCACCAGTGAATGTGAAAATAATTAATCTTCTGCAAGTATATGTAAATAAATCGAAATATCAACTAAGCCAGCATCCAATTAAACCAAGCTGCAATTGACATACTCGTGTAATAAAAAAATTAAATGTCGGAACGATGGCGACTTGGAAATGCTCACCAATTGAAATCGCTGTTTCTCTGGCGTCGCCCGTAATCATCTTGATGTGGACGTTGGCCGCGGACAGGACTCGGACTGCCTCCAGTATCCCCTTTCGCGGCGGGTCGATGATGCCGAACATCCCCAAAAAGGTCAGGTCGCCCATGACCTGGCCCCGTGCCACAGCAATCACTGACATAAAAGCGTCAGAAAATTCAGGTAATGATGATTAGCGAAGAGCACAGGAGTTGCGGCCTGTGTTAAATAAACGGCGAACGAATCACAGCAACTCACAGTAGTCATGTGTGGCTCAGCAGATGAGCTGCTCAACATGTTCGCCGTGCACTAGTGGGTGTAAAACAGGGGTCTCAAACTCGAGTTGCTCCGAGAGACAAATCAAAACTCATGAAGTAACCCGAGGGCCGCATTATGACGCTGATGCAAAAATGGCAGCACCTGAACCTTACTAGAAACAGCTTTTACATCTTATTTCCTGCGAAATGTATCGTGAATTATAGGGAACTCATTTCTAGCCGTCTCTACGTTCGTTTGAAAGGAGCTTGTTCATTCGCTGGTCGAGCACTTTTAAACACCGGTCAATAAACTAATAACTTAAATGTTAATTATTCGAAAATTCCCAAAAACTATCGCGGGCCGCACAAAAAGCCCTTGCGGGCCACATGCGGCCGCGTGTTTGAGACCCCTGGTGTAAAACCTGTTATCGGAAGTTTTCAAAATCAAGCTATAGCATTTTTTGCCTCGTACAACGCTCATGCTAAGTTTTGTTGCTGTCTTGTTGAATGACGCGGCCACTTGGCGCGGTGGAAAAAGCGAATCAACTCCAAAAGACGCGTTTTCATTTAATGGGTAACTCAGACGAACTCTTCACATAAGAACATCGTTTTTCAACAAGTTTTCAATAAGATGCTAGTAACAAAACGCAGAAGCTGCCCATCGAGCTTAGCAACACAGCGAACACGCGTTGCATTCTTATCCCGGTACACTACGAAAAAAATCATAATATCTTAAAACAGACCTCTCAATCCAGTCGATCCCATCAGCCTGGCTTGCTCGACAAACCTTTCTTTAATCGAACTGGTCAAAGGGAGAGCGTTCACCCCCTCGCTTTTACCACCAAGGTAGGTGGCGCACTGAATTAAAACGCGCTCCAGGGCGCCTTTCATGAAGATTATCTCGTGGCGCTCCTGAACACAAAACACTTCACATGTATTCATCCCACGCTGCGGCGGATTAGATCATTAAAAAACTGGTGAGGTGTTAAGTCGAAGTACCTCGGCTGGAAGGAAACCACCCAGCAACTGAGCACATGTTTAGGTTTGCTAAGTTTACATTTGAAAGTTATCTGCAAA
>Ga0210059_1002134_pt1 | contig 30701 bp, 19 predicted proteins | sample Ectturendosymbi2_FD_188042 | JGI IMG/M metagenome (GOLD analysis project Ga0210059, IMG submission 188042) | Ecteinascidia turbinata endosymbiont from Florida, USA - Sample 2 (SPAdes) (version 2) | ecosystem: Host-associated > Tunicates > Ascidians > Unclassified | place: Key West, Florida...
TTCACTGAGTAAGTTGTTTCACTTCATAAACATATTACTTCATTCTGAACTCCCTCGATATCCGAACAAAAACAGTCACAATGAAACTAATGAAAAGGGCAGCGGTGCGCAATATTCCCTCTCAGGTACGCCACTGCGCAGTAACACCAAAAATCATTATCAATTTTTGGCAGAAGTAGAACGCTTTCTGAGCATGTTGCACAGCTAAAACTCGGCAATAAACCTGAAAACGTGTACGCTGTATTTATTCGATTGTAACCCCCCGCTTACAATCAAGGACAATCGAGGGCGACTTACATTTTTTTCTTGAGCTTATAGAAAGGTCCAGATCAGGGGCTCAAAGATTCGGGCCGCATGTGGCCCGCGAGGGCATTTTGTGCGGGCCGCAATGCTTTTTGGGAATTTTCAAATAATTAAAATTTACGTTATTTTGGTTATTCACCGGTATTTAAAAGTGCTCGGCTAGGGAGTGAACAAGTTCCTTTGAAACGAACGTAGAGGCGGCTCGAAATGATTTGCCTTGAACTCTTTTAACCGGAACGCCGTACCGGCAATAATGCTTTTACCGGAACGGCGTTCCGGGCCGCTCCGGCGTACTTTCACCTCTGGATGTACGTACAATCTCGACGGACGTGAGAACCTCCATTGGAACAAACTTCACAGATAATTAAATACAATAATCTGCTGTCCCAAAACTGAATTGAAAGTTGTGAAGTTCAAAACAAAGTTATCAAATCCAAATCCAAGTCGGGTTCAGCAGAAATAATAGAATACAAATCCACCAAAAAATTGACAATCCGCAGAATTTAAACCCAAATCTAAACCCATGTTCATCTCTGGTTGCTCTTCTGCACTGCATCTCTGTTGGCGACTGTGTTGTTTCGGAAAGCACCGAAGCGGAATTGTGGATTAATCACCTTATAAACTAAAAGTTCAATGAATGTTTTCATGATTTAAGGAAATGCTTATCAAGGCATGAAGTGGAATTGCTTCAGCATGCTTAATGTTCACAATCTCTGCTGTGCTCTTGGTTGTCAACAGCTGCTAGAACGTATGCTATAAAAAAACAAAACGATTCTCTTGGCGGAGACAAAAAAGAACGTAAACATTTAACAAAAAAGAGCTTTCAGAACTGTATGGTCTTCATGCTGAAAATATATATCACGTAATTTGTACATTTTCATTTGTAAAACCGAGTTGCCAAACGGCCATGTCACCGGAGGTATGCAACGCAGTGTCGTAGTGAGGCAAAGTGCCGCCCGGAGCCGATCATAAAAGTGCCGTCCTTTCCACCCCTCAAATTTGCTTACAAAAATTTAAAATGAAAGAAGATTATGTTTCGCGCATATTTGAAGATACAGTATAAGTATTAATAAAGCATCTTGAAAATCACAATCAAACACTCACAAACTAAAATGGGTCTTGTTTTTCATTGTCGAACATGAGTCTTGCTTGTTCTGCTTGTCACCACCTTTCTCATCATAAATTTTTCTATTTTTTGCTTTCTTTGCATTGCAAAAACGAACCCCACATGTTTCGTCAATTTTCTTCCCTGTTGGTTTTAAATCTCCGGTAAGCTCACCACATGACATTTTAATAGTTTACTCATTCCAGGGGATCAAACGGAAAAATTAAGCGACGTGATGGCGGCATACCTACTTTACAGAACAGATGTAAACATTTATGTATATTAAAACGTCCTATATTATCCCCATCTTTAAGTAAAATGTAGTATATGTACTACATATACCAGGCTAATCTGATAATATGACATCAGTGATGTAAAGAACGTTTCATTGTTCACTTCACGTTTCAGTGGTGGTTTAATCCTCTTAGTACACTATGTATAAAAGGCTTCTAACTTTAACTCTGTCGGCACTTGCATGTAGCCCTCTATAGGTGCGGGGACCCATTTTAAAAAATATCTTAAACAGGTTTAAAACTATGGTTATGAAGCCCTGGCTTGCAGTCTTCATCGTGACCTGCGCACTTGATCTAGCTGTGGTTTTGGACCTCTTCCAATTACACGTGCATAGTGCTATTCCTTGCCTTTGTACGTCGCCAACAGAACCATCGCCAGAAGGTCCACAGTTGGGGGGCTTAACATTTGTGCAGGGGTGATTGACATTCTAAAATTTGACAAAAAATCCACTGAATTATAGTGCATCATATTTCTGATTTATAGATTTATAATGCTTCATATTTCAAGAATTGGAGGTTTGTGTGGGGGGCTAAGACCCCGTGGCGACAGGACTGGTGAGCAACAGACGTCTATTTAGAAAACTGTATTACCAAACCATGCCACGTGGGACATAGGCCTTAATTTTATGCTCAGCGATGATTACAACTTCTTGCCTTCGACGATAAATGAGCTGAACAACTTTAGTCAGTACAGCCATTGCCAAGTTGTACTGTACAACTGTTTTGGTTACGACCCCTAAAAGCCTTTACCACAGTCATATCTAAACATATCGTTTACGCTTGCGTTAGGTTTTCAGACTAAGGTTCTTGCCTCAAAATCATCAAATGAGAGCAGCACCTTTTCTAAACTTTTCTTGTTGAAATGAATTTTTCTATGACTGCAAATGTTAAGTAGACCGTTGAACAATGGAGACTTTTACGAAACTCACGTGGCCTATCGGCTGGCTCTGATTCACTCCATTGCAGTTCAAACCGACAACCTGTGCTCAAAGTTACTCACGAAAACGCACCAAATGCACCACCCCGCTTCAAAAACGTCATTTTCCGACACCATTACGTCATGCAGAAAAACAGCCGTTGTATTGAAACTGAGCAAAGTTATCTTTGCAGAGTTCTTTACTTTAACAGCCAAAATTTAATGTTAATAAACCTACCTAAAGACTAGGCTACAGCTTATGGCATTTATTGAAAATATCCCACTTAACATTAAAAAATAGCATGAGATGTGCCAAGAAATGATTTTTTTATAATTTTGGCGACGGCAATTAGCGGCATGCCAAAGCCTGAAATTGCTTTTTACCGGGGAAGTTGAGGCGAACGATCTTGCCCAAGGGGCGCTACGGCGAGTCACTCAGTGTCTGAATTGGACACACAACCTTCCAATTGAGAGGCGGAACTCTACCACTGAGCTATCGCCACCCTAGCGAAATCTTCTTCGTCAATACCTATGTGTCAGGTGATGTTGCGATGCGTCGATGGGGAGTTACTGAGGAACCAACGATAGGAGATAGATGATTAGGCTAGCCTTGACTATTTACCGTGATTTCATGCAAAACTTTTTTATCAGATTTTGAGAGGAAGGGCAATATCAACCGCTAACAACCGCCGCCCTAATGTTTGCTAGTCCGCAGTCGAATGTCATCTCTTTTCTTTGTTCAAAGGACTTTTGACTGAGTTGGCGGAAATAGCTTTGCCTGATGAGGAAAGTGTAGAGACTGGGGCACAACTTCCATTCAAGAAAATGTGTAAAAAAAAACTAATTTCAAGACAAACACTCGGGCACTTTCGTACATTGGATTTTTGACCAAGACTTTCGAATAAACATTTCATGAATTTGTTCACTCCACAGCCACATGACGTGTTTTTATAGGCTAACCAACCAGTCTAGGGCTTCTAAACACAATAACTGAAAGAAATTAGAACTTTTAAATCTCTTAAAATTTCATTAAAATTTAATAACGAAAAGCTAGCACTTTTAAACTCCTTTCAAAAATCTACTTTTGATAATCAAAGTGCCGCCCCCCTAAAAGTGCGGCCCCCAGGCCCCCCCTTGCTACGCCACTGATGCAACGTATGAATCGAGAAGTGACGTGTTAATTGAGTCTGATACAGTAAAATACTAACCATAATCACAACGTGTGATTGCAGAGTAGTGTGCGTACTGTGTGGGAGCAACATTGACGTGACTGTGCTGGGGAGGGTCATCGACAGGGCGTTGATGATGGAAGGAAGATTATGTCGTTTCAACTGCGTCATCAGTGACAGAGCCGGAGGCCTAGCCCAGCTGCTTGCCATCATTGCTGATATAGGAGCAAGGTAAATACCTGCTTGATTTTGTTGTGAAGCTGGTGCTGAGAAGAATGATTCTTTACAACATTAGGTTGCTTCGTTCATGACGCCGTGAGTGCCATAGGTATGCGCTTATTTGATTTTATTAACGCTGGTATTTCAGTGTTACTTGCGTTTTTAGCTGTTGCCGTGGGACAACGCTGCTGTGCGCCAAATCGTTGTTGGGTTTCATGATCGGTTGATGGGGGGGAACCAAACATGCAAAGTTTGAACCAAACCGTGTTTGTTAAAGGAACTTCAATATAATCTGCCCAGGTATATGGATTTGTAGAGCCAGAGGTGGATTAAAGCATAAGTCATGGACTGGGCCATAGGGCCCTGCACCGTTGTTTTGGAAAATACTTTTTCAGAACTAAAAGGGAAAATTGATATCAGGGCAGTCAGGACCAGTTGAAAATAAAGCGATTAAAACTTGGGCATAGTTTCAAATAAATAGTGATGATCAGATCATACCAGCAGCTTTATTACCCAAAACCTGCAACAAACTCGATGCATTTTCCATTGATAAGCGAGCGTTTATTTCCATTCAACACATATACAATATGTCCGCAGTTGTATAATGTTTCTTTTCAAAACGAAACTTAGAATTATTTTGTGACGTAGCATCGACCTACCAACAGGCTACCTCTCCTATATTATGTAGTCCAGAGCTTTCCAACCTTTCTCTGACCATGTGCCCCTTCAGCATTTCGGCAGATGAACATGTACCCCTAAAATTTTTTATGACAAAAAGCTGAGTGAACTGTCAAATCAACTGAAGTTTTAATATAACTTTTATATGTTAGAATATTTGAAAGTAAATATATTTTTTCCTTAAATGTACCCCTTCAGATAGGCAGATATACCCCTAGGGGTACATGTACCCCAGATTGGGAACCCCTGATCTAGTCTCTAGTGTGATAGCAAGAAGTCCTACAAGAGGTTAGGACGGTTGATACTTTCCAGTTGATATTTTCGGGGGGTCAAATGATTGCAACTTGTTATACCGAACAACTACAAATGTTTTTGGCATTTTTAAAATGTTTATGAAAATTTCGGGGAGGGATCAACTTGCCTCCCTGGTTGCGGGTCTGCAGGTGGTTATAATCAAGAATTTACAAAGATTTGTTGTCTGCGGAACAATTAGCAATAAGTACGGTTTATTATTTACAGCATTAAAGACGTTCTGCATGACCGCGTGTCTCTTCCAGCCTTCGTGTATAAGACGCGAGTGCAGTGTACCGTGGAAACACGTGACAAGGAGCACGCACAGACTCTACACGAGCGACTCCACGAAGAATACGGCAGTGATTTGATTTGGAACAATGAAGGATAAACCAAATGGAAGCCTTGTAGACCATCAGTTTGAAGACTAATTCGACCATACCAGTGAATACGAGACAATCTTCGATTGTTTTGTTTTTATAAGTGATGACATTTTGCCTTCGTCCATTGTTTTGGAACATTTCCTCAGTGTTATTTGCTTCGCAGATTGCTTTCCTTCTTGTCGTGAGCGGGATGCAAATGAACAAAATATTTTTTACGAACCTTTTTTCTAAGCTAGCTTTTCACCTTTGCACCAGATGTTACTGGCCAGCCGTTCTGATTTCACTCATATGTGAGCACTCAATTTGAGAATGTATTTGCAGCTTGCTGCACCTGCCCTTTTTGCACTCAATCGTTGATTTTTTTGCAGAATGGCTTTTACGGGATGATACCTTGAAATTTTTTTTTATCAAGCAAGCCAACGTTAAATGTTGTACAGTAATGTTTATTTACGAAAAGCACTTGATGATTTATTGCAAATATTGCAAGCATGCACTTGATGCCACAAAGTGTCTTTTTTGCTCGTACAAACCTTTCTTTTTCAGTTGCCTTTGCTGTACTCTTTTAATCATCTTTTTGTAGATTTTTTACAGTGGTGTACATAAACTGCAAAAAACGAAACTATACCAAATCATGTAGTTTCTGCAACAAAATAAGTGTTCTTTCAAATTCAAAGTCAAGAATCCCACGCAATTGATCAACGAAATGATCTAGAAAGGATTGCTGTAACTATGCACTGTATATATATTTGTATTACTTAACACTTATGTGTTTGACTCAGACAGTGGTCCACATTACAGGGGTTCGTCAAAGAACACAAGAATGCAGAAATTCTGAGTCTTAACACATCACAGGATATAGGTGTCAATTGGTAAGTGCAGGCAATACTGAAGAGGAGCAAACACTGGAATACGCAGCATCGTCTAAATCTACATAGGCGTGAACTCCATATTCGATTTTAAATACCTTCAAGCATCAGATCTACAACTGGACGTTGTGTATCTCGACTAGCTTGACCGCTTTTTTAGCAAAACTTGTTTCATGTATAGCTGCTGGATCCCTGATCGTAAGGCTGTTCACCGCTTAACCTTATGTCTGTGGAAGTTGTTCTTTATATGAGGTATTTTTATCATTCAACAGAAAAGAAGAAAAGAATGAATAGGGTAGAGTTATCCATACTTCATCTACATCGTCACTCGTCAGCATAAAGTCTAACCTTGTCTGAATGTATTTTTACCTAAATAGTCCATGAGATGAAAAACTGCATTGTTGGGAATGATGCGAAAGTTTTGCTTCGCCCCGTATCTCCAGGCAGGCACGCACACATTCGGTAGTTGCTCACTAGTATGCTTCGACATTTGCAAAATATCGAGTGTCAATGGGTCAGGATGATGTCTGGATTTTAAAAGATCATGAACGCGAAGTAAAGTGGATAAAGATTTATTTGAGACGGGGTTGTAGCTTGACAATGAATATCTACACATTACGTTTGTTGGCGGAGTAGCTGACAAAAATAGCATGTGGTTTAATGTAGCTCAGCGGGAGTATCAGGCTCAGCAATCAGTTTCCAATTGTGTGCTCATAGTTGTCTCGAACACTAATATAATTTCCGAATTGAGTTTGCATTTTTCGACCCTCTGCTTGCGTGTTGTGGAGGAAAAATTTGTTTGTATTATTTGTAACTCAAATGTTTGATTTTAAAAATGTTACAAAAAGTTTCAGATCTACGGCAAAGACTGCATGGATGTTTTTACAGTAGAAAAAATTACGTGATTAAACGGCAATCAAGAATACTTGTCACATACGTAATTGCTCCAAACAATTCTGCTTATTTTACTTCTGAGCAGAGCACTTGAACCCAAAAAGTGGACAAAACCTCTGCAGAGAAAATGTTCGTTTTTTTACAGTCAACATCATTCAGAAATTTTACAAGTTTCGCAAAATTTCCAAGACATGACAGATATTTTGATGCCTCGACTGGAGTCTCACAAAAAAGCAACAGGTTGCCAGTGATGGAGTCTCGAGACTTGGTCTCAGTTAAGTGATGAGACGAGTCTCGAGACCCATTCGAGACTTGGTCTCAGTTAAGTGATCATCTCGAGACTTGGTCTCAGTTAAGTGATCGAGACGAGTCTCGAGACCCATTTTTGCGAGTCTCGGTCTCGATGGTTTCAGGTCTCGTCTCGGTCTAGGGGGTTTCAGGTCTCGAAACTTTGAATACTGAAAGAAATGGTTTATTAAAATTTCTATAATTCAACGATTTTTTGTGTACTGTATTTTCCGGTAAGAAACAACCAAAACACGTCGGAAAAATGCCAGAAACTTGAAAAAAATTCGACTCAGAAGTGATAATGACGTTTTTCAAAAAAATCGGCAAAATGCACAAATTTTGAAGTCTCGAGTCTCGGTCTCGGAGTTTTTGATGAAGTCTCGGTCTCGTCTCGAAATTTTAACCAGGTCTCGGTCTCGAAGGTTACGGTCTCGACGACATCACTGCAGGTTGCAGGGGAATCCCAAAAACACTTTGACGTCGAACATTTTATATTTACGACCATAAAAAAGTGAGAACGTACATTTTGTAAAGGTTTGTTGACAATCTTAATATGTTAACAGTTTCAGAAACATGCCGATAGTTTCAGAATCACGGTGATTGCACACACTTTGCGATGAAAATTATGGCGGGATCCTTCCAACTAATGTGGCCACCCACAGGAATCGTGCATTGCTTACAGGACACAAGCTTTACGACATACAAGAAACAGACGTGACGGACATTTTGTAAGAAATATATTTTTATTTACAAATACTTTCCTTGGAAGATCTGTGTGAAGAATAAAGAAAACGAAAAACAGACTACATGAAATACTACATGAAAATACATTCGCTTTGAACTTTCTTCAACCGTTTCTTGCTTTCGCTGTCCTGTTCTGCATCACGAAATGCTTCAGTCCTGAAAAACGTGATGGGATTGAAGTTCCTTTATTTCAAGAAGTGACACAAATTAAATGTCTACGTAAAAACCGAAAGAGGGAGAATAAGTCCAATTTCCATTTTCACAAATTCTTCAACAAAACTTTTCTTTCGGGAATTTGTTAACGAGCTTGACTTGTATTGCAGGATTCCACTTGGATGGGGTGTATATCAGAAAGCGAACAAGCAATTTTGTCAACTGATATTAGTATGTTAGCACTTAGCACATTGTTAGCAATATCCTTCTCTTGCTGTAACCTATCCGTAGCCCCTCACTGATGGCCTTAGTTTTGTTTTCAGCGTTATTCTGGCATGACTGGCAATCTTACCTTTGATTTCAGCATTTTCAACACGACCAGCCATCGTAGGTCTGTTTTCGCCGTTTTAACTTCAAACTAACTTTTCTACGTACCAAAGTCTTTGGTTTTGAATTGCTTGCATCACTTAACGTTGCTTCATTTACGATTGAAAATGGATTGAAAACAATCCGAAACGGTTTGAAATGAGCTAAACATGGTCCGACTACAGGTCTGCCGGCCACATGTGGCCCGCGGACATGTTTTTTAAGGGCTGTGAGCTTTTTCAGTGTTGATTGTTGCGTGCATGTTACAGTAGGTATTTTTAATTAGAACTAGCATAACATCTGTTGATAATAATGTACAATATTAACGACGTGAGAGTAGACTGTCGAGAGCTTCTAGAAATTAGTCAGCAGAGATAGGTTTCCCAAACTAAAAGATTTCGCAATGAAAATGCGCTCGTCGTTTGCAAGAACATACGTGTGAGAGTACATTTTCTACCTTGAAGCAAGTCAAATTTAAAAACAGAAATCGAATGTCAGACGAAACACCGGACCACAGTCTCCAACTTGCTACCACAAATACAATGGAATTGTTAAAAGGAACGATAGTGCCAGAGAAGCCTCAGCCACAGGCATCACGCTGATAGCGATTTGTAATAAATTGTTTGCGGCTGCTTTGTCGTATTTTCAATGACACACTCCCTTGACTCACAAATCATCCCTTTTGAATTTTAAATCTTGTGAGTCTGCTGCTCTGTTATTGGAAGTGGCCCGCGAGTTGTCACGTTTTTGTAAAATGGGCCGTTGGTCAAAAGTAGTTGGACCACGCTGAACTAAGCCATAAGTATTTTTTTGGTTTTGATCAAGCTGATAACTCTGTCTAAATGTCACGCACTTAAGAAATTCATGGCTATCAAATTGAAGCACTTTTTGAGTTAATGCTGTTTGGAAAATATAGAGATTTGTGTGTTGCTGTCTCGCCGCCTTAATTCATCGTGAAACGCTGATTGCTGTCACGACAGCTGGGACTGGGGCGGATCCAGCCAGTAAGGCTAGGGGGGCGATTTCAGTAATATTTGGTAGTCAAGTCTCATAACTAGGGCAACCAAAAGTCAATAAAGTCAAAATTTTTCTTCCGTTTCTGAAGTTTATGAAACGTCCACAAACCAAATTTCAGGCTCATACCATGTGTGAACCCGAAGTTATTAGGTTAAAAAAAAGTCAAAATTTATCATTCGGTCAAAATTTATTGTCAGATCAAACTTTTCTGGCTTCACATTTTTTTCTCTACATCGACATTTTATTGAAACTACATCAACAGATATTGATATGTTTTTGCAAGTTAGGTTGCAATTCTGCAATAATAGTGGGTTTATTGCGATTTCTGACGTAATAATGTTGTTTTACCCACTACTGGACGATTTAATATTATGTATGATAGGCGTGGTAGACGAGAAATGTGGTCTTGAAGTACTCGTTTCGGTAAATGCTCAATCCATTATGCATATAGTGTTTCAGCTTCATGATGTTCTCAGGTTTGACTCTATATGTAGTTTTTAATGTACTTATCAATATGTCATCCGCAGTTAAACAACCAAGCGTTTTAAATTTCAAAGCTTAGAATGCATGAATGTGCTTCTGGGTTAACCTCAACACCTAAGGCTGAATTATTTTGCAGTTGCAAGCGCAGAAAATTTATAGGTTAATACAAAGTCAAAATTTGTAAATTGTAAAGGCAAAATTTTAAGTTTTTAGGTCAAAAAATTGGTTGCCCTACTCATAACAGCTTCGCTACTGTAAGAGAGATGAAGTATACTTCACAACACTGCTGTGACAAAACAATGGACGACAAAATGGATTTATATCGTAAATGCTGTTTTCCGAATTGTGAAACATCATGGTGAATAAAGTTACTTTCTTACGTTTTAGGGGAGGCGATCGCCCCAATCGGCCCCCTTGGATCCGCCCCTGAGCCCGGAGCAGTTGGCGTGCGTATATCGCAGCGAGGGTTGGCAGCAGGGCCTCGCCAATACGAAAAAGGGCCTCGCCCGAAAAAGAGCGACCTCCCGGTGCTGACGAGGGGATGAGGGTGGATAAAATCAGTCCCGAAAACTGACTCGTGTACGTTTTAACCAAATTGTGGGGGCAAAAGAAATACCACACACGACCTAAAGAATTTAGTGTAGTAGTGGAACATGTGCAGGGTTTTTATTTACCGTTGGTCTCATGACCATATTTAAAGTAGTTTTAGTTATGTATGTTATCCGACTACATCTCGCGTCGCTTTTCTCTTATCATTGTTGGCAAGTCTTGTGTGGCTCTTTCAGTGTAGTACATCGACACTGTCCAATACACATTGCTGTGTTCGTCGTGACGAACTAATTCACGACTTTCATCATTAATAAAATAATAAAAACGCCTCTCAGCTACCTTGGTTTGGCCCCCGCAAAAGATTGGCGAAGCAAGTCCTACTGACTACATCCACCGTAAAACAGGCCAGAGGACATTCAAGGACCAGGTGGCGTGACTACATCTTCGACCTTGCTTGGTCCCGTCTTGGTTTGGAGCCAGCAAAATTATCTTAGATTGCTCTTGACCGTGATGTATTTCGAGACCTACTGCCTGTTAAACTCAAGTCCAAAGTTTAACAGGCAGCTTAAATAAAATTATTGCTGGAAATAAGGCATCTCTCTTCAAAGCACGTTATTTAAGAGTACAAGATTGCATCCTCCATACAACGGTTAGAGACTGCCACTTCAGCAGGATTACTCACCCGCTACAGCTGACTGATAACCTGCGTTGTAATCCAGAGCTACTTCTGATTGTTTGTAGTTACTTCGCTGGTCCAGGAAAATGCCCCGCTTGTCTGGGCCTCCAACCAACGCTCCATACAAAATGTACGGGTTCGCTTGTCTGGTTGATAAGTGGAACTTGTTGCAAGGAGCAGGAGGTCGAGGACAGGAACTACGAAAGGATAAGTCGTTGCAATGAAACTGTTTTTACTGTATGATTCATTAATTAAAACCTGCCAATTAATGAAGTTGCGTTAGTGAAGCGTCTAGGTCGTCCACGTTTGTATGCTGCTTCGTCAGGTAACCTCATTACTCGTTCAGAAAAATGCTAAAACGTCATGATATGTCACAATGGTACGTGAAGGACATGGACCATTTATAACTTTGGTTTTACAAGACAAGCATGCCGGAATAGGATCGCATACAATATTTTGTAGTTGATTCATGCAGCAATCATGGACGTCGGAAGGGGGGCAGGGGCAAGGCTCCCCCTGGATTTTGGAATTTTCACCAATAAAAGGTTGTTTTCTTAGTTTTGAGGGGGGAAAATAAAATTTCACCACTTTTGCCCCCCCTGGAAAAATTTAGGAAAAATACCCTAGTGGCCACCCCCTGGAAAAAATCCTTCCGACCACCATGGCAGCAATGCAAAATAAAGTTTTAAAAATTTCGTCCCTGCAGCTGCCACTCACCTTGCGCGGTGATGGACTCGTCGAGGGAAATTTCTCCCAACTCCAACCACGTAACTGATTCCAGCATCGCCGACCAGTAAGTGAATTTGTTTTCTGGCAAACGCTGTATAAGCATCTTTTTTCGGCAAGGCTGGGTTGAGCTTAGCTGCGGCCAAACCAATCATAGCAGCATTGGCTGTAAATAGACACAATACAGTCAAAGGTAGGTCTCTCTCTTGATGCTGAGCTACATGTCAAAAGCGATCAGACAAAGGTTTTTCTTTCAAAATTTTTTGCAAAAAGTGTCGAATGACAACACCCATTCTTGCACGTCTGCACAAATTATCTTTAAGGGTTAAACAAAACCTATACTCGAAGTTAAAAAGGCTAATTGACCTCAATAATGTTTTAAATACTTTTGTTGGAATCAGCACAATTGAACTAACTCAGCAAAACGATTTGTCATCGTGTCGAAAACAGAAACAATTCGCAAAAGTATGAAATGACGACAAACCGGGTAGAAAAACGAGACTGGGATCCTTTGTAGTTTTGCAAATCCATTAACACAAATCTGTGTGCATGACGAAAAATCAATCAAAAATTGGGAGAAAAGTACGGTGGTCTTGTAATTAGCCGCTTTTATCAAAAGTTGTTGCCGGTGAAGAAAATTTTTTAAAAACTCAATTTTGCTTTTGCGCGACAATTTCCAACAGCTCACTAAAGAACTCTTCAAAACAATTTATACAAACTTGCAGAAATGCTGATCTTTCGACCGCTTTTTTATAGATCTACAGCAAATGTGGAGGCATGTAGCATTCCATGCCTGTACACATTTTTTCTCGCAACAAATTAAATAATTACACGATATCCATGCTTACCCACCTGTGTATCTGTTCGGTGACCACACGCTTGGCCACAATAGACCCTGGGGAGTTTTTGGCACCTTGCTCATCACTTGGGCCATAAATCGTTCTATTCCCTTTGTGTAGATGCTAGATCCAGTCAGCTCTGCTAGTAAAACCTGAAAACGAATAAACTTTACCTGAAAAGTGTTGCTGGAAAAGTAATCTCTTTCTATTGAAATAATTAACGGTTTGAGAGTGGCTGAGAGCAACTTTGTATTGCAATATTAAAAAGTTGTTGAAATAAAGTCATGGAGCTCTTTCGAATGAGTGGTGGCTTCAATCACAGGGAAGCACAAAATGAAGCCACCACGTGTCATTTCTTGACTTATCCCACTTTCCTTTGTAGACTTCTCCCATTTCTCACAACAGTTATCAGCTCCAATCGCTGCGGCGTTCTTGCAGAGGTCTACGAAGGGCCATATATTCGCTACGTTTCTTAAGGCACTGATGGAAAATAAAAAGTAAGAAGCTACTTTTGGTTTCATCCAATAACTTTATCCTCTTTATTTTCAATGCAATGCAGGAACCTTTCACCGACAGCGTGACTCACGATCAGCCAAGCCCCAAAACAATTTTAAATCCTCTGTTTCAAATACACTCTGCTCAGAACGAATGAAAAGTTATTGAAGAACAAGATGGTACAAAAGAAACAAACTGAGAAAAATGAATGATTTATTTTTCGATATGATACAAGCGCTCACCTGACATCCAGCAAGCTTATTGTCCCAAGAATAAATTTGAGCCGTTTGGTATGGCCCACCGATGCGAATATAATTTTTTTGAGCTTCATCCAAATATTTTCGAATTCTGGTCGCTTTGTACAACCAAGCTGCAGCCCATATAAGCTCATCATCGTAGCCATTGTGAGACCGATAGAACTCTCTTACTTCAGGAACTGCTTCGTGATAGTTCCCCCTGGGTTTGAAAGGATCAGGTTCACTTTTTATATGCATATGCCATCGAACAATTACACGATTATTAATGAAGCAGTGACATGACAACAGCAACAACTATTGCTAAAAGTTGAACCCCTTCAAATAAACCCAATAGCAGGGCATCCACATTTCCACACTTACAACTGCAGCAACGAGCAGGGGCAACTCAATTAAACAACTCACCGAAAGTGGTTAGATACTCCCACTGGTGTAGGAGGCGGGGGTGCAGGGGGTGCAGGGGGTGCAAGCACATCCCCAAAAGTTTTGATTTGTCGAAAATCCGGTAAAAATCTCTGAAAATCTGGACAGAATCCCTGAAAATCCAGGCAAAAATTGTGCCCAACGTTGTTTGACTTCAAAAAATGGTGCCCAACGTTTGTAGAACAAATGATGACCTTTTATTTGAAGGTCACACCAAAAGGTCTTCATGATATTTGTGGGATAAAAGTTATAGGCAAAAGTCGCAGAACAGCTTTTCGGGAAAGTTTGGGGAAATTCGGGCAAAAATCCTTCGCACCCCGAAATACTTGCTTGCTCCTCCACCTATGGATGCTCCACCTATGGATGCTGCACCTATGGATACTCCTAGCATTGCCATGGCACGATTAAAATCTTGCATAATACTTTTTCTGCTTTGTTTCATCTCATTTTTTATTTTTGCCGAACAAATCCTACGTTTCTACATGCGATTTACCAACTTAAGTGCTACCGCATTCCAATCACTCGGTACTTAACAGTTAAGTTTTTCACCCCTGAATTTGCGTTAAAAGTTGTTCCTCCCTTATATAATGCGCACCAAAAAAACTTTAAAGCAGAACTTTGAACCTATTTGCACAAGCAAGTATACTCCAACTGGTGTTTCTACTAACTCCCTTAGACTAGTGAATCTCAACGTGGTCCAAGCTGGCCACCAGTAGTCCATCTGGAATTTCTAGTCGCCCACAGAGAGTTCCGTAAAACCTTGATAAAAACTTTCCTGAAAATTGTAACCTTTACTGTCCAGTAAACTGCGTAAGACTAAGTCGTCCTATGGATATTTTTTTTGAAAAGATGGTCCATGGACCAAAAAAGGTTGAGAACCATTGCTTTAGATTGTTCAGCGTGAGCAATGTTGTTTTTATTGGAAAACGAACTGAAAGCTGCTTCTTACCTATACAGTGTCGCAAACTCGTACAGCTTCTTAGCATGTTTTAACGCTTTGAAGGCTACTGGTCGATGAGTCCGCTTAAGAACGAGCGAGGCTGCTGCCAACGCTGCTGCAGCTTCAGCAGCCACTTCACTTCCAGGACCAGTTTTGGTGATTTTGAAGACAGGTCGCTCCATCCGCATTTCTTCTGGTCTTCCCCAAAACTCATGGTCTCGATATGCGTCTCCGATCTGCAGCATGACGTAAGGTTAGTAACAAACAGTATCTCGGTTCAAACAATTCTGTTTTGACAAATGATTGTGGCTCAAATCAAGTTGACATGTTCGTGCTGTCAAATCGGTGGTGGCTGGAATCAGACTGGCTTGACAAGCACAAAAAGTCCCACGAATAGGAGCTATGCACGCGCATCGCGCATACCAAGTACTGTAGTCCCTTGCATATGCTGTCAGTTTTAATGGCCCTGAGAATTTGGCTTCGATAGCGACTGGAAACGCTTAACGCCGGTCGAGTTCTTTATGGTGACCGCAAAATGCTCGTAGTTGAATGTTGACGTTAGCTACACTTCGGAACTCATTTTTATTTGTCTGGCACAGAAACAATATTCTATCTTTTAATTAGTCTGTTGCAACAGTCACTGATTTTTATCATTGTCTCCTTTTTTTCTATATGTTCGACACAACTCTTTGTGTTTCAAATACAAACATAATTCTGATACCTGCGTCAAACCTTTCTTACTTCTACCAACTTATTGTCCGGTTGCACAGATGTCAACACTTACTTGAACAACCAACTCGTAGTCCGAAACATGAGCTTTCATCAGAAAATTGGCCGCCCACTTGATGGAGCCAAGAAACCTTGCGATTGTCCTTGAATCCCTGTATGAGTCCCGGTATAAAATCCCTCCCCAGGCTAAGGTAGTAAGAGTTGATGCCAAAGGAAACGTGAACTTTACATGATCTCCAGCTGCAAGACACAAAACTCTGGTAATAGCAATTTAAAACGTTTCAGAATAAAGCATATAATTTGCAGTTTGCGTATATACTTCGTAATGACTTTGAAAATGTCAACGATATTTTAGAGAATAACGTAAATAATACACAAATTGCGCTGATGATTATGCAGCATCAAAATTACTGAAGTCTTTCTAATAACAATTTTGTTTCCACATAACTATAGTACGAAATGTTTCAGATTGAAATCTCTATAAAACTTAACATCACTCTTTATCGCTATAAAATCAATGCTTTTAGTCAACAAAATAAAATTTTTTTTTTGAAGACAAGACACTGTATGCGACAGATGATTTTCCCAAATTTTTGTTTTGATAACAAAAGTTACAAATAAACAACCGCTGCTACAGCCAATTATTCTGGCCACGGTTAATGTTTGATACGAGAGAAAAAGTCATTTCAATCAATCTGGAAAGTTGCACACGCCTACGCTGTTTCTTAAAGTGCTAAAGAAATGCAAACAAACAAAGCACGTTTCAATGACGCAACAAAACAGTTGGTTTATGATTCTGTTGACGTTTAGCTGATTGTAGAGGTTGATCCAATGGGAGGCATCTTGCAGTCGGTGCTCACAGAAGTGGTTTTAAAATTGAGTTTACAGTAATTCCTCGCATATTCGAAAACGCTTCACAAGGTGTTATAACATCTCCAGCACCTGCATCTCACTTGATCAGCATGTACTTATTTGACTTATACCTATAAATTGTTTAGTCACACTTGGCAGAAACAACGTTGCTGAGTCATCCACACTATCTATATGTTAATGGTTAAGATGGTAAGATGAAGCAAGAGGCATTCTGAAATTCCCGAATTGCATAGGTGCTTAGTGTGTACTGTGCTGCTTTTAAGTCAGTTCGTAAAGAAATCAAGTTTGAATTTTCGATGAAGTTTTAAAAATGCTAGTGGACAATTGATATCAGAGTTTTCAGTCGCAGCATAAACTAAGAAGTAGAGTTCTAGAAAAAGGAAACCTAGGATAGCAGGTAGGCTAAATTAAAGGTAGAATGTGGAGCTACAGCTCCTTAGTGGAAGAAACCATATATTTTTACTAATTCTCTGATACCTTGCATTTAGTATACTGTACTTGATTCAATGCTGATGAAAGAACAACTTTGCTTTGGATTTTGTCAAAATGTCTGCTTAAATATAATTTTTATTAGTTTGTACTGCATCCCATTTTTAAGTACTTAACTTTTTCGCTGGGAGAACAACAACGACGAAAACGCAGCTTTCTGGCTGTAAAACTTACTTCAGAAGATGCGTAAAGCTTATGTCATTATTGGTAGTGGTCAAGCAGATTCATTGCTCCTTACTAACAATAGAAGTGTTCTGCCAAATTTTCACCATCTCTTTTATTTACAAATTTATTAATATTAACCAAACAAATAATTACATGGATGAAAACGCGAATGTCATCCAGCTTTAACCATTTTATCTTGGAGATCTTACCATCAAACCATCCAGCCGACAAGTCGACTCCAAGTGAGCAACCATCTTTCAAAGTTGAATCTCCCCTCCACAGGATACGGTTGTACCTGGGGGGGAGTGCTCCGGATCTTTGTGCTTCGTAGAAGAGCAGGGATTTGTGCAGAAGCTCGTTGTAATCATAGGGCGTAGGATCTAAAACAACAAACATTGTTTCAGCAAAAATATGTGCGCGTTTTCCGTGTATACATGTTTTGTTATAAGAGTTAACCTGCGAATCAATCCGTGCGTCTGAACCCAACGACGTGGTTGATTATGATTGGCGACAGATTCAATTTCATGAAATGGTGAAAAACAGAAACTTTCGAAAAACAATAAGAACTTCTTTCCAGCTAATCTCCCAAAAGACAGCAGTTACTTCTAGAAGCAGAGACAGATTCAACAAACTTTTCACCTCTGGAGCGTCTCCACTTGGGTCGCGTTTGTCGCGGGATTCTTGCGATTCGCCCCGTGGGGTAAGAAGAATGACATCTGACATCATTTGAAGGAGTTGTGGTTGGACGAAATCCTAATGGCCTTCGCGTATTACGAACCCCGGGCGCAGGTGTGGGTCTGCGATTAACCCCAGGCGGCGTTGGACGACCTGTTTTTCAAGGTAATGCATGCAAAATAAAATACAATATAAAATAAAATCAAAACTGCAAAATTATTTTCACTAAAAGCCAACAAGTGCAGAAGATTAAAATTATTTGAAAGAAAGATAAGGTTTGGTCGACTTCTCTTTGGCGATCATCACATCGGTTCTGTTAAACTTGTTTCAGCATTTTTCGCTTTTTTCCATAAAATCTTCAACGAACTGAAAAAGTCCATCTTCTCTGTTTTGCTCAACTTTTACACACAACTTTTTTTAATTTCAAAATATTAAAGACTTGGGTAAAAGAGTTTGCCAGGCTTAGAAAAATTTATATCCAGTTATTACCAAGTTTTGCCGAATTTTAAACAATTTGTCCACTGTAAAACCATTTCACCCGACCTGAGTAATAAAGTCATCATGGAATTACATGTAGATAGCATCACGTGATTACTTTCAAGTTTATTGAGTTTTATGTTGAGATTAAGACCCAAGTGGTGAAGAATTTTTGTCCGATTTGTTTGAGAAATATAAATAAACTTAACACGTACGCTTTATGTACATGCCTTACTTTTATAAGTACCATATACAGCAAGAGCATCGGTCGACATAGATTTCTTGCAAGGGAAAAGCTAAATAGTGAAAAACTTACAGTATTCATGGAAAAGAATCCTTCCACAGAAGTGAATCAGACACTACGATGTTTACCGAGACACAGCATATAGTTCACCTACTTAGCAGGCATCTTCAACTCTTAAAATATTGAGTTACTCTTCCATCTGGAGTCATATTGTTGTGATGACAGCAAACTGCCTATGCAAAATTCAGACTGGATTTCACAGCAACAAGCTTAATTTTCATCAACACGATTTCCTATCCTCACAAAGTCAATCTTTCGACTGTCAAGAAACACAGCTGTGTATACTTCATGTTATTTAGACCATCCAAACAGGTTAGGTGAAATATATACAAGTATATAGGCCTACTCTGTAAGATATTAGCGTATGATTCTTTGCTGGGAAAGGATTCCTTTCGATAGACAAACCAACTACTGTTTATACTGAATTATACACATCAATTTACATGGTTACAAGCAACATGGAATTCCTACAAGAACATAAAAAATAATCAATGTCGTACATTGCACGAGGTGGTGGGGAACCTGCTGCTCGCGGGCCAAATGCAGCCCGCGTGAACATTTGACATGGCCCGCATCAGAATTTTCGTTACCCAAGTTAGAGTATACAAGTCAAAACGAAGCTCCATAATAAGCAGCTACTTGCGATTACTATCTATAGACAGTAAGTCAAGAGAAGTCGCTCTTCCTCATAGTTAGATAAAGATAGAATTTAATGAGGATGAAATTAATGGATTTTGCCGCCCGCCAGCGATAACGCACAATTCTTGCGGCCCGTGATAATAAATAGGTTCCCTACCCCTGTCGTACATGGTGAGTTTCGATAAAAGATCATCCCTAAAAATAGACGTTTTTGTATTCAATATTCATAACCAGAGTGGGGTATCTAGGATCATTATCTAACCTATTTGGCGCGAAGAGTGACCAGATCAAAATAAGAAATGAAGTAAATGTTTAAAGACTCTTGTTTTTTCGGGGATTTTAAGCTGATGCAGTACATGGACCGAATGTAGTTCATTTTTTAACCAAAAAGCCTCAGGGGTTCTTGAGGCCACCGTCAACTTGACGTCGAGTTTCATCAGGGCAGCTGGCGATCAAAAGCATTGTCTTTTCTTAAGAATCACAGGTGAGACGTTTTGGTTAAGTGCACCGAAAAGTTGTTTTCGTTTTATACAATGATTGCGCAAAACCTTTCCAGTTTATGGGTACGTAGAATGAAAACGATACGAAAGGTGGCAAATGAAGACCAGTAACGAATTGTTTAACCTCAGCGCTCTATCAGGCAATCCTTTCAACTCATAATTTACTCTTCTCTCATATATCTTTGAACCAGCGTCTTCGTTCTCTCATTCTTTCTACTGCACTCTTAACGCAGTTCTGGTTCTAGCAAAGATGTCAAGCTGTGTTGCGTGAAAACTAATCGAACATCTCTCATGAGCGATGGCGTTTTTGCTACAAAAAGCAAAAGCCCGCTGAACGTAAATATGTCCAAACCTTCCAAAAGTTATTGTGAAATTTGAAAACAGGTTTCGTTTTTCAATCACTGGAAATTGGCGCGTAGCTTGCCTTCTTGAATTTTTTAAAATTCCTCACAGGGTAGCAAGTGATTTATTCCTTAAAAGTGTTTTCAGATCTCTTTGCAGTCCCTACTTTATCACCTTATCGCTTCTCACCTGTGTGAAATAAGAAAAAACGCTTCCAGACTGGTTGTATGAGGAATCTGTCTGATGTAACCTAGTCAAACATCAAACAGACTCTTAGCAAGAAGTACCGGTAGAAATGTACGGAATATCAGCAGCAGGATTACTTTGGTATGCTGCTCCAAATCGATAAACTACTTCAATTTTATTAAAATTAGGTTTGCTTTACATGAGATTGATGGTTGCGTGGGAGATTGTCGCAGAAAGAGCGCGATCAACATTGAAATAAAATCTTTCAAATAGTTTTGATGAATTCAAGTCAACTTACAGTTGCGTTTCAAATGAGGCATTTTGCTGAAAAAAAAAATCAAAAACCAAGTGAGAACACAGGTGACGTGATGGAATACAAATAAAATGAGCTGTGGAGGCTTGTCGAGACTTTTCACGTTTGAACAAGTTGTGCAACAGCTGCTCCGCAAGTAGTTCGTCGTGTCCTTTGATTCAATCTTTCTCACACTACTCAGCCAAGTTAGATTCCGGGGCATACACTGAGCAGTTATTGGTTTGTAAACATGCAATGAAAACTGTTTCAGCGTCGTTGTCGTGTCGCTTGAGCCGACCTTTTCGCTTCGTGCCACTCAACCTATTGTTGGACATCGGGGCACGCACTGGGGAATCTTTTTTGTGGTTCTCCCACCAGAACATATTCCCCATGAGGAGGTCGGTGTTTGGGAGACTCCAGGAAAATATGATCTGCGGTTTGTTACTAGTGCCACACTCACAGGCAGCTGATGGAGCCAGAAACCATGTGTACATGTTGAAGTGGAACCGTCTGATACCAGCAGGGAGGCGGTTACGCCTGGACTACGGGCAGCGGAAAAAAGAGGTCAGGATCCCACCACTACGATCTTGTCGATGAGGCAAGTATATTTTCATCTCTACCTTTTTGTGTCGTTATACCGTACACGTGTCGCTCCATATTTTACAGATGGCCTGATACAAAATATCACTGCGACAAATTAGTTAACATTTTATTGGCAGTAGAAGGAAGTTCGGGATGGTTGTGTGCGCAGTACATTTCTAAAATGTTGCTTATTTCCAAATACAAATTACTAGCACAAGAGGTTGGCGGCCAGAGTCTATGGATACAGTATCTTACCAAGGGTATGACGAGAAATTTTTGGAATGCTTTTTGAGTTATAACTTACCGGCATTACCCGAAAATTGGTATCAATCTTGTTTACGCAAACTGATATTTTTGACCTCCAGGTTTGCTTCTTAGAGAACCATAGATCATTTAGAAATAGTGCTATTGACAAAACTGTAAATGACTTCATTTTTATCATGTTGCTTGTTGCTCAGGATAATGCTACTAACACTGCATGATTTCCTTTTCGTTAACCTCATGTTCAGTAACAGGAGTTTCTGTATCGTTTTTTAACACTTACTACAGCTGCTACATGCCGTCATCAAAATGATGTCCTGCGGAGTCCTTACAATCAGCCTCATCTGCCATGGCTTTTTCCTTTCCATGCTTCCTATGATATATCTTTCCGTGAAACCTCTATTTTTACACCAGTTTTCCTTGACTCTTCTTTCTTCCATTTTTTGTGTCCCATTCCGATATTTTCTGTATAACTGAGGCATAATTGCAAAAAGATCACATGTGCAATAGCCTGTTACTTGAAAATCTATTGTAGAGTTGTGTCTGGCAAAAGTAAAAACTTGTTGATGACATGTTCAAATCGGAGGGAATTTGAAGCATTACTAATGTTGAGGCTGCTCGGTCGACGTGACGTCGCATGGGCGAAACACCACGAACGAGATGTGCACCTAGAATAGCAGCTGTATGTACGTGACGCGAGCAAGCAATTACAGAGTGAGCACGTCGTGTGGCCTTCATTATTTCTTGCTGTCACAGTGTAAAGCTTTGCGCACATGCGGCTAGGGCTCTCGTATCGCAACACCAGGGTAGGATTTCGATATGTGGAGGCGCTCAGTACCCCAAGGAAATATTATTCAAGGTCACGAAAATGCTGTTATCAGTTAGCTGTAAATATGTAATCACAAGTAAAGCCCTTCATTAGGTAATTGATTGTACATTTTGATGAATGCAAGTTTCTATAAAAAGTTAAAGAAACATATTGTTTGTTCAATTTTAATAAGATTAAGATTCTATCAATATTATATTGCACATGGCTAAATAAACAAAATAATCTTCAACTGTTAATCCAAAAAAAGCATCAAATTTTCTTTGCTTCATAATACTGTTGTTATTAACTATTTTTATGATTATTCACATCACTAAATATGTTTAACCAGCCTTAACCAAAGGACTCGCGGCTCATAACTGTGGAGGCCCCTGGTAGGTGCCCAGTTGCCCTCACCTAAATCCGGCCCTGTGCTACACTATATAAAGCAGAATTGGCAAGAAAACCTGCATCCGTTAATAAGCAAAACTTCACCGACAATTTAAGAAAGGTGGTCTCACGGCATTTCTAAAAAATGGAGTCTGAGGCCAAGTGCCTCATTTGCCTCACTCCACATCCACCATTGCCACTGCTATCCAGAAAATAGCTGCTGCTGATGCGGAAAAACTCACTGGTCGATGTTGATGTCGAGGCTCCTCCTGGTCCTCCTTCAGCCGCAGGACTCTCAGTTGTTCCTTGTTGTTGTTGCTGTTGTTGGCCGGAGTCAAAGAAGACAACAGGATCTCCGTTCGAGAATGTGCTCGAGCACAGATAAACACGACCTGGACGCAAGTGTTGATGCCTGTTCAACGCTAAAGCGACAGATCATACGCAGAAGACATCTGACGCTATCTATGGAAAGAAAATGCTTCCTTTTTCACAGCAACAATTTGTCCACATTTACTGGAGTTGAAAATATAAATTACGCCTTATGAGTCGCTCTCAGCTATTTTATTGAAATTATACTTATAACAAAATCTTAACACCGATAAACGTTTGTGGATATTTGTTTTCCAAAGTTTTATGATTCTGTTCCTAAACTGTTTTTAAGTGTTTGTTCAGTGTAACTACACTGCGCAAGTCAAACCATGTGTATGCTGTAAAATGCCTTTACAAGCAGCCTACCACGTTTATCTGGAATGTGACATCAAAAAGCGGGTTACATGTGCGACAATAGCCAAAATCTGGGGTAAATAACAACGATCTGATTCTCCTTAGCAAGGTTTATAGATGTTCTCAGATCGATGGCAGTATTGCCAGCTGGGATCAGTTTATCGTCAGTGCTATCCATTCAGAATAAATTGGTGCCCCCCATTTGATGTTTAGTGTGAATGGTCAGATATCCCGATTAGTTTTCTTGCTTGTCCCGAAAAACCGGCCGCAGGCCATAGGAACAAGTCAATGGAAGACGAAGTCCGTTGCAAATTTAGAACAAACTTGCCATCGGTTATTTGATCGTAAAGTTCTGTTTTTGATGACAATGACACCAATGACCCTTATTTTTTAATGTTCCCTGAAAATTTCAAGAGTTTGGTAAAACCATGGATAATTTGTTTCCAATTCTTTTTTCTTCTTAAAGAAGTCGATAAGACAAGCTCTACAACCATGCACACCTTTTATGAATGTGGCCACTCAATTTCGTGATTTACCCTTCCAGCAACGAAATCCTATCTGCTTGGGTCAGGCCGTGAGGACCACAAGCACGAATTCATAAATTTGGGGAGAAAATGTAAAATTGTTAGAAATTAACCAAATCATTCTTGTACAAGTTACTAGTAGAATCTCCAAAACCAAAGCAAGCAACTTAAAAACAAGATCTTGCTGCTTTGAGGGGCAAGGTGAGCCTTAAATCAAGAGCTTTTACGTGTTCTCTACACTTGCCGCGAGTTCAGTAAAACCATATCGGCAGAAAAACCTCTAGAAGTTGTGCATAGAACCTCTTATGTTTTTCATATCCCACGTTATTAATTCTGCAGTGTGAGGTTGTCCAGAAAAAAGGTTTGATATTTCAAGCTTTGTCAAAACAGGTTTCTATTCTACAACGTCTTTGTCAAAGGGTACTTTGTGAAAAACAAATTTTCTCCGCAACTTAAGCAGTGCACAAAATTATTTCGAAACTTGCATATTTGGGATTATTCATTTTGCCATTAAATAAATATCAACTTAGTTGAAATACCAACATTCATTTCGACAATAGATCTTTGACTGCTTTTATTTATTTCATACCCAAAGGATTAGCTTGTGAATGCGTTCTCAACTCTGCAATGAAGTTGATATTAAGTTCTCCTTTATGCAGTATAGTATTCCATGAATGAGGTACAAACTTCCACAACAGACCTTCGTGCTCGCTGCCATCCTGCACAGTGTTCCAGACCTAAAAAGAAATTTGCGTTCAATGAGAATTCATGCGTTGTTTAAATAGAAATACTTTTAGATTTAAAGCTTTTCGAGAGGAAACAATAACTGTACAATTTCTTTCTAGCCTCGGTTAAATTTTGATCCCAAGTAGCGCTGCTTATAGCAACTGACTGCCAGTGGCGTAGTCAGCACAAAATTTTGGGGGGCCAAAATGTTTGACTTTAGGCGAGCAACAGTAGTGTATATTTGTTCGGGACGCCGCTTCTCAAAGCATAAAATAACTAAATATGCTCAAAATTTTGGGGGGTATGGCCTCCTGGCCTCCTTGGCCACGCCTATGCTGACTGCCACAGCAATAACACGCAGTCTATAGCCTTGCCTGTATGGATTCCACAGGATATTGAAATACCACAACGACCATCCATCCTTCTACATCTTCCTGTGTTTGAGCGATTGCGTTCCCACTGAAATAGGGTTTCAAGCCGTCTATCCACCCAGACTGTGTCCTGTAACTTCCAGGCTCTTGCTGCACTGCATGCAGAAATATTCAAAGCAATTGTGATTTGGTCTCAATTTACGAATATATTTGTCGCAAACGTTATCGAAACGTCAAGTTTTCTACGGAGCAGTGCTTTTCCACCGGATGCACCATGTGCGTGCCGGACCATTCGATAAGGTCAGGATCGCAACCAAATGAAATGTTTTTGGGTCAAAAGGATTGCAACTTGCTATTTTACCTTACAAGTGAAAAGTTTTTGGCGCTTTCAAAATGTTTTATGAAAATTACGAGGGTTAATTGCCCGGTTGGCCCCGTGGATTCGAGCCTGACTACTTTACCATTGTAAAATGGTGTACGGTAGGACGAGATGAAACTAGAACAACCTAACCAATTTCTTGAACTTTTGAAATTTTGACTTTTTTTCTTAGCTTTAATTGTTTTTCAACGTGGGGCGTGGCAATATTTCAGTAAGCTATTTAATGAATTGTATAACATATTCTGATGAATCATTAAGTCATATTTGAAAGGAGAACCTTTGTCTACTGTACTTTTCACTTCATAATTAATCATGATCTCGGTGAGTCTCGCACCATATTTTTTAAATGAAAGTGGGGCGAAAAGGAGAGAAAAGCAGATGAAATTGGTGGGGTTCATAACGCTTTTGAAAAATCATAAAGGGGTACCACCAGTGGTGTAACAGGACGGGGGCAGGTTTGCGAGCCGCTCCTCTTGGCAAACTAAATGTAAAAACTGGGCCCTCTTTAGCTGAAGTTTTGATATTTAGTATACGTTTGGTTTTCAGTAGGTGGTTGTTTTTTGCGTTTTTCGTGGTGCTTCGTTTTTTTTAGCTAATATAGACATCCACGACGTCCGGATTCACTATAATTTCTTGACTTTTTTTCTGAGTGTTGACTAGTGAGCCTTCAGCTAAGTTTTGCCTCCCCTGGATCAAACCTCTAGTCACGCCGCTGAGGAACCAGAGCAAAAGTTGAAGCGTACTGTTATGAAGAGTGCATTCATCTTTGCAAAAACAAGTTTGTTAGACATTCGCTTGCCTAATGACAGGCATACTCTTGCATATTTCTTATTCTTACGTTTGCAATGCATTCCATTGACTGTAGACAAACGTATTCCAGACCCAATGTTTCCTTCTGATGTAATAATACTGGGTGGGGTTGTAACTCCGCTTTCCTTTGATGTAGGTTCAGAAGAAACAGAATCAGTTGATTCGTTGTTGAGTTCTGTACTGTTGGATGTTATACTCGGTGTTTCCTCAGAAGTTGTCCGGGTCGTGGTGCTTATCGGTGGCCTTGTTCCGCCGTGGACATCACTGGTTGTTTGACTTGTCATTTGTAGCACAGTTTGCGAGGCAGACGTTGCAGGCAGCACAACGTTTGTTTGGATCTGTTCTAATCTGTTGTATTTCGGTGGCGGAAAGCAAGTCGCATCTGAAATGCGTCGACTGTACAATCCAACGTAACCTGCAACAAACATTCTTAAGCGTTTAAGAGACCAAAAAAATGGGGTTTTCATGAACATCTAAGTCACGTTTCTTTCAAACTAGGGTCACTGGTGCAGTACCGCACATGTAAAACCTGTAAACGTCTGCCGTCCAAACACAGCGGAAGAAAATGTCTTATTCGGCCGGAAAGTGGAATCAAAGCTGGAATGTTCGTTACCAACTTGCGATTTTAGTTGCCCGATTCTAGCTTGGTTCAGGTTCAATTTTATTACAGCCACTTTTACAGTTCCTTTGGAGCATAGGTGTAGGAGGAAGCAAATTCTTCGGGGGGGAAGGATTTTTGCCCGAATCTCCCAAGCATGCCCGAAAAGGTTTTTGTGCGACTTTCGCCTACAAACAATTCTCCCACAAGGTTCATAAAGACCTTTATTTGGTGTGACTACCAAAAAAAGGTCTTCATGTGTTTTTCTGCGAATGTTGGGCGCCATCTTTTGAAATCAAACATTCGGCACCATTTTTGCCTGGATTTTTAAGAATTTTGCCCAGATTTTCAGGGATTTTTCTCAAATTTTCAAGTATTTGCCCGAATTTTCAACAAATTAAAACTTTTGGGGGGTGCGATTGCACCCCTCTACCACCGTCTCTTACACCACTGCTTTGGAATCTCACGAGTGGTCTGCGGCGCCCACTCCTCTTACTTGCGCCGTGAGCCGCGCAGCTATACTGTACTTTCGCAGTGAACGCTGCACTGGTCGCCGCGTGTGAAGCTTTCCCTTTGCACCCTTTGCACACAGCCATTATAGCGCCGAGCACGAGGCTGAACGGGCCGCAAGTTCCGTGTTTCAAGTCTTCGTTGCGAACCCACTCAGAGCCGGATTAAAGGGTAGGGGGCCCGGGGCAATTTTCACTGGAGGTCCCTATGACGTATTTCATGACGTTATCGTTTGTATAATTTATGTTTTCGCTGATTCGCAACGTTCTCGTTCCTTTTTCCAGTAGAAGATTGTGTGCCTGCCTTATTAACTCGATTGTTAGCCGTCTTTGACTGTAAACCGCACGAAATGGTGTTGAAAATTAATGACAGCTGCCCTTGATTGTAAACCGCACTTGAACATAGGTTACCGAAGCCTCTGAGATGCATTCGCGACGTTCGCGTACTCGTGCGTTTCCCGTATTAATGATCCTTACACCAATACAACTGCCTTTTTTTATCATAATCCCTCCTGTGACGGATGTGCACGTGATGCTGAAGAAAATCGAATGCGAAAGAATAATTTGGTCGACAAAACGTTGCCAAGGAAAGACTGAACGTCAAAGAATAAAAAATGTAAGGCGCCCTGATTGTTAGCTGCATGAAATGATGAAAAAACTTTATAAGTCGCGGCTTACAATCGAATAAATATGGTGCTCAACTGCACATACAGTTAGCTGCGAGAAGAGAGTTTATGATATAAACACTAGAGTGTATCTCACTAAGAAAAAATATCACCACAGGCTAGAGAGTGACTCGGCAAGAAACAACATTCACCCGGACAATAAGCAGAAGCCAGAGATTACAAACGAAAACACCAGAAAAATAACATGTCAATGTGGCCAGCCAGTCTGACCATAGATGTAGGAGGAGGCAAATTTTTGGGGGTGCCAACAAATTTTGCCCAAATTTTCACAGACTTGCCCAAAATACTCCAAAGAAAATGATCTCCAAAAAAACAAATTAAAATATAAAAACGACTGCATTTCCTTTCATGTTGGGCATATTTTTAAAATTAAACCCGTTCAAGCACCATTTTTACCCAAATATCCCCCAAACTTGCTCAAATTTCCCCTAACTTGCCCGAAAAGAACTAAATAACAACATGAGTTGAGTTGAGTTGAGTTTATTTGGCGATAATTAATATTCAGCTAGAAAAAAAACACAAATTAGTGCACGGACGCCAGGGCATTGACCTCCAATAAAAACAAAGGTCTGCACTTTTTTGTAAAATCAAAGCATATACAGCGATTTTGCGAAGGTATTCAGGCATTTTGCCCAAATTTCCACATATTTTGCCCGGATTTCAAGTGATTTTGCCCGGATTTTCACCAAATCAAAAGTTTTGGGGGTGCGCTTGCACCCCCTGCACCCCGGCCTCCTGCACCAATGAGTCTGAGTGTGAAGGTGCTTCGAAACGAATGTCGTGATTTTCACCTACATTTTCAGGTGCTCTGGTTAACACCACTCTATTAACGTTGCTGCGTAAAAGCTTTGCTGAAAAAAAACGTTTCAGTCACGGCTTTTTAGCTAAGACCGCCAGATTCTTGCGCTTGTTCTCCTCAGAAACTTTGCCATTTTTAGCTCCTGATGGCTAGGGCTACTTTTTATGACCTAAAAAACTTGGTAATATGACTTTATTTTTCAAAAAATGTCACTATATGACCAAACAAAAATGACTGAGCTAAAGCATACAACTGCTGTACAATGAAGCATTACCAGCGAAAATTGACATAAGATATGATAGCCCCATGGATTGTTGAAGCCTTCTAAAATAATGACTCAAAGATGAGAAAAACATATACATTATTTCGTTTGTAGCTAATTGAAAGCATGCATGGATATTGGTTTATTTCTTTGCAGGAACAAGACCATGAATTTTTAGGCAGTGCGTTCCATTTCATCCAAATATCTTGGTTCACCCACGTCTTTGGCAACATTTGCAGGTGACCAAGTGGGTTCAATTTGCAGGATGCAGCTTAGACCTATAGTGATATAGTAGTTTCACCCGGTATTTTGAAATTGCTTCAATGGTTTCCTTATTGAATCAGGATGAAAATATGCAAAATATGACTTTATGACCTAACATGGAAAATATGACTTTATAATTTTTGTTATAAACTTGGTAGGGGTGCAATGTTTGTTTTAAATTCGTTTCAGCTGCCTGAAGCACGGAAAAAATATGACTTTAAATGGTCGTATTGATGGCATTTCAGATTTCGGCATCGCGCTAGCTTGTAAACACTGCGATCTCGCTTTCTGCTCTTTCGTTCTACAAATCGACTGAACAAAAACCTTTTCTGGCGGGACATACAATAACATGTAGTGTAAATAGCTTGACAAGCTTCACATGTTTATGATGTAACGCAAGAATAGGAGCCATCGGAAGAAAAGTGGGTTTCTACCATACGTTACCAGTTATGACGAAAGAAAGGTCGCAGTTCGGCTGGGCTACCTCTAGTCTAGGCGGCACAAGAAGTTACGGAATCACTGATACTAAACAGCAACCACAGCTTCGCTGCTTAAAGCACGCAAAGAGTATCGTTATCGCGACATATGTGCAGTAGACGTGATGAACGAGTAGAAAAAAACCATGCCAAAAGAACAATTTTTAGAAAAAGTTACAAGCAAAATTCATATATATTTGCATTGAACAAAACCGAAAATATTTATATTCAGTAGTGATTACAAAAATTGGCAGAAAGTCAAACTTGCAGAAAAATTATTAATGATACTCAACGCAACATCGAAATATAGCGTTATATTCTTGTATCTCTTTTGAATCACAACGATTTTTCAAGCGAAGATTTTATTTAAAACAAATAATATCATCACGGGTGGCCCTCTTGGAGCGGAGGGCCCGGGGCAATTGCCCCCGTTGCCCCCCATTAATCCGGCCCTGAACTCACTGCACCGACTTGGTTTCAATCAAATTTCGTATCAAGCCCAATGAAAACTCCTTGGCTTCGTTTCAGAGTGCTGCAAAGTGCATTGTAGAGGCATTGTAGTAAGATCATTTTGCTGAAGGCAATTATGATTGGTGAAACATTAATCTATTACGCTTATAATAGTCTTCCGTTTATAATTTTTTTGACACACGTTGGTGCACAACAGTCTAAACCAGGGGTCTCCAAACTTTTTTGGCAGAGGGCCACGTAAGCTATTATATAAGAGTTCGGGGGCCGGACATCTTACGTAATGTGATTGTTTTGGATTATGTTACATTCTACGGTTCTACCAAA
>Ga0210059_1002135_pt1 | contig 30699 bp, 20 predicted proteins | sample Ectturendosymbi2_FD_188042 | JGI IMG/M metagenome (GOLD analysis project Ga0210059, IMG submission 188042) | Ecteinascidia turbinata endosymbiont from Florida, USA - Sample 2 (SPAdes) (version 2) | ecosystem: Host-associated > Tunicates > Ascidians > Unclassified | place: Key West, Florida...
GACTGCCGGCTACCTTCTCTCTGGGTTACGTCAGCCGTCACATCCAGCCCGCATTTTTAGCGGTATTTTGCCGGATCCGTTTTATTTACTGCCGGCTAGACGACTGCCGGCTCACGTAACTTTGGTATATACTATAGTGCAATTAATTGTAATTTGATAGAAATTCTACCTAATCAAATCTTAAATTACACAAGACAACCTGTTTTGAGTTGAACCCACCCAGGGTCGTCGCTAATGGGGGGCAGTGGTGCCCATCCACCCCCATTTGAAATCGGTGCTCTCCCATTTCACGTTTGGCCCCCAATTGCTAGTTGCTGCATGCATCCAATATACTCACTAGTCACTGTATTTTAAAAATGTGCCCCCCTTCTGGTTTTTGTCTCCCCTGCTGCTAAGCGACGGGCCTGGTTAAACTGCTATGAAGTCACTGTGATCGTATGTTAGAAGTTTCAGTGACCTGCCCTGTAGTGTACAAACAAACGCAACCATTGCTGGTATCTCCTTTTTTTTGCTCTGGTTTACATGTGTTGCACAATTGTAGGCATTCACATTCATTGCAATGCATTTTTTGGGCATTTTCACTGTGTGTAGGTTTGCTTTTGTAGTCTAGTGGGTTTTTTTTGATCTAGTACTTTTTATCATGAAATCTAATACTTTTTTGTAACAACAGAGTAGCAACACTGGTTCCTGAGTATGAGTAGTGAGTACTGTACTAGAGTGTAGAGGTAATGCTTTGACTTCATTTTTGTAAAAATGTCCTACAACTAATAAATAATTTTAAATTTGATGTTGGTTAATAATTTGGCTTTATCCGGTTTGGCTGTTTTTTACACATCATTAAGCTTTTTTCTCAAAAGGTGTCTGGCAACCCTATTCTGATTGTTGCTGATCGCTACTGTAGCACTTATCAAAGATGGCAAATTTATCTTAGTTTATGGCAACACATGGAAATCAAGTTGTTCTGTTACAATCTTTCATGTATACTTGTTTTGCTGTTGAGCGACAATTGTGATTGAGGAACATTGCCATTTAATAAATTGCTAAGCACTGGATTTATGGTTCTACTGAAAAATTTGGAAAAAATGGTTGGCCTTTTTTGGTCCCTGGTCTTAGAATTTGGCTCTTTTCTAGGCTAGATTTGGCCCTTTAGTAGATCTGGCAACCCTGGTTACTATAATGGGTCACGGTATCATATAAAATGTTGAAAACCACTGACTGACTGCCTTAACAGCACCAGGGTAAAGCTAGCTGACAGTCTGCCCAGCCGACAATTAAAAAAATTGCCCAAAGTACAAAAACTCGCCAATCAAGAATGGGGCAAAATAACATCCAGGAGACAAAAGCAGGCAATAAAATAGCATCAAAAAAGCAATAACTATGTTTTCAAAAAATTTTCACGTAAAAACTTTGAAGAAACAATTTGAAATAACATTGAAAACATTTGTGACTTTACCTAGAAAAATAATCCTTCCGGTTGCAACCAGAAAGTTTTTTCAACTGCAGTGTCTAGCCGTACGGCGCCGTATAACTAGCTTCTGGGGCTAACCGTACGGCACTCTGAACAGCTAACACTAACCCTAACACGCTTTAGCGCAAAGATGCTCTTCACCGCTCTTCTCAACGACAACCATGTCGTACCGCTGCGCACCACTGCTTCCACCAATCACAGTGCGCCATGATGAGAGTGCCTGACGGCTAGCCCCAGAAGCTAGCCATACGGTGCCGTACGGCTAGACACTTCCTTTTTCAACACAGACTGATTGATTCGGTGCCATTTTGTATAGATACACCACTGCAGTTATCACAGCCAATTTGTTAGTAATGCAATAGAAAGAGTAATTTTTTTGACGTATCAAAATATTTATGACAGTTTTGTCAAAAAGATGCGTTTCAGATATATTTACCCATTGTTGGTGTTTTGCCATTTCTATGCCGCAGTGGCTGCACCGTTCACTCATGTCCTCTGATTACAAAAGAAAAATATGTGTAAGAAATTGTGTTTCCTTCAGATATTTGGACCGATTAGGTTTATTGGGTCTAGCGTTAGCTTATCCATACTGAATACTGCTATGCTCATTATAGAAGAAAAACTTTGGCAATCTTTGAATGTGCAACGACCTTGACACGTGAAAAAAAACTCTTTCTTTGTCATCACTGCTGAGAGAAGCCCAGTGCCTTTGGAAAGCAAAGCTACGAAATTTGCCCTTTTCAAACTTCGGATCACTTCATTTCTCCAACTTTTGTCAGAGAATTGACGATACTTCTGTGTAGCTCTGTTTTTCCACATAATCTGATCAAAGCAACTTTAACTTTCATTGTAACTTGTGTGGTAAAAAAGCTTGAGTTCCATTCTTCAGCTGTGTCGAAAACCTTGGCTTCGATCACAGTGGATTCCTCTTGATCTTCATATACAGCGGCCTCGTCATCGTGCTCAGTTGTTTCATCAGCCTGCCCAAAGTACCAAGATCACCTGAAAATGTTGATTTCGCAGTCTCCTCTGCACTTTCCAATTTGTTTACCACCTACATACAAAGACACAAATCTATCGTATCACAGCTCATTGACAGCATGTAAGGTACAACCTAACCTTTTCACATAGCAATACTAGGTGGTGCAACACAATCAATTGCATAGCAGTTGCTTGCACTGTCACTTTCAGATGTAGGTTTTCTCAGTACAATATTTTAATTTCTGCTGTGCCACTTTAAGCTTCCGTTTCCCCTACGACTTGTATTTAATTCTACAAGCAAAGTGTTCTTTTCAGAGCTAACAGTGACACTATCAACATCATGGATATCTTCTTGTGGTGAAGTTGCATCCATTATTTTTCCTTTTGATACTTTAGTACACCAGCATTTGGTTCAGTAAACCTTTTGCTTACTCTTCATTTCTTTATTCAGTCTAACCACACATGTGCTACTATGTTCATCGTTAGGAATAACATTTGGATGTGGATTTTTTGGTTTCTCATAGCTACTAAGACTCAGGACCCGCAACTATTTTGTCTTTTGCTTGTTTGGATGATTGCTAAATGGGTCAGTGCAATTTTTTGTAGCAGCAAAAACTTAAGCAATTCTTGCTCATGATGGAAATAAATCGTTGTGATATGGTGTGCTTCAATTTTACTTTGCAATGCCAACATTTTGATATCTTCGTCTCCTACCAGTGAAATGTTCTGCTTAATGGTATGTTTTTTTCTGGTTAGAGGGGGGTCGTTTCACGTCAACTGATCCAGAAAATTTCAAAAATGCAACCCACCCTTTCAGATTTTTATGAAATTTGGTATGCTTGTAGAACTTCTTTTCCTAATTCCAAATATACCATTTTTTCAAAATCGGCCGAGTAGAACCAAAGTTATTAGTGTTTAAAGACACCCACTTTGTGTTCACTGAAGTGGAAAATTCATGAAAAATTTGGTGGTCTGACTTTATAGATCTATAACTTGATTAATACTATCTTTCAGACCTTGTGGTTTGGATATATTGTAGCATCGGGCATATTTCACCCAATTGAGGAAGTACAAGTTCATTGGACATGGGTTTCTATGTGTAACCCATGGGTAAACTACAGGACCCCCTGTGTCAACTCATGCATAACACCATTTTTGATTGCTTATAACTTTTGTTTTACCAAACCAAACCAATCCACATATGCCATACATCATTTGAAAGGTCTTGATAAGTTCTATTGAGATCACAAAAAATTAGTGGCTTATTGAGTATTACACATAAAATATTAGAACCAAAAATTACTTTAAATTAAACATGATTTTTCCGATACAAAATCACAAAGCAAGTTATAAACACGATGAACTATCATTTTATCTCTTAGTCATGACAATTAGTTCCATATTAAAGTAGCAAAAAGAAGTTTTGTTAACCAGGTATAAGTTTTTGAAGTGATTTCAAACAAAACACACTGCTCTTGTGATGTATCTGAACAATTTTAAGGAACTTCATTGATAGACTATGCTAAATAATTCTGCAAGTGAATAAATTCCATTGTGAAAACACAAAGGATGAATAGAAGTCATTGTTTACAGAACTGAGGAACATGAATGGAAAGGCAAAAGCAATTTTCAAAGTGTGCATTTAGATACTATGTGCAGTAGTTTGGTGCATGTGGATTATTTGGAAAAGTGACTTGTTGATCTTTATATATACATGTATATGTGGTCAAGTAGGTACCTAACCGGTTACTGTTATAAGGTAAAATGGATAGATGCAGTGTAGGACTGCTGGTGGAGAGTGAATGCAACCAAAAGAAGCAATCCCCTCATGTGCAAAGTTTCATGTCTGTGGGCAGCTTAACACTTTGGCTGCCGGGTTAATTTAAGCGGTTCGCAAAAAGCAGCTGATTCGAACGTGGCTTTGCGGATGAATATCTCCGCTCCTGTTCGCTCTAGCAACTCTGCGAATATATCAAAAAACATGGCCAGTCTAGTAGATTAGACTCGAAAAAAATTTTTTTGCTTGGGGGTTGTAGGTTGTCTGTGAGTGACGTCATAAGTGGAGGACTTTTAGGTCACCTTGGCCCACTTTGCCTGGCCCTGGGGGCCAACCGTTAGGTGGTAGTATTTCGCTGAAGTTTTTACTGGAAACTAGGCTACAATCCGAGTCTTTTGTCCGAGAACCATTAGGTGGTAGTATTTCGCTGAACTTTTTACTGGAAACTAGGCTACAATCCGAGTCTTCAACCAGTAGTAATGAAGTTGAATCTATACAAAATGACATTTTAAGAGATAATTCATTGATCATTTCAAATGACACTTTGTTCAGCATGGGACAATCACCTGTAAAACTGCAGAGCTTGGCATCACACAACAAAAAAGCTTATGGAAAAAGAAAACTGGATCAAATTTATGTTGCTTCTCATGCAAACTTAAGCAAAGTGCCTTTTGTGGATGAAATAGTTCAGCATGAAGATGTTCCTGTTAATTCAAATGAGAATGATGATGAAGAACCATTAAACAACATGATTTCCAGAATGAAGAAAATAACCAACAGCACCTCTTCAACTAGAGCGCAGAAGATTCAAGTGTTAAGTCTAGCCCCTAGCTGCTGGTCATTTACAAAAGTTGCTGATGTCTTTAATGTTAGTGAAAGAATGGTGCATGATGCTTGTTCAATAGAGATTTTTTCTCTGCCACCACCACAAAAGGGCAAAACTTTAAAAGAAAGTGTAGGTTAACACTTTGATGTCGGGGTTAATTTAAGCGGTTTGCAAACAAACAGCTAGATCGCACGTGGCTTTGCGCAGGAATATCTCCGCTCCTGTACGGGTTACGGACCTGGTCAAAGTCTCAAAAGACTCGGCAAGTCTTGTAGTTTGCACTGGAAAAATTTTTTTGGTTGGGGGATGCAGGTTTTTTGTGAGTGACGTCATATGTGGAGAACTTTTTGGCTACCTTGGCCAACTTCACCTGGCCCTGGGCACCAACTGTTGGATGGTAGTATTTCGCTGAAGTTTTTATTAGAAACTAGGCTACAATCCAAGTCCTTTGATACTTTGGATGACCTGAGGTTTCGGGTTCAGAAGTTATGATCTAAGTTAGTGAAAATTTTTGACTAATCAGGTAATTAGATAATGATTAATTTGTTTATTTAAGATCAGAACTTTTGAACCAGAAACGCTAGAAAGTCGATCAAAGGCTCAAAAGACTTAGACTTGAGCCTAGTTTCCAATGAAAACTTCAGCGAAATACTTTGTGCTAGCGGTTGGGCCCAAGGCCAGGGAACATGAGCCAAAATGGCCCAAAAACTAATTCACTTGTGACGTCACTCACAAAAAATCCGTAACCCCCAACCAAAAATCTTTTTTTCGAGTGTAATCCAGAAGACTGTCACATCCGTTTGAGCCCTTGAACAGCTCTCTAGCGCAATCGGCGGAGGAGCTAGGGCGTTGGTAAGGCAACTGACAACTGCTGGTTTTAGGTTGAAATCGAAGTACGAATGTATCGTACGTCGGCTTTCAAAGTGTTAAATAGTTCTACCAGAACGCACCATTCTTTCACTAACATTAAAGATATCAGCAACTTTTGTATGTGACCAGCAGCTAGGGGCTAGACTTAACACTTGAATCTTCTGTTCTCTGGTTGAAGAGGTGCTGTTGGTTATTTTCTTCATTCTGGAAATCATGTTGTTTAATAGTTCTTCATCATCATTCTCATTTGAATTAACAGGAACATCTTCGTGCTGAACTATTTCATCCACAAAAGGCACTTTGCTTAAGTTTGCATAAGAAGCAACATAAATTTGATCCAGTTTTCTTTTTCCATAAGCTTTTTTGTTGTGTGATGATGCCAAGCTTTGCAGTTTTACAGGTGATTGTCCCATGCTGAGCAAAGTGTCATTTGAAGTGATCAATGAATTATCTCTTGAAACATCATTTTGTATAGATGCAACTTCATTACTACTGGTTGAAGAAGTATCCATACCATCTTGTGTAACATTCTGCAGTTGGAACAATTTTTTTTCCTCGTTCAATTTTTTGAGGTAGCTGACTTTTTTTCACTTATTTATACATGTCAAGACTGATGGTTCGAAGACTTTGATTTCGGATAGCTTTTTTGTGTACTTGAAACACATTACAGCAACTTTTCTGATATGTTGAATATTATGAATGTATTTATTTTTGTGAAATGTACATATTGTTTCCAAAACAGGGAAATCCTGGCACACATCAGCAACACGAAGATGTAGAAGTTCCTGCTCTTCAGCATTTAAACTGCCCACAGAAATGAAACTTTGCACTTGAGGGGATTGCTTCTTTTGGTTGCATTCACTCTCCACCAGCTAGGGTTGAGAAAAACCTAGTTTTTTTTAAAAAAACAACAACCTACCTGGGTTTTTTAAAAAGAAACAAGATTTTGTTCTTTTTTCAAAGAAAACAGAAAAAAAACATTCTGAATTGTTTTTGTTCCATCATGCAATATCACTATTTTCAGAATTACTTAATAATAACTTTTTATACCTATTGTGGCATTCAAAATTGAGGGAAAAGCAAAGCACCCCATCTTTGATTTCGCAAAGTGTTGTTGGTCAATTCACTTCGAAGTGTTGAAGCTTGGCAAGCATGCGCACAGCAAACAGAGAAAAAACACTCCCACACAAACTCTGCAGTTTCACGTCAAGTTTACGTGCATGCCCTGCTCGTTCAGCATCTACAGAGTGTATTTTTCAATATCTGATTTGGTATGTTCCAAAATCAGAAAAAGTTCAGATGCAGAGAAGGCAGAAAAATTGGTGAAAATATACCAATTGTGCAGAGATGAAGACGATAAACCATTAAAATTTACTGAAACTGTTCAATTTATTCTTTTTTTCAAGTCCATTAAATTTCGTTACTTTTTGTTCTGTTTGATTGAAAAAAGCAATTACAGATAGCTGTATAAGTGTCCTGCTTATTTTATTTTTTACTTCTTAGTAGATTTTTCAAAGGAAAAGTAAAGAGTGGGTTGTATTGTTTTTTTTTAAGTGGGCTTTAAAAAATAACTGGTGGTTTTTTTTGGGTCGTTTTTTTACAACCCTTCCACCAGCAGTCCTACACTACCTCTTTCCATTCTTATAACAGTAACCGGTTAGTTACTTACTTGACCACATATATACATAAAGATCAACAAGTCACTTTTCCTAATAATGCACATGCACAAAACTCCTGCACATAGTATCGAAATACACACTTTGAAAATTGGTTTTGCCTTTCTATTCATCCTTTGTGTTTTCACAATGGAATTTATTCGCTTGCAGAATTATTTAGCATAATCTATCAATGAAGTTCCTTAAAATTGTCCAGATACATCACAAGAGCAGTGTGTTTTGTTTGAAATCACTTCAAAAACTTATACCTGGTTAACAAAAGTTCTTTTTGCTACTTTAATTTGAAACTAATTGTCATGACTAAGAGATAAAATAACAGTTCATGGTGTTTATAACTTGCTTTGAGATCCTGCATCGGAAAAATCATGTTTAATTTATAGTAGTTTTTGGTTGTAATATTTTATGTGTAATACTCAATAAGCCACTAATTTTTTGTGATCTCAATAGAACTTATCAAGACCTTTCAAATGATGTATGGCACATGTGGATTGGTTTGGTTTGGTAAAACAAAAGTTATAAGCAATCAAAAATGGTGTTACGCATGAGTTAACACAGGGGGTCCTGTAGTTTACCCATGGGTTACACATAGAAACCCATGTCCAATGAACTTGTACTTCCTCAGTTAGGTGAAATATGCCTGATGCCACAATTTATCCAAACCACAAAGTCTAAAAGTTAGTATTAATCAAGTTATAGATCTATAAAGTCAGGCCACCAATTTTTTTCATGAATTTTCCACTTCTGTGAACACAAAAAGTGGGTGTCTTTAAACACTAATAACTTTGGTTCTATTCGGCCGAATTTGAAAAAAATGGTATATTTGGAATCAGGAAAAGAAGTTCTACAAGCATACCAAATTTCATAAAAATCTGAAAGGGTGGGTTGCATGGCCTGGATCAGTTGACGTGAAATGACCCCAGGGTTAACACCAGTGTAAAAACTCCACTTACACTGACATGTTACAACCTTGCATATCTTAAAAAGCACATTTCATGTTATAATATAGTATAGGTAACAATCATTCAGTTGGGTACATAACCTTTTAACATTGTCATTTCACCATGGGAATATAATTTTGCTCAGTTAATTTGACCTTCTGTGATGTCGTAAACACTAACTGTAACATTAACCCTGGTATTGAAGTTGCGCATGGTGAAATGAGACTTGCTTTAAAATTGATTTGCTTGAACTTAACCAATACTGTCTACATGCGCTTCAATGTGTTATTACTAAAAAACAAAAAATATTTCATATTTTGATATATTGTAGGTAACAGAGGTAACATATAGGGCTACGATATCCAATGGTCCCAGCATTTGATAATTTGATCCACGCGGTTAATTTTAAGGTCAAAATATAGGTCAAAAGGTCATGTTCCAAAATTTTCCCAAATCACAAAAGTGATGTCAGATTTGAATTCCTAGCTTTTTCCCTATTTTCAAAGATGCCTTACTTTTCCAAAGTAGACCACTAGTTCAAAAGATGTGGTGATTCGAAGTTAGGAGCCCCCTCTTATTTTCTCATAATTTGCAAAAAATAACCCCCATATCTCAGAAACGGATAATTCAATCAATGAAAAATTTTAGACTTGAGGTTTGGGTGCCAAAGACAATATGTATGCAATGCAAAATTTCATCAACGAAAAATTTTAGATTTGAGGTTTGGGGGCCGAAACCAACATGTATGCCAAATTTCATGGAATTCTGAAAAGGTAGGGTTTAGAATTGTCTTTTTTGGGTGATTTGACATGGAATGACCCTACCACTAACATATTGGTATTGATATAGAAACAATAGTGTCAGAAGCCTTGACCACACGTATCCTACAGATAGAGGTTTGTAGTAAATTGTTATGCGCTATTGTGCTATAATTTTAATGACACACTCACTTCTTTTTCCTTTTCAATTTTAAGTCTTATGAATCTATTGTTTTATATGTCATTTTGTTGGAAGTGGCTCACAAGTTATTACGTTTTTATAAAATGGCCCGTAGGTCAAAAGAAGTTAGACCACGCTGCTCTAACAAAACCATTTAAATACAGTACTGCCAGTGCAAGTGGTTTTGCATGCTGAAAATCATGAACATGTCATGGAGCTTATGTAACAAATTGACATTGCATAACAATCAAACTGTCTAAAGAACAGAATTGTGTATAGCAAGTGCTGCTAAGGATGGGATGCAATTTGCAATTACCATTTAAATAGACTGCATGCAATTACCATTTAAGTAGAAAAAATGTGGAAAGTTTGATAAGAAGGCATTGAAATATTCAGCAACAGTGTTGCCAGATGGTGAAATGCACCACCAGATTTTGAAAATCTGTTGAAGTTTACCATATAGTTTTTGCAGTGCATAAATATAAATTGTTTTCTAGACGAAATCCATCTAACTTTTTTTAACATCGAATTTGGCAACACTATCTCAAAAGCTCGAGTTCTCTGGCATTAAATTACAGGTTGGTTAGCCTAGCCCATTGCAGGGTATGGTTTCCTCACAAAGTGTTTATAGTCATAATGAGTTAGGCTTAAGTCAGGGTTAGATTTAAAATTTTGGTTTTTCTAATCAGTATATCCTGCTTTGGCACACAAAAAGCGGAAGTGCTAAATAGGCTTATAATGAAAAACCACATATTGCAAACGTTTCAATAACAGGAGTTATTAAAACATTTGCAGTATGTCGTTTGTATCATTTTTATTCATCCTGCTGCTCATCAGTATAGCTTATGAGTAGCAGGATGAGATGATTCAACTGTGAAATGATTCCTCAGCCAAAGACCTTTAGATGGAAAGACAGTTGAGGAATTCCGGTTTCATATGATCGGCTTATATCCTACTGTTGCTAAAGTTGCACTTTTGCGTTTTGTTTCCACATAATTATGTGAGTTTGGCTTTTCAACAATGCGTTTACAAACAGACATCACCTTGAATTCAAGGATGATGTAAAATGTGCTCTGTCACAAACTTTTCGTAAAAGCTACTCAGGAACAAACATAAAATTTCCCTTTGAATTTGATTAACACTTTGAGAGCCGGCCTACGATATATCCGTACTTCAATTTCGGCCTAAAAAACAGTAGTTTTCGGTTGCCTTCCCAACACCCAAGCTCCTCCGCCAATTGCGCTAGAGAGCTGTTCAACAGCTCAAACGGATTGGCCAGTCTAGTAGATTGCACTTGAAAAAAAATTTTGGTTGGGGGGTGCGGATTGTTTGTGACTGACGTCATAAGTGAAGTAGTTTTATGGTCATTTTGGCTCATGTTGCCTGGCCTAGGGCCCAACCGCTAGGCCAAAGTATTTCGCTGAAGTTTTCATTGGAAACTAGACTCGAGTCTTTTGAGTGTTTGATCGACTTTCTAGCGTTTCTGGTTAAAAGTTATGATCAAAAATAAACAAATTAATTAATTAGCTAATTAGTCAAATATTTTTACTAACTAACATCATAACTTTTGAACCCGAAACCCCAGGAGGTCATCCAAAGTATCAAAAGACTCGGATTGCAGCCTAGTTTCCAGTAAAAACTTCAGCGAAATACTACCACCTAATGGTTGGCGCCCAGGGCCAGGTAAAGTGGGCCAAGGTGGCCTAAAAGTCCTCCACTTATGACGTCACTCACAAAAAACCCGCACCCCCCAAGCAAAAATTTTTTTTCGAGTGCAATCTACTAGACTGGCCGATCCGTTTGAGCCGTTGAACAGCTCCCTAGTGCAATCGGCGGAGGAGCTAGGGCGTTGGTAAGGCAACCAAAAACTGCTGTTGTTTTTGCGAAAATCACCGAAACCATCTGGGTGCCAAAGTTTTAAATACCAACTTGCATACCTTTGCTTTTAAAGTGAATATTGAATAATCATGTTTCATATGAGCCAGATCTTGTGTTGTCCTAGCTTGGATTCAAGAGTTGCACTTGATTTGTTGTCTTTTGCAAGCAAGACCACCACAGTGTGTAGTTTGGTATTGCTCAATTGTGCTTTCATCTTGTACATACAGAAGTCAATGTACTTCAAAAATCTTTCTGTGGACCTGTGGCATGGGGTCCATCTAATCCTGGATGGGAACCACTGGTTCAAGAAAAAACTTACGGTTTTATGGCTGCAACAAAACAGTGTTGAAAATATGGAATGATATTCAATAATCTTAAAAAGTTGTGTATTAGCTTTTGTTAGATTTGGTAGTTGTCCTGTTCACTGTTCAAATGACTAATTGATCCTTAAATTAGGAACTTGATAATTTTTGTTGTGGTGGTTAAATTATTTATTCTTGGATTTGTAGGAAGATAGGTGTTAAGTTGTTGGACATTGAAAAGTATGACACGCTTGATGAACTGCACTTTGTTTGGTGGCAATGAACACAAATGTGTGAGTATGTTGTTCATTATTAATGAGTTATAAATGTATAATTGATAGATGATATAATCATGTTAACCATAAGCTTAAAGATCATGTATTGATGATTGCTACATCATATTTAGTAAACTGTACTAGTATTTATCGTAGAAAGACAAAAAATATTAAAGCTGTTGTGTTTTTGCCTATCAATATCAGAGAAAACAATACATGCCAGACATTTTCAGTTGAACCTTAAGCATAGACTAAGGTGAACTGCACATGATACACAAAGCAACATACTGATGTTTATGGTGCCACAGAGACGAGACTCCAGAAGTTGCACCATAACAAGCAAATATTATGTTTGGTTTAGTGCTAAGGAGTTAACACTACAAGTAAACAAATACTGCAATCTGAAATCTACTCTGTGTATCCTTAACACCTTCAGCGTCAGTGCATGAGATACTCGTACTTCAAAACCTTGCAATGAGCCACATGTTTTTTCCACCACTTTGCAACTCCATGATTTGACAGCTGATTATGCTAGAGAGCTGTTCAAACCAGGAATGTGGAGGCGGCTATTTCATCAACCGCTTCCACTAACAAAAAACGAGAAAACTATCGTTGACCTTAGCAGTACAAAATTTGTCAATTACTACACTTAAAAAGTGTAAGCAAAGACAGGAAAGTGGGGAAAACGACACAAAGACATAAAAGCAAACAAACAAAAGACAGCAAAGAAAAATAATTTCAACTCTAAACAAATTTATTTGTCCACATAAACACAATCGCATCAGTTAATTCATTGCCCATTTGGACTCTGCTTTCACAAAGTACGAGCTTTAAGTGGGAGAGCATATGTTCAACAAATACCTGTGTGCAGGATAAACAGCTAATGATTCACGATACTAGTTGTACAATAGGGGGTATTTGAAAATAATGTCCCAAACATTTGGCAGTTTCAATCTTCCAAGCCGCTCTACATCAACAAGCGCCTCAGCAAAATCAGTAAGATCAGATTTTGCTGACGCCGTCTCTGATGCTTCAGCAGCCACTGTTGAATACAAGGAGTTCAAATATGCATCAAAGTCAGATATTGGTGCTGCAGATTTTGATGCTGCTTCACTTCCGCTTGAGTCAGTTTCTGGATCAGCGCTTGCTCTTTCACTTGATGTGATGTGCTTTGAATGCGCAAGAAAATTGACTGAAGAGCGCTCTTTGCACCTAGTTGCTCAAAATGATTCTCGATCGAGCATCAACCTATCAAGAAAGAAAATTAAATGATGATATCATGGTTATGTAAGACAGTTAATCCTATATAACTCATATATTAGTAGTTATTCTCGACTCAAATAAAATCAAGTGCACAAACGCTTACCGGTCTTGAGTTGAATATAATATCAACAAACAAATGTTGGTAGGTCATCATAAAAAAGTACTTAACACAACAACTAAGTCAACAAACACTACTTACCCAAACAGCTGCCAAGGAAGCCTCATTTTGCAATAAAAACTCTTGGCAAGATTGCAGGGGTGGTGGCAAGAGCAGAAGCCAAATTGTTATCCAGCTTCTCCAATTTAAACATGACTTCTCTCCAATAAAGCAGGCTTTTCTCCTGGAGTGAGATCTTGTCATTGAAAATAAATCGGTGCTGCGTGAGGTATTTGTAGTATTTCAACCATCATCTTGACCTCAGCCCATTCACTTTCGGTGAGGTATGATTCCTGTGAGTCAAGATCCTGAACAAAACATTTCAAATCCGCTAACTGCTGAAGCATGAGGAAAGTACTCCCCCAATGGGTCAGCATGTCAATCATCATTCCCATGTTTGCCTGACACTTTAGAATTCTATCAGTGTGTGGTGAATGTAGGTGTTGAGCAAGTTTTCACAATTTTGTTAAAAAAAACTTTTCAGCTCGTCCTTTTTTAGACACATCACGAATTCCTAACTGCAGGATGTGCTTGCAGCACATCTCATGTGGAATATGGTATGGTTGATTGATAATGAATCTTGTATTTCTACATCTCTTCATCATCTTCACCTTCAATAACACTTTGAGAGCCGGGGTACAATATATTTGTACTTCGATTTCGGCCTAAAACCAGCAGTTGTCAGTTGCCTTACCAACGCCCTAGCTCCTCCGCAGATTGCGCTAGAGAGCTGTTCAAGGGTTCAAACGGATCAGACAGTCTTCTAGTCTGCACTCGAAAAAAAAAATTTTTGGTTGGGGGTTGTGGATTTTTTGTGAGTGACGTCACAAGACTTGCTGTATCCTTTGAGCATTTGAACATCTCTCTAGTGCAATCAGCTGGTGAATTATGGAGTTGCAAAGTGATGGGAAAATAACGCCAAAGCATGTGCTCAATGCAGGATTTGAAGTACTGTACAACTATCTTGTACACTGGTGCCGAATATGTTCATAATTTGCAAGTGCAAAAAGGGTGGGTTATGCTGAGAAGATTCTCACAAAAACTAGTTTCAAATGAATTTACTGTTTTTTGATGGTTATGTGATGACTCATTGTGTCAGTGAATTGATTCAAGTCACTTTCCAGTTGTGTAGTTGAATAACTCAAAGTTTTTTTATTTAGAATTGATTCAAATCAGGTCTCTTGATGTTTGAAATGTCTTGACTTGATCGAAGTCAAGAGATGACAATTTGCTGTGACTAATCAAAACCTTCTTGATGGGTGTAGTTGCTCTAATATTTCTTTATGAGTTAGTTTAGCGGTTGCCAAATTTTTTGGAGTGTGATTCAAACCTCAGTTTGATAAACATGTCGTGACCCAAGCCCAAAGCAGTGTATGTTAACATGAAAAAATATTAATGATTGTACAGATGTTTTGAGCAGCAAGTTGCTTAGTTCGTAACTCTGCCATGCAGTGTGCAAGAATTGAATTCATATGTTAAAAGTAGCTGCAAAAGTTATTAAACGCTAAATTGCAAGTTGTTATTCACACTGAATTTACTTTGGAAATGAAGTAGTTGGTCTATGAAATTAAAGAAGTAGATTAGCATGTAATAATTGTCATTTTTGTATTTGCAATAATTCCAATAAACTATGTTTTGCAGAATGTTATCATAGCTTTGAAAAGGACTACTGGAACACTTTCATTAATTGGTTGGTAAGTTTCAGCATGTTTGTAATTTTAAGAAATGATTTTAAGAGTAATTGTGACTAAATAGTGTATAAAAAGAAACCTGTTTTTGCAGATCTGGTGTCCTAACAAGGACATACGCAGACCTGTAACCAGCTTGGGACAGGGGGAAAGGAGTTTCAGGGGGGGCCTACAAATAACTAGTTTCAAACTATCCAACACGTTTTTCTAGGGGGTGAACCCCCCTGTGTCCCCCTTAGTTATGGGCTTGGTCATATGTCCATATGAAATTTAATGGCATTTCCCTTAACTCCTTTGCATCCGGAAATGTTCGAGGGTTTCGTGACAAAAAACGGATCGCACGTGGCTTTGCACGAGCGTAACTCAGGTGCCGAAAGCAGTAGAGAGCTGTTCAAAGGCTCAAAAGACACGACAAGTCTTCTAGTCTGCACTCGAAAAAAATTTATTTGGTTGGGGGATACAGATTTTTGGTGAGTGCGTCATAAGTGGAGGAATTTTAGGCCACCTTAGCCCGCTTCATTTGGCCCTGGGCCCAAACCGTTACTTGGTAGTATTTCTCTGAAGTTTTTATTGGAAACTAGGCTACAATCCAAGTCTTCTGATACTTTGGATGACCTGCTGGGGTTTCTTGTTCAGAAGTTATGATCAAAAGTAAACAAATTATTTCATTAATTAGTTAATTAGATAATTAATTAATTTGTTTATTTTAGATCATAACTTTTGAACCAGAAACGCTAGAAAGTCAATCAATGGCTCAAAAAGACTTGGACCCAAGCCTAGTTCCTAATGAAAACTTCAGCGAAATACTTGGCCTAGCGGTTGGGCTCTAGACCAGGTAACATGAGGCAAAATGGCCCAAAAACTACTTCACTTATGATGTCACTCACAAAAAATTCGCAACCCCCAACCAAAAAATTTTTTGTGCAGACTAAAAAACTTGCCGAATCTTTTAAGGGTTTGAACGGCTCTCTAGCGCAATCGGCGGAGGAGCTATGGTGTTGGTAAGGCAACCAAAACCTGCTAGATTTAGGCCAATTGCCAAGTACAACATATTTGTAGATCAGCTTTCAAGGTGTATGTACAGTACTTGCCAAGTATTTGTTTTCAAAAAAGTTTTCAATGAAATTGTCTTCAAGTGAAGATACAAATACGTTTCATTTTTAGTTGCTATTGTTCCCACATTTTAATAAATGGCCTGGTGTCCGTGGCATTCCAAAGAGCAATGGGATCAACAAAACAAAAATTTTTTGCAACACTGCAATTGAATGGTTGTTAAAAGTAACAAAATCAATTGTATTTTTAACTTCTTCCTTTAAACTATCATACAGTTAATTCATTTGTATTTTTGTGGTTGTTGAAATGTGTTACTTATTAAACAGTTTCCTTGAAATATAGCACAGATGACTCCAATTAAGTCATATTGGTTAAACCAGGGCTGTGGAGTTGGTACTCAAGTTTCAGACTCCGGCTCCAGCTCTGGGCATCTAATTTTTCTGGCTCCAGCTCTAACATCTTGAGATTTTTGGCTCGAGAACAATTTTCTCCAAAAAATAGAAAAAAAACATGGTTTTATTTGTATAACTTGCTTGAGCCTGAACCCATATTTCAGGCTGCGGCTCCAATACCTAAAAAATTTTTGGCTCCAGCTCCGTCTCTGGCTCCAGCCATCCAAAATTGCTTGGGCTCCGGCTCCACAGCTTTGTGTTAAACGCATAATCCTGTTTATCGCATAGGACTCTGGAATCCCAAACCAAAACCATTCATATGTGAAGAAAATTGCAGTCTGGTTAATCGCATAAGCCAGACATTTGCATAGAAATGTTTTCATTGCAGATTTGTATCACATAATCGCATATTTCACTTCAAAGAAGTACAAAGTGTGCTGCGCAGAGGAAAACAGCAATGCTGTTACTACAGTTAAGCAACTGTCCCTATGTAGATGGCCAGAAAACAAAGTTACAACCTTCATTCAATATGCTGAAATCAATACCGCAGGTTCAACCTCAAGTGGTTAATTGCAGATTTAACTGATTAGACAGCAGCTTTGTTAACTGATTGGCCTTATAGAACAAAAGGGTTCTAGTGTCAGACTGTCAGTACACAACTTTTGTTGTTTCATTATCTAACCTCAAGGATATGTAAACGATAGCTTTCAGACAAACATGTTCACAACTGAATTACACAGTCCAAAGCAAGCAGAAGAATAATGGCTGCTAGTGCAGGGAACGTTCCATGACTGAGACAGGCTGTTATTACATCAAACACAGTGTGCACAGCCCTGTAACAACTTTGAATTTACATCTCAATTGATGACTCTTGGTGTTGGTTTGCTAAACAGTGCAGGATTTCATGATTTAAAATATCAGGGCCAAGGGATTTGTAGAGCATCTGGAAGCACTTTCATATCCCACAGTTCTAGAAATCTTTGTGTTTGGGGTCAAGCTACCAGATATTAGCAGTGTCATGTAGCAAGAATGTGGACAAAAGTAGAGTAAGGTGGCAAATTTGGGGATATTTGTCTGATACAGATAATCGCATATTCTTGTTAAACATATAAAAAAGCCTAGCATATTGGCTGTGTGATTAACCGGATTTGTCTCTAAAACTACTTGACAGTTGTTCAGAAGCTTGTTAAGCTGAGACAAAGCAATTCTGATGCAATCACATTATTTATGCACATATTCTTAGACAATAGGTGGATTGACCACTTGCAAACATAATAAGCTGCCTTTTGAATGTTTCTGGTCTTCCTTTGTTGCAGCAATCAATTATTGCACTGATGTTGCCAGTTGAAAAATAAACATTTTGTACATTTGTAAAATTACAACGGTGTTTAACAATCTCACATTTAACACCTTTTGAGCTGGCCGAGTTATGCTAAAAGGTATACTTTGCCCATATTGGCCAAGTCTTGGCAACTCCATAATTCGCCAATAAATTGTGTTAGAGAGCTATACACACCCTCAAAAGACTTGGCAAGTCTTTTTGTTTGCAATGAAAAAAAAATTTTAGTTTCAGTTTTTTTGTGGGTGACGTCATAGGTGGGATAAGTTTTTGGCCATTTTGGATCATGTTACCTGGTCCTGGGCCCAACCGCTGGATGGAAGTATTTTGCTGAAGTTTTTATTGTAAACTAGGCTAGAATCTGAGCCTTTGATCGGATTTCTGGTTTAAAAGTTATGGCTAGGGTCATTTTTATGACCTAAGAAACTTGATAATATGACTATTTTTTCAGAAAATATGACTTTATATGATCAAACAAAAATGACTGAGATAAAACATACAACTACTGTACAAAGAAGAATTACCAGCAAAAATAGGCATAAGATAATGTTGAAGCCCCACTAAAATAAGTGACTCAAGCGATGAGCAAAACATACAGTAGATTGGCTTGAAGTAAATTGAAAGCATGCATGGAGATTGGTTTATTTCTTTGGGGCAACAAACCCATGCATTTTTAGGCAGTGCATTACATTTCATTTAAAATATCTTGGTTCACCTACGTCTTTGCCAACATTCGCAAGGTGCCCAAGTGGGTTCAATTTGAAAGATGCGGCTTAGATCTAGTGATATAGTGGTTTTACCTGATATTCTGAGATTATTTTAATGGTTTCCTTATTGAATGAGATTGACCATATGCAAAATATGACTTCATGACCGAACGTTTAAAATATGACTCTTTATGACTTTTGTTATAGGCTTTGTAGAGGTGCGATTTTTGTTTTAAAATTCGTTTCACAGCTTCCTGAAGAATAGAAAAATGACTTTGAATGGCCCATAAATTCATAATTTTACCCTAACTCTTGAACCAGAAATGCTAGAAAGTTGATCAAGGTCTCAATAGACTTGGATTTTAGCCTAGTTTCCATTGAGAACTTGAGCAAAATGCATCCGTCTAGTGCAGGGGTCTCCAAACTACGGCCCGCGGACCAGATGCGACCTGCAAAGCCATTTCATCCAGCCCGCGAAGCCATTTTGTTCATGATGAAAAATTAATATACAGTACTTACGAAAAATTTGTATATTTGATAGAATATGACATATCTCACAACAATCACATTGCGTAAGGCGTCTGGCCCTCGACATGTTCTGTATTACCTTATGTGACCCTCGGACAAAAAAGTTTGGAGACCCCTGGTGTAGTGCAGTGGTTATTAACCTGGGGTAAATTTACCCTTAGATAAATTTCATCTTCCAAGGGGTAAATTTACTGAACCATACATTGCAGCCAATGTAAATTTTTATAAATCATTCTAAGCAGGAAGAGTTCAATTTCGCATTTTCAATATATGAGCATCATTGGGTGCATTGGGGGTAAATCTAGTAATCTTGTTCGATAAAAAGGTAAGATGTGCAAAAAAGCTTAAGAACCACTGGTCTAGTGGTTGGGCCTAGGTCAGGTACCAGCAGCCAAAAATGGCTAAAAACCTACCTTACTTATGACGTCACTCACAAAAAACGCGAAACCAAAAACCAAAAATTTTTTTTTTATTTCAGACTCGAAGACTTGCTGAGTCCTTAGGGTTTGAACAGCTCTCCAGCAGAATTGGCTGAGGAGCTATGCAGTTGGCAAGTCAACCGAAATATCCCTGGTTTTTCCCCGTTTTCCAAGTACGATATATTCATAGAATGGCAGCGAACATGTTAAGGTTCTCATTAATTCGCTAGGTAATGTTAAAATAAGAAAGTAAGATTAAATTTTTCCAAGTTTATTGATTTTTTTCAAAACGTTGTTTGTGGTCAGATTTGCATTAGGTTTCCTTTCATTTTTGTCAAATTAACATTCGAACACAGTATGTTATAAGCTACATGTGTGTATTTAAGCAATGAATTTGTCTACCTACAGAATCTTAGCAGTTCCGATATGATTTTAGCATAACTGTGTAATAGTTATGACAAAGTGTGTCTTGTGCCTGTGAAAAAATTAGTGAAATGTTTCTTATTTTAACAGCATTTTTATGATTTTCACAATATGGTTATTTCGGAAATACAACATACTGGCTCAGCGTTTGATCCTATTTCTGAGCACTGCTGCTCTATTTGATACCATTGGCTACATAATGGGTGACATGACTCCTGATGGATCGCAGTGTGATTTTGAAGGATGGTGGATGACATATTTTGGTGAGTTTTGCTGAACACCTTCCAATCTGGGTTAATTCCAGCAGTTCGTGCAAAATCAGGCTGTTTGCATGTGGTTTTATGCAGGCAACTCTGGCACTGAATGGGCTAGAAAACTGTTCAAATGCTCAAAAGACTTGGCATTCGGCAAGTCTTCTAATTTGCAATGAAAGAAAATGTTTGGTTTTAGGTTTCAGATTTTTGTGAGTGACATCATAAGTGGAGTACTTTTAGACCACTTTGGCCCACTTCACCTGGCCCTGGGCCCAAACCTCCCTAGATAGTAGTATTTCATGAATATTTTATTGGAAACTAGGCAAAAAATCCGAGTATTTTGATACTTTGGATGACCTGGTAGGGTTTGGGTTCAAGAGTTATGATCTAAAGTGGGGTGGTCCAACTACTTACGATATACAGGCCACTTTTCAAAAACGTGGCGACTCGCGGGCCACTTCCAACAATATGATATATAAAACAACAGAATCCCAACATTTGAAACTAAAAATGGAAAAATAAGTGAGACCATCATTGAAACGATTACACAACAGCAAAAAGCAATTCATTACAAATCTCTATGAGTGGCATGCTGTCTCTGACACTATCGTTTCTTTATCAATATCAGAGTTAGTGGAAACAAGTCTGACACTATTATCCAGTGTTTCGTCTGCCATTCGATTTCTGTTTTTAGATTCGACTTGCTTCATCGTAGAAAATGTACTCTCACCCCATATGTGCTTCCAAGTACAGAGTGCATTTTTACTGCAAAACTATCTTTGCTGACTAATTTCCAGAAGCTCTCTACAGTCTTGTCTAGGGTTTCTCAATCTGTGGGCCAGGCCAGGGAAGAAATTTTGAGGGGCCACGACCTGGCAAGGGCGTACGGACGTCTAGCAAAGGCGTACGGACCTGGTATTCTTGAAATTGAGTATGTTTTACAATTTGAACGTTTCAACACTTTGGCATCTGGCTGGTTTCGAGGATTCTCGTGTCAAAACAACCAGATCCCATGTGGCTTTGCGTGCGCGTAACTTGGGCGCCGAAAGTGGTAGAGAGCTGTTCAAAGGCTCAAAAGACACGACAAGTCTTATAGTCTGCACTCGAAAAAAATTTTTTTGGTTTGGGGTGGGATTTTTTGTGAGTGACGTCATAAGTGGAGGAATTTTAGGCCACCTTGGCCCACTTCACCTGGCCCTGGGCCCAAACCCTTAGATGGTAGTATTTTGCTGAAGTTTTTATTGGAAACTAGGCTACATTCGGAGTGTTTTGATACTTTGTCATAAAAATATTTGACTAATTAGATAATTAATTTGTTTATTTTAGATCATAACTTTTGAACCAGAAACGCTAGAAAGTCGATCAAAGGCTGAAGATTGTAGCCTAGTTTCCAATCAAAACTTCAGCGAAATACTTCCGTCTAGTGGTTGGGTCCTCAGTTAGGTAACATGATCCAAAATGGCCAAAAACCTACCTCACTTATGAAGTCACTCACAAAAAATCCAAAACCAAAAACATTTATTATTGCAAACTGAAAGACTTGCCAAATATTTCGAAGGGTTTGAACAGCTTTGTAGTGCAGGGGTGGCCAACCTTTTGCACACCATACACCAATTATTCCAAACGTGAGTAGAGATGCGCCATACCGTCCGATATTTCTTGTAGCAATATTATTTCACATCATTAGCTGTTTACCAGGTAATATAATCAAGTACAAATGAAGTATCTGGCAACTACTAAATAAATTTCTCATTTACTTGAGACTTACCAAAACATTTCACCAGCTTTTCAACGAACTGGAGTTAAATTTGTTACTGAGAGCAGCAGAAAATTCTTCAATTTTGAATCAGTCAGGCGTGACCTCTTTTTGCTTTTAATCAATTTCATGGAGGAAAATGCTTATTTGCATGTGTATGTCGTTTCATAACGACATACATACAAATCAGTTCTGTCGCCATGGGGGCCTTTGGTGGGCTTAGCCTCCCAAACAAAGCATCAAGCTCCCCAAATTGAACTATGAAACATTATAAATCAGTGGAGATTTTATCAAATTTTTAATGTCAAGCCCCCTTATTGAACACTTTCTGGTGACAGTTCTGATATAACTTTGAGCGAATTTTCTTAGTTACGGGAAATTTTTACAAGGTAAGCATCGCCAGAAATTAATCACGTTGTAAGTACCAGGGACTGCAGAAAGCGCATCAAATTTCGTTTCCAATATTAAATTTGTTTTGAAGTCAAGAAGTTCCATTTATATGTTACTTGGCATTTTCATTATCTTTCACTAAATAAGAATGGGTTTATAAATGCCAAAATGCAGTCTTTTTCTTTAACAAAGTCACAAAAGCGATTTTCAAATGAGTCGCGCAATAATTTGATCTTTATAGTGCATTTTCTCAAATTGCCATTATCAGCAGCACATTCAGTCTGCTCCTTTGAATTCGGAGACTAGCTGATATCCACATTTTCTAAATGCGAAATTGAAGAGTTTTAATTTCATGATAATCTCATAAGGGATTTGTACGTAATAAAAATCGTTAAAAATATTGGAAAGGCGTACTATCTTGCTTTATTACGATTACAGACAATGTGCCACTTCAAACAACCAATTGCGCCAGATTCTGGCGCATGCGCCATAGGTTGGCCATCCCTGCTCTAGTGCAATCGGCAGAGGAGCAATGTAGTTGGTAAGGCAACCGAAAACTGCTTGCATTAGGCCAATTTCAAAATACGAATATATTGTACCCCGGAAGCTAAGATGTTAACACTTTGGCGTCCGGCCGCTTTTGGGGATTTTCAAGAAAAAAACACCGAAATGCACGTGGCTTTGCATGGGAATTTCTCCGCTCCTGCAAGGGTTACGGACCTGGTCGAAGTGTCAAACGACGCGGCAAGTCTTCTAGTCTGCACTCGAAAAAAAATTTTTTGGTTCAATTTCTTAGAAAGCTATGATGAAGTCCATATTCATCAGCATTCTTATCCATAATAGTATGATACTCCATTCACACAATGTCATGCACCAATAGTAATACGGGGGTACAATGACCTAGGTCAGGGGTCGGCAACCTTTCCCGAGTCGCGGGCCAAAAACAAACTCTGCAAGGTGTACCATTTCAACAGGAATTCACAATTTAGGAGCGCATGTAAAAAATGATCCAATTGGACAACCGTAGTCGGACAAAAAAATCCGACTCCGACTCCCAGTGTTGGTAGGAATCCGACTCCACCCAAAAACTTCCGACTCTTTACGACTCCGACTACGCAACCCCGGTTGATATTGCCAACTGCTTTCAATAAAATTGACACTAAGTATTAATGAATACTTTTTCATGCTGCTGAAATTTAAATTATTAAGTATTTATTAGTTAACACTGGTGCAAACTAAGTTTGGTTTACCAACTGTGCCAAAGAGCACTGTTGTCAGCTCAACGACGATTTTTGTTAAACAGCAGTTTGCGTTTCTGGTGGCTGGTAGTTCAAGCTGATCTTGTCGTAAATTGAGATTTTCCAAAGATAATTCACAGTCTGGCTTTTCATTTGTTGTGGTAGTTTATTCTTTCGTATGACGTGAAATGTTCATTGGTGGCCTGAACGTTGTCTTTTTGAAAAACTTGTTTCCGATCAAATTTTAGTTACGTTGGAATTGAAGATGCGGTTGAAATTGCGAAATTTGTTCTTATATCTATGTGTGGCGATTCTTTTGCAAGTGCTATGCAACATACTCAAAAAGAAGTCTGATGTAGTGTAAGATACACACAATTCGCCGCAGATGGCTGAAAAGAAAACTTGACAGGAAGCTATTGAAGCTCAGAAACGTTGAGCTCGACAACGTTTACAAAAACAAGGTTTTTCCAGTTCAGAATTATTTTGACTGTTGTCCCGGCATGGAGTCGATTAGACCAAATTCAGCTCTATTTCTCCGTTGGTCTGCATTATTGCATTAAGTTGCTTTGTGGCAGCGGCTTACCGTTTCGATAAAGATCGTCTTTTAATCCCAAAGAAGGACAGGATCAGTGCAATAACGATTAAACAACATTAGCGATGTGAATTCAAAACACCACGAAGCTCTTGATCAACCCATCTTCCTTTTTCAAGGTTAAGAATTGTTTCATTTGTGACTGGTGAAATATGCCTGGCAATTCATGTGTACCTGTCTGTAAAACTGTGTCCATAAATATTTGCACTGTTTTTTTAAGATTGGACAGTGCTTCTTTGGGTGACTTGTCTCACTTTTAACCTTTTCATGAATGTGGTGAAGCAACGAAGAACGGAACAATATGAAAAATATTATCACGTACTTACTTGGTTGTTCCCTCTTTTACTTAGCTTGTTGCCGCTGATAGGTGATAATTACGGCCCGGCTGGAGCTTGGTGGTAAGTGATTGTAACTGTGAACTTAATAGAGGCACTTCGCTTTGCCAACATCCATACGTTTTTACAGCTGGATTAAGCACACTTCAAATGTCTGGAGGTTTGTGATGTAAGTGCGTCGTCATTTTGCCGTTTTCTTTAAGTGGTTGTTCCTGTCTTTGTCACATGTTTATTTGTACACAGATGGTACATACCTTTATTTCTGGCAATTATTGGATTATTCGTCACATACGCGTACATTATTTTCTTCTTGAGAAAACGACTCTCCTCTTGGCAAGGCAATTTTGATCCAGACGCCGAAAGAAATAACTGCAATATTAAAGAAGATATAAAAGTTTTGAAAGCATATCCTTGCGTGTATTTGGTGTTGTCAATTTTCCCGCTGATACTAAGGTAAGTGCAAAAAGCTGCACCACGCACCCAGCTCCGGAGCAAAAAGTTGTAATTGTTTTTATATTTTTAAAGTTCCACCGGCTGAACGGTACAGTAGGTAGAGCACACGTTTTTGGTGGGTGATTTTCGATCACCCGTCGGGTTACACCGAAGACTTTGAAACAGCCTTTGCAAACTAGGTTTGGTCAACAGTGGCTGAAAAGTCTGTAGTGTGAACAATACTCGCTGATCAATTGTGACCCTGGGAAATGAGAGATGTTCGATCCTACATTTCGTTCCCACATCTTGCTTACCTGAAATCTAACTGAAGTAAATTTTTTTCAAAAGGAGTTGTTGCATTAACCTTTTTGATGCAGAATCCACAACGCTTTTACCGAAGAGGGAGACGATGTCTACGCCCTTTGGATTCTCACTGTTTTGACAGCTCCGCTTATGGGGGCTGTTAATGCGGTTGTGTTTGGCCTGGATCCAGACACTCGAAGCAAGTTGACTTTGACTCACATACGGGTAGGTTTAAAAATGCTGATGACTCGTAAACTTACAAGGAGTTGTGTGATTGTAACGATCGCTTCAGTTTTAGCCACGTGCAGAGTGAAGCTGTGTCATTTTGCAAAGATACCAAAGAGTAAACAAGCTAGGGGTTTTGAACCAATATTGATTGTTCATGTTTTCAGAGTGCATGCAAGGTAATTCTTTTCATGAGACACCTGTATAGTAATTGTAAAAGTGACATCTTTCAAATACTTCAGTAAAATGTTAAAGGTAACACCCAGTGTAGAAGTATGAGTATTGCAGAAAACAATTTGGAAACTACAGAACTCAGAAACTGCGGCCGCTATGCTATTAAGTGCAGTACATCGATCGCAAAACCAACACATTAAGTGCTTGCCACGAATGCGCCGTTCTTGAATTGTAACTACAGTCCAACGTTAACCTGCGTGTGATATGGGTTTTGTTTCAAACAAAGCAAATAATAACTTTCTTTGATTTTCGCAGTTGGCTTGGGCAAGCAGATTTAGCAGTGCCACAATCCGTGAGTATCCGACAGTTATGGGAAAAAGTACCGATGTGCTCAGCACCCCCAGTGATGCAGATGTACCCGTTGCACCCCCTGATTTGATTAGAAGGTCGTCGTCATTTGACCGTAACTACAGTGGTATATGACAGATTCATATTTGTTTTATGTACTTCGTTTTGTTTTATACAGTGCAAGTTGTTTGAAGCAAGTATATCGTAATTAATCAGCGTTACTTGGGTTTGCTCTTATTATATTCTTGCAATTATCTCATCCTTGCTTGGCCTTTTTGTTTGTTTGCCATTCCGCAACTTTTGCGTTTTTTTGTGCTCAACTCCATGAAGTGCGCATTTGTACTGGAGTAAGTGGCTACCTTTTACTTGCCAATCGCGCCGAATCGTAGATAATGTCACGATGCGATAAAGCTCGCGTTGCAGTTGCGGGTCATTGGCCTACCGCAGTTTGAGTTTGATATCCACACATTTGACTAAGTTCTCACATCGAAATTGTTTGCTGGGTTTACACCTCTAATGGAACTACTTGTCTAAGGAGGTTCAAAGTGCGAAGCTCGATTCTACCTTGTTTGAACGAAAATTGAACAGGGATACTGCACTGGGACTTGCATATTGTAAGTGTTGAAACGTATCTTAATTTCAAACAGTTATGTGTAAAGCAGATGAAGTTGTATAACCGTGTCAAGTCAGACAGCAGTAGTTGTTAATTTCATTTTTGAGGAATGCATTACCTGCGCTGTTGACGTTAGGAGACAGTTTTTGTAATCCTGATCAAATACTTTCACATTTAATCAAACAAATCTTTGCAATGACAATGCTTGTCGGTATTCGCTGCAATTCCACGTTTTTTTCTTCTGGTCTGTGCATACACATGTGCACCATGCGTGGTTTGTTGTCTGAATTGTCAGTCTCATTAGAAGCAAGTATCATGTTCTCATACTTTTTCTGCATACTGCATTTGGAGCGCTGTTGATAGGAACTGCGCTTACTGCATTAGTTGGGACTGTTTTTGGTGTTGTTATTTTCAAATTGCACCCACAAAAACGTTGACTTGTTCTTGGTAGCCAGCAGAGGCTTCAAAAATCAATCTCAAAGACAAGTGTTAACTTGTCTGATTTTCATGTTGCATGTAGACATTTGCACAAAAAAGTTTCGTATATTCCGGACTCATTACTTTCTGTTCATGGATTGACCTTTCCTCGAGTTTACCCCTACACGCAGCACGAACCTTACTCCCGGCAGTATTTTGTAAAGTGACTCCTGAACCCAAAAATACTGCTTCGAAAAAGAGCGTGTATTCTGCATACGTGGAGAAGCAACAGGGGTCCGATATAATTTGCGTCTTGTGACGCCTCTCCGATCCTGCACTTCATGTATCCTTGTAAATACTCGTTGTTGCTCGTCTTTTTTCCTGCGGTCATGTGAGCAGGGCTACATGTTCTGCGCGAACCTTCCACTGCATGTTTATCATATTTCAGTATGTCTTGCCTTTTGTTGCACTTGACGTAGTGTTAGAATCGGATTTGAATGCCCTCGAAAATTCTGATATTTCGTGCGAAAATAATCCTTGAGTGCTTAAATCCAAGTTTCCTGTTCACGCTTGTCTTAACTGTTCGAGGTTTTGCATATCAAGTGGCAAACGGATTGTGGCCTAAATCTTTTACCTCATGCGAACGCCGTACGTGGGGCGTGACTAAATGGGGACATGAGAGCAACGCAGAACACTCACTCTCTACTATCAATTTCAGTCATGAGTGAAGATGACTTGCCGTCTGAGTTTCAGAACTACGATTAGCTAGAGCAGGGGTGGGCAAATAGCGGCCCGCGGGCCAAATGTGGCCCGCCACAGCGTTTTCAGTGGCCCGCGGAAGCCTTCAGGAAAACTGTCGAATCTAAAATATTCTCCAACTTATACAGTAAATGCTAGTGCTGAGTCTAACTTAACGGAGACTTGCTTCTAATTCCGTAAGAAGGTATGGCCCTCCGCTAAACGCGGTCTGCTGAAAATGTCCCCCGAGCAAAATTAATTGCCCACCCCTGAGCTAGAGCATTGAGACATTATGCGATAACAGTAAATTCCTACAGTAACAGTAAATTCCTACAAAATCAGATTTATGTTGTAATTTTGATTTTTTCAAATAACAATCTTTCGCAAGTACTATGCTGCTTTGTAATGCGCTTGTGCCCGTCGCCCATAACTTGATAATAAATAGTTACCATATCAGTATAAAACGTTTTGCACATTGTTCCAAAATAGCGTTGGTAGCGTGACCACCACACCCTTTAATTTAGGAACAGAATATAAAATAAGAGACATCTTCAAATATACCTGAAAATATTGTTCAAAAAAATAGAAGATTTCAAGAACATCAAAGCAATTCCTATAGCGCAGTGGTTCCAAACTCTGGTACGCGTACCACTAGCGGTATGCGAAGACTTTCAAGGTGGTACATGAATAGGCCTACTTTCGTTTTTTCTGGACAAAAAAATGTATTCGCAGCTGTAGTTTTTACTAATCGGGTTCTGTTAAATTCCTGAACTTTTGTGTACTTCCCTTGTTGGCTTTCAGAATGGCTACTATAATTTCTCACAACCACTTAGTTCATGTCGAAATTGTGTTAATTCTGGTTTTCCAAACTTTTGATCGAATAATATTTGGAAGATTGAGTTTTCCTGGAACAAGGTGGTACGTGCCGACAGTACGGGGCCCACAAGTGGTACGCGATCAGAAAAAGTTGGGCAACCACCGTCGGCGTCCGCAGAAATTTTTCCAGGGGGAGCAACATCGACATTTTGCTTATCTTTTTCAAATTGCTGACGGTGCACTGCAAATGGACGTTAACAAAACGCTTTACCCTTTCTACACCCCCAAATATAATGCCCCATGTTTATGTGCGTCGGAAGGAGGGATGAGAAGACCAAGGTCCCCCTGGGATGTTGAAATTTTCCTATTACATCTTCAGCAAAAAAGGTTGATATTTTAGTTTCGAGTGCATAAAACGAAATTTCAACACTTTTGGCCCCTTCTGGAAAAATCTTTTTGGCTACCCCTGGAAAAAATCCTCCGTTGCGGCAACAGGTAGCCTACAATAATGCGCCTTGTTGCGAGCAATAGCCAGGTACTGCATGTTACGATAATTTACACCAGGGATGGGAAAACATTTGCTACCGGGAGCCGCATATGCTACATTTGTTTGCTTCAGTTACAATTTACGTTTCAAAAGATGATACTATAATTTTGTATTGTTTCATTTCACATTGACAGTGCTATAGTACACATAAACGGTAGGGTGCATCAAACCCCCCATATGAAAAAACAGAAATGGCCATACATCAGAAATGTTCGGCCTCCTGTAAAAACACTTTGTGCAAAATTTTGTCAAATTTGGATAAACTACCGGGTCCACGTTAGTCATGAAAATATGGAAAACGTGGCAATAGGCTAATGCATTACTATAGCTACTAAATAGAAATCCCCTGCAACGACTTCAACTATAATGATAGTTCGACTACAATGACACTTTTTGTCAGTTCCAGCAGAATTCCTATATTTTATATGCATTCTAGATCGGCTATAATGTTACTTGCCTATAGCAATGCTTTTTCCTCAGTCCCGCAGAATCTTTTATTGCTTTATAACGACAACTGCAAGTTTTCCTTGCTGTTTGGAGTGTGAGCCCAGTTATGTGGAGTCACCACACTAGCACGGGCATTGAAAGCAAGAGAAGGCTGATAGGAAAGGAGAATTAGTTGGTGAAACAGTTCAGCTAATTGGCGGTTATAGGTATCAGGATAAAATTGCAACACTGATGACTTTCTTGCTCAATGATAAGGAAAACACATGAAGTTTTTCATTCAAGAAGATCAGTCTTCATTCCACATGACATCACTGAGGGGGGATTCTAAGGGTGGCAAAAGCAAAACTGCAGTTTCATACAATACTGCTCATAGATCAGGATGTAAAGTAACTGCAGTTAGAAAAATGTGGTTAGCGTCAAAACATGCTTCACTTCACTGGGATTGAAAACTCACGTCATACTTCATCAAATACGAGTGTGAATTGGAGCGACTGACTGCATGGCTATTAGTAATAGGAATGAAACCAAGCTCCTTAAAGTACCAAGTTGCCAACCAGGCACTGGAAGATGAGGCGACACTATAACAGAAAAATCTTGCAACTTTTGAAATTATGGAACTGACAGCAGTCAATCGTGTGAATAGTATTACAACTCCCTCAAACACAGGCCAAGAAACTGCCGTTTGTCTTTGTCTGCAACAGGCACTGGGATGATTGGACAGCATGCCAACATTATACTGGTGAGGTAATAATACCACAAATATTCATAGGCCTGAAGATAGAAGCATCTAAATTACCTGAAGTGTCCGTATTCAGCAGGTGTAGGAACCACTTGGAAAGCTTACCTTATACCCACAAGGAAACACTCACATTCCTTGATAGCTCATATTTTTATAAAACAAACGCCCTTATACAGGAATGGGCAAGTTAAGCACTTCATTTTACATCAGCCTCAAGCACAACATTGCATCAACGTGATAATTACAAAGAGTTTGTAGAAGTGAGCACAGTAGGCTATATTTGGATGGATTTGACAGTACATGCCGGTGTTCTGCACATGCTACTGCAATTGTTTATATGTAATCAAAGGCGCAGCCAGGGGGGGGGGTTGAAGGGGCTCAAGCCCCCCCCTTAGCAATCAGAATATTGATGTTTATTTTCTTAGTTATTCACCAA
>Ga0210059_1002136_pt1 | contig 30692 bp, 20 predicted proteins | sample Ectturendosymbi2_FD_188042 | JGI IMG/M metagenome (GOLD analysis project Ga0210059, IMG submission 188042) | Ecteinascidia turbinata endosymbiont from Florida, USA - Sample 2 (SPAdes) (version 2) | ecosystem: Host-associated > Tunicates > Ascidians > Unclassified | place: Key West, Florida...
GACCGATCTAGTGATTTTTCACTGCAATCTAGTGATTTTTTGCGAGGTATGCGTTTGAAGAAGATCAGTTGTCTTTTTTGTAACTTTTCAACTTTTTAGCCCTTTTTTGAAGAATATCAGCCTTTTTTAATCCGTAAACAATTGATCACGTGAATTTTTGTTTGAAGATTTGCACCAACAGAACGAACAAGTTATAAAAGCCTTTGTTCAACTGTTGTAAAACTTTGAAAACGATACCGACGTTTCAGCCAATAACAGAGGCTTTTATCAGGGCGAATGGCGACTCGAACAGGAGAGCAGTAAAATCCACTGAAGACGAGTGATTGGATGACGTAGTGATAACACTGATGACTACGTTGAAAAGGCACAGTCGATAACGGAGTACAGATAAAGAGTAGAATAAAATTACAGCAGTACAAAACAAACTGTACGTCGAGTCAAAACGAATCAAAAATACGCAATCTCGAATTTGGTCAATTATAGCCAAACATCGCTTTGTATATTTGCTGTTATTTTTTTCTAGTCTTTATCTGTACTCCGTTATCTTCTGTGCCTTTTCAACGTAGTTATACTGTGCCTTTTCAACGTCGAAAGTCCCTTTTCAACGTAGAACGAACATGTGTTTCTAATTTGAGTTTCCCATTGTTTTCACTTCCATGCTGTATGATTGCATTTTCATGTCTTTGCAAGAACATTGCAGTGGAGATAATTAATTGAATGTTAGGTTGATTGCTCTGAGTCTAAAATACTCCGTCAGTGGTGTCGCTTTCAGCTCTTGAGAAAAACCTGAACCTGAAGATTGTTAGTATGAGATTTTCCGGGTTGATATATTTTAACAAACTTGCAAATGATGCAAAGGTTTTTGGACAATAAAGTAAATAACTAAATCATTTAAAGCAAAACTGCGAATTTCGACGCAAATTTTTTTAATCTAGTGATTTTTTTTCAGATCTAGTGAATTTTTTTGAGAATCTAGTGATTTTTACAGAGAAGCCTGTAAAAGCACTGTTCCTCAAAATTGCCGTTAGTGTTGCTACCTGTGAGAGTAGTTTTTCGAAAATAAAAATTGATCAAGAATTACTTAAGATCTAGTATGAGCACCTTGCGGTTGAGAAATCTTGTCACAGTGTTTCTAGAACAACAATTGACAGATAAAATAAATTTTGACATTGACTTTAAGAATTTGCCAACAAAAAGGCGAGAAAAGTTACTGTGTAGAAAACGTTAGTTTTAATTTCAGAAATAAAGATGGTCCTAATTTTTTACACTTTTTTAACTATTTTTCCCTATATGCCATTTTTTCTTTTTGTTTTAACTGTTACTTAGAATGTTTGAGTTTTTTGGTGTGTATTTAAAACATAGCATACTTGAGCATGTGAAAGTACTGTAATATCATAATGGTGCACAAACTAGTTAATATATATACAAAGCTTTAAGATCCAGTCACTGTGCAATATGTATTTTTATGGGCTTTGGGGGCGGCAAACTCAAGGGCCGCCCCGGGCAGCCCACACACTAGCTACGCCACTGGAAAAGAGGGCTTTTCGCAAGAACTCATCGGGTTGTGGCGAATATAGGTGTATGTGTTGGAGACTCTGCTGACAGATGTTGAACACATGAACGTAACAAGCGTTTGCGACCAGTAGCGTATAGGGTATGGCGAGGATGGCTCGTGCCATGGGCGCCACTAGGGGACGCAAAAAGTGTTCGGCAAAAATTAAAATTTGTTACTTATAGTTTCTTCATCCTCTATTTTGCGTCCCATACAACCATTAACTGCACAGCTGTATCAACACTGTGCCCTTATCTAATGCATTAAGTTGGGCATGTTGCGCCAGCAACCCCAAGCAATATGACAAAACTATGGCATTGTGACACAACACGACACTCAGACATTGTGACAGAGGAAGAACGCTCGTCTGGCGTGTCTACTGTAGATGACATTCGTCCTTTTCACGCTATGAGGAAGTGTCTTTCAAGCTAAAAGAAATTGTCGTTTGCAGTTGCAATACGCTGTGTGATTTTTGTGTAATATTTACGATTTGGTCTGCCAATACTTGTATGAGCTATGACAACGTGGTTGTTTGAAGTTTTTGATATTCTTTATACTAAACATAAATGAGTAGAGAAGTATACTACGGTCATTATGGATAATTTATTATTTTATTTGTTTAAAGCACGACCAAACATACATTTTCTCTTTTGAAACATTTATTTTCTTCATGGTTTATGTTTCGCAACAATTGAGCCCATTCCAGAAATCAAAATTATCAGAAAGGGCGCACATTTAAGCTTCGTCATGGGCGGCATTCTGCCTAGATTCGTCACTGTGTGCGACATGCCCTGGTTTACATTACTTATGCTAAATTTCCACCAATTTTGATTTAACACAATTTTGATTTAACACAGACTGAAAGTAAAAAGCCTGTTTGATCAAACTACTTCTTTCGGTCAAATTGATCTGTTTTAGGACAAATTGCTTGAAGCAGAATTCGGGGATTTATTTCAATGGTTTCGATCGAACACCAATGCTAACTCTAACTGCCTCTCAAAAGGCAACTATATGTCGCACTATGGCAGGGGCGTAATGAGGTTAGATGGCGCCCGGGGCAAGAAGCAAGCTGGGCTCCCCCATGTTTGAACCTGAGGTCTTTTTGGAGCAAATGTACTGTTTTGAAGATAGTACTGTGGCATTGTTGGAACTATTGGCGCCTCCATAGTGCTTTGGCACCCGGCGAATTGTTCCCCCTTGCCCCCCTCGTTATGACTCTGCACTGTGGAGTGGGCGTTGTACATTGGCTCTTTGGCTTCGCAAACGCCTTGTTAAGCGATGACGTAACTCTCTAGGTGAACCTTGCAACACCCTCTTCTCGCGCGTTTGCTTTCTTGGTGGCATATATGATTGGTTAATGTTTTATTGCTGCAAGTTTTGTTCCGCAATATCTTAGCAGCGATGATAGGGGGATTTAATTATGTAACCGATGATGTAACAAATGCAACTGTGGATACCCAAGTTCTTCCACGAAAACGATTGTCAAAGCGATAATAATTTCTTGTGTGCAAAGAACCTGGAAGCAGAAACTTGCAGGCGAAATAGTGGTGCGGCTTCGTTTTGGAAAATAGAGAAAGGATGCATTCGCAATTCTTCTAATTACTTGTTGATTTAATAAAAGAAAACTATGTGGTAATGATAAGCGGTGAACCTAGCGATATCTGGAAATCCAGGAGTTCTAGATATCCCTGAGTGAACCATGTTAGTTTGTGTCACAAACTCATGCAATAAGTTTCATTTAACGATTTGCTTGTAGTTCGAGCTGTGTGATTTCATACTTTTGCCAAGATCTGAGTGGTAGTGGAAGGGAATATGATATACGTTTGACATTTTTGGCTGTCATTAGAAAATATTTTGGCGTATGCAGACGGTTCCAGGCGCAAATGAAACTGGACTTTGCCTCACTTGCTAAAACCTTGTTAGCCTTCTACCTCGCATATTGCGTTGTATATTTACATTTTGAAAATGTAACTTCCCTGTATCAATTTATCTTCCAGAGAATGTAAATTGATACATGAAAAAGGTAATTTGATACAGTACCAAGCCAAGATTAATATGTAGTACACGGAGTTTAACAGAACCGATTCATGGAACCGTCTTGTTTTTCTTGAACCGGAATCAAACCCGACCCTTTCAAACCTTGTTGGTGAACCTGAACCACGTCTCTTTTATAGAAAATCAAGCCAGAGAGTGAAAAAAATGAAGGGGCTGAACCAATGAGTTTAATTCAACAGGAAATGAACCCAAATCATTAATTCTTGTTTTGCTGATTCCAGTTCGACTTTTTTATTGTACACTAACTTACATAGCGCTTACGCAGAGCATGTCAAACTGAAGTTTTCTTCAAGTACAGGTTTATGCTGTGCACTGTACAAATGCAATTCAGTAAGAACACCCAAAAGCAATTGCATGTTTTTTCTCAAAATAACAACAGAAAATGCCAACATCAGTTCAGTTCAGCATCAACTGCAGCACAATTTTCCAGAAGAAGAAACAGTAGCTCAGTCCTACCGAGCAATGTAGACAACGAACTAGCTTGGGTCTGGGGACCATCGAAGTTCGCAAAGCATTTTCAAGGACTACAAAATTACGTGAGTTTTGAAAATATGTGAAATAAAATGCCAGTTGGGGACCGCAACTGCCACAAGACAACCAAAGGGCTTGCTTGCAAATACAGGCTGACACCAAGTCCAATGCAGAGAAATTGAGTTGAAAGCGTAACTGTTTGTTTCTCCAAGTTGATCCACCAAGAGCAAGTGGAGTCGGAAGCTTCAGCGCAATGTCTGTGGGCGCAAATGGAGCACCATCTTCTTCATTAACGATGAAGAGATGTTCTTCAGTATCTTTTCCTTGAGTAACTTTGCTGTTAACTGTTAACCTTTTGCAAGAATCTCCTTCATATTCTTCTTCATCATCAAAGTTATCTACTCGAGCAATGTATTTCAACTCTCTCGATTTGCCAGAAACTAAAACTACAACGTGATCACCGATGTGTGTTTCTGCCTTTTTTTCAAAATATTCCTTGACTGTGTGTTTGTTGAATGCCGTAGCACGGCCAATTGATGCTGTTTCAAGAGATCTGATGGATAAGTTGTGTCATTTCTTAACGCCAAACCACCACTGTTTACCAGCTTTTTTAGTTTCATGTCAAGAATTCGGAACACTCAAGACATTTTTGCAGCAAATTCGTATGCTAGCTGCTTACATTTTTACCAACGACAAACCACAATACATGTCTGCTGAGCAGCTTATGTGACTCGCTAGGTTTTTTCTGCTGGAATTATTCTGTGGTGAAGACTTGCTGAAGCATATGCAGCTGCACAATCTGGATCCGCCTGCTTCTTTTTCATATAGTGCAAACGTGTCATTTTGTCGACCTCAAAATTATCAGCAGCTTTTCGGTGTGACAGATCGATTCGTCTTTCGTACTAATTTGGCAGGCACATCTACCACTTGCAAGTTTTTATTCAATACTGTGATTAAATAGCACTAGCGATAAATAACTGGAAATATAGCTACCTACAGGATACATCACAATTTGCAAGTATGCTACAATATCTTATCAAAGTTACAAACGGATATGGTGGAAATGGTAGAAAAAATGGAACTAAACCTGTTGCAAGACTTTAGCTTACTGTACTTTATACTATTTCGTGTGGCGATATCACTATCCTAACTTAGTCGCTCTCTACACAACCGCATACGAACTGTTTACATAACGTATTATGATCATTACAAGTTCATAGAAAACTTTCTCATTCAATCAGGCTATTCATTACATTTGGATAGATATATTGTCAATCGCGGAAGGTACTTTGATACAGCGTATCAGATTAACTTTTTATACTGTATCAAATTGCCTTACCTCGCAATTCTAATAACAATCGATGGCTGTTGAGTTAGAAACGTGCCAGCGAAAAATAAAAGTTATCCAGAATTGAAGACGCATCTACACCTTAAAAGTTGATTGTACTTTCATGTTTCTACTGCTTAAATTTTCTAGACGGAGATAACATAAGACAAAAAGTTTTAAAAAAATACTAAAAGAGTAACTTCGGTTACTTTAAACCTCTAAAAACGCCACGTGCGCTGTGGAACTCACCCGGATGTACTTTTTGGTCTTTTCTACCACTTGATGGTGATAAATCCAACAAATTTGTTTTCTCGAATGCTGAAACGGGTGTGTATCAAATTATCTTCGCCTACCTATTAAGGAACTTCGAAAAGCTTGCAAACTTTTTCAAAAAGATATGGGTAGAATAAAGTACTTAAACAACGATAGGTGACGTTGTTAGAGATAATTTACCACAAATACATAAATGCCTGATGTCGATTTGGAGGATGCAAACAAAAGCCCTTCTAGGAAATTAAAATCGTGCACTAAAAGTTGAAAATGCAAGAAACTGGGAAACAGACACGAGCAACGTGGCAATTGTCATAATTTCCCAGTGCTCAACCTTAGGCCGAATTACAAAAAAATGAATGCAAGCTCATCTGCAGAAGCTCAAAATCTGAAAGCAATTCTATTGCTTGCACTCTGTGGCATAGTAACGTGCACACGTTCGATATCAGGATTTCTCAAACGGGACCCTCGGCCCCCCTTGGGGGACACGGAGCGGTTCCCTGGGGGCCATGATCAGAGGCCTTCACTAGGTAGCTTTGCCGTGATATTGCATAACCCAAGTGTCACGATATATTAGTATTCGCCAGCTCAACTTAGAAGGGGGCCACGACTCATGAAGTTTGAGAACCACTGTTCTATATCATGTTTCTAAAAGCTTCGACCAAACACCATTTGAACATCATGTTCGATGTTTAAAGGGCAGAGTACTTCTTGCAAATTTTTTTCAATGACAGTGCAAAAGTATAAGAAAGAAATTACAATTTATACGACAAACTTAAACCCTTGTCTATTGTACTTTGTCTTGGACCGGAATATTCTAGTTTGTTAGAAGTGTATTTGGATGAGCAAAATTAATTTTTCTTAAGAGTTTTGACGTTTGAACTAAATGTTATCAGTGCGAAAACTTTAAGGACTGTGCCATATTTTAAAATAAAGCAAAACTGAGGGCCAACAGAAAAATCTTAATTTTTTGCATAAGTCTTGTATAGGCAAAAGTTTGTGCCGAAACTAACAGAGGTTTGCAAATTTTTAAGTTTTTTTTAACATGTCACAAAGTTTGATAAAATATGTGCCATGTTTTCACATACTTCTTGGTTGAGGAAAGGCCGTCTAGTCGCCCAACCACAAAAAGACCAAGGCTGGCTGAGACTTTTATGTTTGTGCGTTATGCGAACTTTCAGAGATTATATTTTGCTGAAAGTATCTTTGCTTCAAGTTTACCGCTCGCTGCACCTGTTTGCATGGGAGTGCGTTTGGAGAGCAAGATGTGCTTTGTTACAGCTACGAAAGTTTTGTTCGTCTCAACATGATTTGCCAAAGTTTAGGTTGTGATTGCACATCTTCCATATGAAACACAAACTTCTTTGTGTAAATGAACTATTTATAGAAAACATTACTTGTAACTGGATGTCAAGTTCCATCGATATCAGAGGCAGGCATTCTGTCAAGTTCAGGTTTTTAGATTTAAGGTAGAAAGCCCAGTAGATTCGTACTCGTTTCCCGCAACCAATTTACTTTTGTTAGAGGCAACAGGGCACGGAAATTTTGTTCAATTACCGAGTTGATAACGTCGTTAGCCATAACCGCAGACAGACTATTTACCTAAGACAGCTGTCTCCAAACATTGTTCTAGGTGCCAGCAGTGTTGAACATGTACACCACAGCAACACCGAGCTGCAAGTCACTCATGATTGCGTTTGTTTGCTTTACTGAACTGCACTGTAACATGGTTCACCGCGCGGTTCAACTGCATCGTCCTGCTGAGAGAACCCCAATTAAACTTTTATGATAGAGGTTACATTGCATTTATGTTTGGAATGTCATTTGCAGTACTGTTGCAATTTGAGTTTATTTAGAAAGAGAGGAAAGCTTTTTACAAAATTAGGAAACATGCATAGAGCTACAAAACGCTTAAAGTTTAGAATGTCATGAGCTTGTGCATGAGCAGGTCATCTTAATTTAGTAGCTCTTACCGCTAATGCTTACGAGCTCTCTGTCTGTACGTTTTGAGCAATAACTGTATTGACATAAATGCAATCATTTACGTCAGAAGCTCTGTTTGAAAACATTATGTTGCTTTTGATGGACTTCGTCGGTTGCACAAAGAGAGGTTTATTTAAAGAGTTAGCTTGGAAATGCTGCGTACAGAGCTTGTGTGTTCATTTTTACTAGCTGGTAAACGGTGAAAAGACACAATGATTGAAGCAAATCAAGTGTCTGTCATTTTATTCTTTAATTATCAATATATTATATGCAGACAAGTCTTCCGCATTTACATCATAGTTTTGGAAAATTGTGGTGCTTTGATTTGAAAGTTTCTTACGTCTGCATGGACAAATTTACTATAAACACCAGGAATGGGGTCGAAAGTTCTGTGCTCCAAGATTGTGAAAGGAATTTTTCTGGCAGACCTTCATAGCGATTCAAGTGTTCAAAAAACACCAAGTTCAAGTTACGAAAGGCAAATACTGAAAACGATCAGGTAAACAAACACTTTTTCAATTTGTATGGTCTGCAAATGATGCATGCTATTTCTACTTACCAGTGCTTGCGGGGTCGGAAGTTTCTTTTCCAGGGCGGGGAAACCACAGTGAAATTTCATTTTCCCAATTCAAATCTAACAATACATTTTTCTACAAAAAAAATGAAAAGAAAAATATTAAATTACAAAGTCTAGGGGGCAAGTCCCAGGGTTGCGGAGTCAAAGATAAAATGTCCGACTCCAAGTCCGACACCGACCTTTCCAAATTTCCGATTCCGACTCTTTAGCATAACATGAACGAAGTTTGGCTGTCAACAAATTTTATTGCAACTATAGCAATCAATGAAATCGAAAATTTCAAAAGAAAATGTACCATTTCAACAGGCACGAGTTGGAATTCCTAACCTAGGAGTGCAATATAAAGATGATTCAAGCGGACTTCCGACTCCTAGCGTTCTTAGGAATCCGACTCCGACTCCACCCAAAAACCTCCGACTTCTTGCGTCTCCGGCTTCGCAGCCCTGCCAAAGCCCACTGTACTCTGGCCCCACTGTACCCTGCTTCCGACGCTCATAATTGCGTTGCACTTTTTGCGCAGGTGATTTTTACCGGCATGCACAAAGAGAACTTGTTACTGTGAAAACACCTGTTACTGTGAGAACCTGTTATTGTGAAAACCTGTTACTGTGAAAGTTGCTTTTTTATAACGACGGAAGTCGTGCCTGTGTTAGCGGAAGCCACGTGCGAATATGTATGAGCTAAATTAAACCCTGAATCATGGGCGTCTGGAAATAGCTTGTTTGTGGGACAAAGCACCAAGCTATATCAAATTGCGTTAAGGATATGCTGCTTGTATTTTTCTTGACTATGATCTGCAAAAGCCAATAGTGATAAAGTGCACTAATCTCCCGGGACAATATTACAGAGAACTTTACAAGGATAATTCCGTAGCAATATAGCTGATTGCCTGCCCTGTTTTTGAACGCATTTGATTAATTTCGTTTCGACGTGGTGTTGTGTTTTCAAAATCTGCTGTGATTTAGAAAATGAACCTATTTGCTTTGATAATGCTCTGGATCAGTAAACATACACAAAACTCGAGCAGCTGCATCACAAATGAAAACGTAGATACCATTTATCCATGTAGCTATTTGGGAAATGCTGTTAACGGTTAAGACGTCTTTCTGTTTTCACTCCACCATTTTATTTTGCGAACTTTGATCAAAGCTCCCAAGCAAGAAAAGTGTAATTTGATAGAACCCTGGCCACGCCCAAACGTGATAAGAAACGCTAACTATGAGCACACGTGTGCGATTGGTAAAGGTAAAGGTCATATCACCTACTAACATTGGAAATTAAGAATTCCGGGAAGGTGCAATGAATGACAATTTCTTGGAATCCATTCGAAAGCTCTAGGTTTGCTCCAAGCGACTGAATTTTAGCGACAGACGGGCCACTGAATTTTAACTTTTAACAAAACACAATCCATAATCTCACAATCCGTTAGGCTTTATGGGAGGCAAGCAGAGCGCCGTCGTAGATGCCTAGCAGACGCTAATTTTGCTGGAAAATGACCACACAACAGCAAATGCCAAACCTACGGTCGTGTGCAGGATTCTTTTTAGGAGAAGAGGCAAACTAAAAGAGCGACTTGCCCAGTTTTGTTTGTCTGTAAAAAGCGTGTAAATTCATACAGTGCGGAATGCGCACAACACTTTTCCACAATGATTTGAAACCCTCGAACTATCTTAAAAGTATAGCGACCAACACCAATGCCAGTGTTGCCATTGGGGTCAGTCTCGTTAACATCAGATTGCTACCTTTTTCAACATCAGAAAACATCAGATTTTTTCGCTACAGTCCTATATAAGCCAAATGCTTCTTCTGCCAATACCTAACAAATCGCGCTAACCCTCGTTGAATCGGAAATAGAGCGATGTATCGTCATATAATGGAGGAGCCGCTTGTGATTTATGCAAAATGTTATTCTTAACGCAGTGAAGGAAGCTTCTTCAGTTTGGAAACAATAAGCAAGCACGCGTTGGGGTGAGAGATTGATGAAAAAGAAACTTAAAAGTCATGAATCTAACTTATATTTGTCATAAAAGGATAGGAAATGTGGAAAATGAAAACAACAGCCCAATCAACATCAGATTTGTCTCAAAAACATCAGACATCAGAAATGTATCTCAAAACATCAGATCTGATGTTAAAACATCAGAAGAGACAGCACTGGTCAGTGCACCTGCTGCCGATGCACTATTGATTAAAACTCATTAGCTGTTTACGTAGTTTCAACTGCTCCGTTGGAATAGATAAACGGAAAAAAGATATCAGAAAAAGTTTTGGGGAGATAAGGCAGTTGTGATGCCGAAAATGTTTTTTGAATTACTTCATAACAAAGAAAAGAATGCAATCTATTGATCAAATATGCAAACAAAGAAATATGCAAGGAGAAAGCATATTAAAATCGTTAAGGCTATGCTCTTGCCGATAAAGATGCAAAAACCTCGCATTGAATTAGGTGATAAACGTAATTCGAAAACGTTTCCGGAAATGAGATGTGTTTTGTGGTTACAAATGGACCAGAGCGCAATACACGCTTATCAACCACTGATTTTCGTGTGCTTAGTGAGTTACCTACGCTAAATGGGAGAGCGCAATATTACGCCACTTTTAAATATAGGATTGATTTGCGTTACGTTTTCAAGAATGTGCATTAGATATTGAGCAGTGTGGAAATTAATATACCACAGCTTATTAATATTAATTCTTCGGCGTTTCGAGATAAACTTGTTTGTCTTTATGCATTATCACTTTTATGGTGGCAAAAAATGGCAAACCAAAACGGATAAAGGTGGTGATGATTGCTTCCCGGCTCGTTGTTTCGGATTTGGTTTGTTAACTGACATTTGCTGCCTCTTCAAGCAATTATTTCTCTAGTTAAATGATGCAAAATATGACAATACAAACAGCACGCTTGATTTGTATTCTCTGCATGTTTAGACTAAAAATCGTCCTTGCTGCGCAACTGTGTTGATGATCAAGCGAAAAATTCTAACTTTCATTTAAATTTGTCTGCATCTGACTTCATCACGACTCAAAACTCAGATACAGTTTGATCATCAGCTTCAAGTCTTAAAAAAGGAAATTAATTAACACTCGCATGTGTTCGTCGAGATACGTTGGTTGATAGTTTTTTCAGCGTTCACGCATTTTGGCCTTAACTTGAACAATGCTATTTAGAGTTTGCGCCAATGATGTCAACTCAACCGTTGGTCAAATACCATTGCTAAGTTATGCTATACCCAGGAAGATAAAAAAAGAAAGTGGGAGCAGCATGGACTGACATGAAGCGCAGTTACGAATCCGCTTTAAAGTATTGTGAAAAACTTGTTTTTGTTTATCATCAATCATCCATACTTTTACAGAGACAACACTGTTGTGAAAGAGATTCAGGATGAATACAACAAGTTTAGGTGAGAAAGTTTGTTCTTTCGAAAAAATAACTGCAAATGTCAGAAACGTCTAAACAGAGTCTTACTATTATCCAGGTGTAGCCATTTTTTAAGCCAGTTGATTGCACAAGAATGCCACGTATGTAAATCTGACCAACGCAAATCATCAGACGAGAGACTGGCACAAGCTGCTATAGACATACCTAGCGAAAGAGGTGTGAAGAGTTGGTCTTCTCCAAGCGAATATGACGAAACATCCGAAATCCGTACACCTTCTGCAAGATCTGTTACCAGAGGTTCTGCAACAAACTTGATCAGCAATCCCAGCGTGTTTGATACTCCTCGCGCTTTGGACGTTTTCAGCGACAGTTCAGTGTTCTTCAGCGACGATGCTTCCACGGTGTTTGCAGAAAAGGGTAGGTGCACAAGCTGGGATGTTATTGCTTCACATTTTCGAGAGCAAAAGATGTTAAAAAACAGTTTGTATGCTTTGTTTAACAAGGTGCATTTTCATCCAACTTTTTACCTGTTCACTTAATTTGTCCAATGCTTGTTACAAATCTCAATCCCCCCTCTCACTGCATAACACTTCTATATAACTGAAACCAAATGCAGTTGATGCTGGTGCTCTGTTGCAATGTTCGTTGATCTTCAGTAGTGAATACGTGTACCAACCAACCCTGTGATGGGTTGTGTGTAAGCATTTCTGTATCATGGGGTTCTTCTATCTGCAGTATGATATGGATCTTGTGTCTGCGCAAAACACGTAAACAAAAAAAGAAAGCCAACACACAAGACACCATTCGCCGGATAATTTTTTTACCATGGCAAATAGGCAATATGTTCTTTAAAGCCGTTGCAGCGTTTTGATGACGACGAAATGAAATTACTATTTAGGCGGAGGCAAGGAGTTTAAAACCAAAACTTCAAGAAGCTCATTATCAGGAAACGATGGATCGGCTTTCTTTGGAGAATTGTACAGAAAAGATTTGGACGTTTATATGGCTGCTTCCGCCAGTGTCCAACATCCGGTGTTGATGCAAAAATCCGATGCTTATGAATATGGCAAGTTATTTTACAAATTCTAGAAAATCAAATGTCTGCTCCAGACGCATGCGGAAATAAAGTTATTTTATTAATGCATTTACTGCACGTTAAAGTGTTAGTAAAGTAATATTAAAAACCATGTGATAAATTATGCACAGAAGTACATTTGTTTACTTGGAAAGCACTAAACGTTAAAATCTGCCCTTATTTGTAGGTTCAAAAGAGGAACTGCTTCTTCACAGGAGCACCAGGTAGGAAAACAAGCAGCTTTAAAACTTTCAAATATTTGTTACTTACAATCTGTTAAGCGCGTGAGCAAAAATTTGATTATTTTTAGGAGCACCATCGACATTTTGAGTCATTATCTTCGAATTGTTTTTCATCCTCTTTCCTCAAAAGACCACAAGGAATACCAGGCAATGCTTGCCTCTAATACCCCTAAGGACAACCAGAACCAAGCAATGAGAATCCAACTGTTTTTCCAGCTGCAACAACTTGAAAAAAATGAAAACAAGTACTACACCGAGTCTGATTTCCAGGTAAAAAAAACTTGGGTTAGATGTGCATTGCCATGCAACAGCCCAATGCACATTTTTACGTTTGTAGCTAACTTCATGATCGTCTTCAAACTAACGTTAGTTATGAAAACCTGAAATATGTTATGAACGTATCGAACTGAAGCTTGTTATGAAAACTTTTTTTAACTCTGCGTTTGGTAGCATTTTATGAACTTTAACGTTTTTATAGACGAAAGAAGACTTTCTGACGTGGAAGGACAATGAAAGAAGAAATCTCTGTGCCTTGCTGGATCAAAATCTTGTTTCGGAGTTCCTTTCACCGGGATCAGTGCCGAGCAACAGAAACCGCTTTCGAGATTTCAAAACATTAGTCATGAAGGTACAACCCTTTTAGAGAACAAAGTTAGTTTCGCATTGACTAAAGTATGTTGAAGTTGAATTACTTTTGAAACTGTTTGATTCAAAGTTTGCTGAGAACATGCATGATATTTGCTGAATGCCCCACTTTAACGTTTATTTTGGAAACTGACGCATCATAATGAAAGTTTGTACATCCGATGAACTTTACGCAGGTGTTGAAACACGAGGCAGGGAACCATAGAACGAAAAATGAGAGTGTTTCCTCTGTCATGCCGGAAAATATTAACCGAGAGAAAGAAACGCAGGGAAGTGCGTCTTTACGGAAATCGCTTTTCCCCCCTAGAGCAAACCGTCTTCTCGGAGAGTTCGCTGCCAGATATCGAATCACTGCTGTATCGCGGCATGTTGCTGTGATACAATGCCTGAAAAGATGTTGTGACCAATGCATTCTTCAATTTGAAGACACTAGAGTACTGCAAGAAATGCTGACTGAGGTGACCTGACATTTGTGTGGTTTTGCTTAAATTTAAGAGGAATGTGCAAAGCTGGAGAATTTTAAATTCAATATTTTACGAATCACTCAACACACAGTAGCATTTTCTTTGATCAGAAACGTTTTATTTACTGGTTGTAGTGATTCATTACGCTGTTTTGGTTACATTCAACTCTAAACAAGTTTGAATGTTATTAGCTGATTCATATGAAACAAATTAATCAAACCAAAATGTTAGCTCTTTTGACTGAGTGTGACACGATACCTGACTTTTAAATTGCGATGCAGGCAAACCAGCAAGATATTCTGTCTCGGTTGGTTTTATTTTAACTTTTTGTCGTACAGTATAGAACTAAGAAAACTAATCAGTGCGCAAAGTCACGAAACACAGCACCCAAAATTACGGGGTTGGTTTTGATTGCGAAGTACTGTATTTTCTTTTGAGGAAACACAGATGGAGCGCTTTGTGCTGCAATTCTCACGTACAAGTTGTTTCTGCAGATTACCTGTTTGTCTCATCTGCTGACCGACAAGAGCAACTGTCACGTGATACTGTGCTCAGAGCTCAATATCGCAATTGATTGGACAGGTGAGTTACTCAGCAGCTATGATCATTAGCGTACAAAATGGAGTTGTAGGGGATTCGATCGCTTCCCAACGCTTGACAGTTGGCGATTATTCGGGCAAAACAATTCAGTATTTGGCCATTTATTGCTTTGATACAAAACTATCAGAAAAACGTCTTTCGAATTTGTAAATTCATAAACCTTTGGATAAATTAGTGCAGCGTCACATTCATGGTTGGTGCCATGATGAGCTGTAACGTGCAATGGAAGTGCAACGCATGGACGAGCGCGGTTCTACGGGAGTGTCGAGATCAGCTGGAATGGTCAAGAAAATGTTTGCGACCGTGGTGATGTGGAATAGACCGAATGTCACTGTTGGGTTATTGGTGTGGGAGGGCCAAGAAACCTATTGGAATCGCTGATTGCTGAGCAGCCATGCCAGCTCTTTTTCTAAATAGGTTTAAAACTTTCATTAGCCTGAAACAAAAATTTGTATCGTCACTAATTCATTTGACCCCATCCCCCTTCGCCACAAAGCGTCACAAAGATCACCCCCTCGGACTGTGACGTCATTTGCGAATAGCACCACAAGCAGACACGTTCCACATTCAAGGTGATTAAGTAGTAACAGAGTCAAATAAGTGATTGATCTTTCTCCTACTTGACGTTTTCGGCAGCTAAGCGTGTATTCTGTTTGATTTTGAACCTTAAATCTAAAGTCTTCGCGAAGCAGTCTGAATGCAACAACAGCTTCAATCAAACTTAGGTAAATTAAACAGCTCCACCCAACTTTGGGTAAAGTGGGACAACTTAATTCAGATATAAGGAAAATTTACACATTTGTTCAGAAAATAAAAATTTCGGCAAAAAGTTTTGCATCACCCAAAATAGGCACTTCCGCACACCTATGGCCATGACAGTTTTTTCTGATTTTGCTATCGACCTTTAACACATTTTTTCGGAACTTCCTACATTATAGCGTTTATAGCGCAAGCTACGTGAAAAAATTAAACAAAGAACTATGTTAAATATTGCTGGCAGTAACACCATGGATCTGCGCAATGAGAAACTTAAGGTTACTGTTCGCAGAGTAAGTCCCAGTTAAAAATGTCGGTTTAATCTGAGCTTTGGCATTGGAAGGAGAAGGCACTGCTTCACAGTTTTGAACAAGTTTGCTAATGATAAAAAATGTTTAACTTGAAAAAAACTCACTCATATTCTCTCAAATAATTGTTTAATGCACATCTGTAGCTTTGACCTTATTTCCTATTGCAGCACTGGTTTGAAATATAAATTTCAGCCTTGTAATCCCCTGTGAAAGCACACGGCCGCACCAGGAGTTAAAGTCTCCATAACCAGCGTGATGAAAGGAAGTAGCCATCGCTCAAGTTTGCATTTCAGCACTGACTTGTCCATAAAATTTTAAAAGAGCACTTTTTATAGCATTCACGTTACGTGATTTTAACAAGGCATGGAAATGAAAAATTGCGACATGTTGAGCAATGCAGGTTGGCTTTCCTGCACGTTTTCAAGCGTATTTTCTTGTCATCAAAGGGCGATCGTTTTGTAGCGTCGAAATCTTTGCATCAACACCGTTTTTGCTATCTAATGCAATCCTTTTTCCCAGCAATACCCCTTTGTAGACCTTTGTAACAATGTTTGCCTGAAGGGCTTCAAGAGCATTTAATTAAATTTCGTTGCAATCGAATATCAACCTTTATCACGTGATGAAGGCGTTTTCCAGAACCAGAGTTGCGTGCAGTATTTGCATTTCTGGTGAAAGAGAAATCCATTTTATCGCTGTATAAACAAATATTTCCGTTAAATCAACCCCGCTCATGCAGTGTTATTAGCTGATTGATACCTGATAACGATGCTGGTTTTGTTTCAGCTGAGGTAATAAATGAAGTTGAAAGCCTCTTGTGCACTTTCATGTCCGACTGGCAGTTTGACAAAAAAAAATTATTGCTGTCTCTTAAATTGTTGGAGCAGTGCTGCAACTTTCAATCCGCACACGCCAACCAACTGAGCGTGGAATATCCAAACTGCATAAGGAGCTGGTTCGAGTAAGTATATGCAGTGGTATGTCGGTCTTATCAGGATTATAACATTATTTTTTTTCTTAATTTTGCTTAACTGCTTTAGCGAGGCTATGCTAACGTCAGCAGGTGCTTGGGGGTTTCAAATAATATCTTCTTCAATGTTTTCTGCTTGAGGTATTAAAAGTCAAGTCATGACATCTGATTTGTAACTACCTGGCGAACACAAACATAGATTCTCAAGCCGAAACGCCAGCTCAGCAGTTCATTTCTGGGAGGAAAGTATTTGATTCACGTAAAAAATCCTTGCAACAAATTGCCTTTCATACTTCATAAGAGTCAAATACGTTCCTGGTAGTGTTGCCTTTACATAAACGTTAGTCATAAATAGTGAATGCGATGCTTACTGTGAAAAAAGACAGCTGTATGAACCTGCTACGACTGGTCGAGACTGACAGTGATCACAAAAATGTCCACGCCATACCATTTTCTGTGTTTTTGCTTTTCTGTTCAGGAAAGCAATCCGCAACGACTACTACAAATACCGACAACCACAATGCGCTGACTGCGTTAGGCCGCAAACTTTTCTTGTTCTGCGAGCGGTTAGTCACGCTTTGGATACGATTCGATCTGGAGATAACGCTGGATATCAGGGGATGTTTTCAACATATGTTGAAGACGTCGCAAGGCTCACTGGAGCTGTCCTGTACGACTGCGTTCTGTCCGACGTTTGCTTACTTAAATCCACAGACGAAACACTAAAGCAGCCAATGAAATCAATGGATGACATGGAAGAAATGACGGTTGCCATGGTCTTGGTGTCAAAGTAAGGATCTATTAATTGTAACAACACAGGAGTCGCCAATTTAGATCAACCAGTCAAAATTCATGTGTATGTGCGAAGATCGGCCAAATGTCTTTGTAAAAATTGACTTAATTCGGTATGCTGTCAGCTGGCGTTAACAAGACTGACAAACAAGTCTTCTTCAAATATTTAGAAGAAAATCAAACATTTTCAAAATGATTTTACTCATTTTTTCAAGGTTCAAGAACATTTAAATTAGTGGCATATAGTGGTGCAGTGAAAAATCGGAAGTGATGGGAGTGAGACACCGTAGTACAAAGAAAGTGTGGCATGGTACAGTTGCGTAGCCAGCCCAAAAATTGGGGGCAAAATGTTTGATTTTAGGTGAATGGCACTCTTTATTTGGAAAAACGCATCTTAAAGCACAAAATGACTATACGTTTTAAAAATTTCGGGGTGGGCATGGCCCTTTTGCCACCCCCTGGCTACGTCTATGGCATGGTACAGACAAATCATTTGGGATTTTTTTATTGTTTTTCGCACGCAGTGACAACAAAAACTGCCTATATTTTGCTGCCACCGGGAATATTAACTGAACACTGTTAACGGTTTTGAAAGATGTGGGGTTCGTCGTTCCCCGCCTACGTCAGTGATGGTATATTGTTTACGACAAAAAAACCAAACCATCACATTTTTGTTAAAAACAGCGATTGAACTACGAGGCTCAAATTAAGTTAATTGTATTTTATGCAAGACTAGCCATAATTTATAATTGCTGTTGTTTTGCTCGACTCAATGCCTTTATTGTTAGTGAAAGAATGACTTCGAGAGAATGAAAAATCTAATTTTTGACATTATATAAAAAACATTTAGAGAACAGCGAAAAAATCTATTTCACAACATTCCCAAAAGTAATGAGGGTAAAACTTTTTGCTTCTCGTTTGTCCAAGTCATTACTTTTTCCACGTCATGTTAAACCCCGATTTTGAAATTTATTCAAGATTAGCGGAATTCGAAGCCGCTGTTTTTGAAACTGGCTACAGACCAACGCCAAGTGACTTTGAACGATCATGGAGAAACGCATTCTTTGACCAGTCGCGGATCTGGCTTGAAATTATCAGCAATCAGCTGCAGACCTTCATCCTCAAGTGCATCCAAAGTGATGCAGCTGTAACGATCAGAAATCTTCAAAAAGAAAAAAACAAAAAGGTCACAGTGGGTTTTACCAGCAGTGGATCGAGTCAAGATGACGGCGTTGTTATCACTCGAGTGGAAAACCCTGGTTTGGTTATAGTCGAAGAGGGGAAATCGGAAGACATCTGTGAAAGAAACGATCAACTTGAGGTAATATAGGTTAAGCAAAAAAGTTTGTTGCCGTTTCAGTTCACTGCTTACTAAAAATATGAGGTTTAGTTATGGTCTGTGAGCTGAAAAACTTTACAAAAGAACTCGGCAGGCTAATATGCTTTTGGCAATCAAGTGCGTTTTCGCTGAGGATTAGCTTTTAGACGACTAGCATCCAACAATGATGTTAATGGCTAGTTCAACTTGACAGCAACGTTTAATTGTCACCTTCTGTGTGCTCCAAAAATGTACATTTTCCTGTGCTTGTTTGACGAGTATAGTTTTTGCTAAACACCACAGTTGTTTGTCACTGGGTGACGGCCCCCTGAATTGTGACTTCCACTTGACGAAGCTTCGCTATTAGCTTAACGTCCATGTTTGTGCCAATAAACTCTCTCTCTCTCTCTAACGTCACCATGTTGCTACAGCAGGCAAGTGTTGTTGGCTGCATGCGACTTGCTGCTGTGAACTGCACCGAGCGAAGGCAATCAATGCTTGTTGCTGAATCACGAGTGGACAGTGGAACACACGAACTGGGAAGCAGCGCTTGCACCACAACCAAGCAGAAGCCCAATAACGCACCGTTCACGTGCACACACTCGAGTGTGAACTTTGTCGTGTTGTTAAGTCGGTGAGTGGGAGCGAGGTCACCAAAGCAAGCAGCCTCTGGGTCTGTGTTAACATTTGTTTGTTTTCTGAATTGACCTTTCAAGTGAGGGCGGGCGCCAGTTCCAGTACGCCTGCTTTTGGAAACAGTGCACTTTTACATGTTGGCATTTGCCACGCGGCTGCTTTTGCAATGAATGCTGCGCTGGTGGCGAGTCAGTGGCAGCACCGGTTTCCTTGCACCCATCCACGGAAGTGGGCTTGACGTATTGCTCCCTACAAGCAAATCTTTTCAAGTATGCAATTACTTATCCTGCTGTTCACCAAAATCTGAAAGTTGTACGACGCTAGCCGTTAAATACCTTTGGTAAAGAAAAACCAACGGGCTTAGAAGCTTCGTGTTTGCTACGTAAGAAAGACTACAGCCAAATTTTGCGCTGAAATTACCTTCGCAGCTTAAAGCAAATTTGGAGTGAGCGTGCATGAACGCCACGGCGTAAGCAACCTGAGATGGGTGCCCGCAGATGTTCCGAAAGGCGTAAAAAAGCGAGTATGAGGAAACTGAATTGACTTTTTGTTTAACATGAAACTGATTAGATTTCCAATTTTTCAACATTATGTTGATAGATAATGGTCCAGAATAAAGGTCCTATGTTATGAAACTAGTAGCGATCCGGGAATGCAAATCGGGATGGTCCTCTCTCTTCTGCAGTTCGTTTCTAAACGCTAAGGAACAGCAGTATACGGCGAGTGTTAACCCTGACAAAATAGTGTTCTCTTCAGTTAAGAGGAAAGCCTGTTAGAGGTTTAGGGCAAAACGCGATGACAAATGTTGCTGAACGCGTACAAAATGAGCCAAAAGTTACTGCGATTTGCGAAAAAGTTTATTGTTATAGTTTCATATCATGGACTGGAAACATCATACAAGCTTTGTACCACTTACCGGAAGAATTAAAAAGTAATCGAAGACTTTGTATAACAACGTACGAAAACAAGGAGCAGTTTTCCGTGAAAGTCTTCAAGGTAAAACTTACATTTTTTAAAGAAAGAATCCATGGTTTTGCAATAAGTTGACAGTTATGTGATTATCTAAACGTACGTATTGTAATAAGAACTATCACTTGTTTGCTGTAGATATGCCGCGTTAGAGTAATTGATTCTGATCATCCAGCTGCGTTGGGAAAAACCTTGTTTGAAACAATTTAGTGCATAAATATCCACCAAATTACTGTCTGCTTACAGTTACTTGCACCAGTTGCTTGCACTAGTTACTTACCAATGGAAATCCAAATTCGTCTCTCTTTTCAAATTCAGTTCACGTTTTAGTGCTAAACAAAGGGTGTTTTCTTGCAGCTTTTCTCTGTTTTTGCAATTTCATGCTTTGTAAATGAAAAAGTGTAAAAAAATCTTAAAACAGTGCAGAATTTTAACACACTACAGCAGGTTTATTTTAAGGGTAATGTTAGGTACCTGGTATGGACCTGTAGGGACCCGATTTCTCTGACTCTAGGGACCCGATTTTCTCTGATTCTCGGTACCCGATGATAACTTTCTCTGATTTTAGGGACCCGATTTTAAATTCTGGGTCCCTTAAACACCTTAAAAAACCCTGGCAGTACGGATAGTGGAGACATTGAGATAAATGGTTGAAATAATTGAAACTAGATAGAAGAAAATGAGCCTGTTCAGTTATAACTGCTCTACAACGAAATTACTCTTCGAGGGTAACGTATCTGATAACCACGCGTTGTGGTGTTAGAAACGTCTTCCAGTACAAGGCCTCAATCTTCATTGATGCAATGATACGTCTGCTGCAGATTTTTTCGTCGGCCTTTATGCAGTACGTCGACTGCACGCTGAATCTGGACCTGTGTCTTTTGCCAAAGATACAAACGAAACGTCTTGTTGGCGCAGAGAAACGAAAACAACTCAGAGAAAGGTGGGCAGACTGACTTCAGATTGAACATATTACTTTAGGTGCAACAAAAAGTCGTGCACTGAACTTCTTGTTAATTTTCTAAACTGCGCGAGACAGTAATAACGTCTTTGTAACGTCTTTGTTGAAACACTGTTTTAACAGCTCGGTTGTAGTTTCAACTATATTGCGGAGTTGAATTCATGCTCTGACAAGATAAAATACACTAGCTACAAGGCCACCATGTCTAAGATTCCGTTCAGATGAATGAAATCTTACACACTGCTTCTACTTAACTTCTTTTATTGAAAAGAACAATTTTCTGAAGCGAGAACAAGACTGCTTTTCGATAAGTTGGTTTTAAGGTTGCAAAATAACGTGTGAATTATCCAAACAGCAAATGTCCGTCTTTAGGGTTTTAAACTACTCAGTGCCTATCTCCAAGAAAGACCCTATGAGGTAGAAACTTTTCGCTTTCAACCAAGTAATTTCAACACAGTTGGCTTTTTTCATTAATATTGTTTTTTTTCAGAGCAAGAAACGGCACGGTGAACTGCTGTCGCCATCAGCTGGAAAATCTTGCTGTATGCAAGGATAATGTGAACGAACAGAACATGTTCAAGTCAAGAGGGAGCTACAAAAAAGTGAGTCTGTGTTTCGTCAAATATCAAATACAAGTCTTGTTCTTCCCTCCAACTTAAAAAAGAGTTAACACATTTTCATCAAACAAAAGATCATAATCTTATGATAACGTGCTGCACAAACGTTTGTACCGCGTTCACGCCTATGTACATCCACTTTGTGCCATATCGCAGTACTAAAATTTGTAAAGCACAAACCGTATTTGACCATATCCGACGCCATATGAAAGCTGCCGCTTTATTTGGCAATTCATGTTGAAACTGAAGGGTTTACTGAAGTTTATCGATTTCCACAGTTGACTCAGACATGTGCTTTCACGCTAAGGAATTAATCGAAGGAGTAAAACAAAGTTGCTATACGTTATTTAGCGAGACGTCAAGGTTATGTCGTTTGCTTCGATTGTCTGTTAGATTTTTAGAGAGGCCATAGGTCCTTTCTAGGCCATCGCAGACCAAAAAATTGCCCTTTCACAAAAATATCTGGTATTTCAGGTATCTGTCACAAATGTTCTGCATTTATGATATTCTCATCCTTTCTCACGAATGGTTAGATTCATCTTGAAACTTCAAAATATTTTTTTGTTTGCTGGCATTCTTCTGTTCATGCCGTTCGCGCATTTTCAAGTGCCGAAAATTTCAACCAGCTAATATCCAGGTTTTTACGTGTTTTCAGATGTCCAGGCGCATCGGCAACGTCACTTTAATCTGCGGCGGGTTTGACGTAATATGGGAGCAACTCTTCGTAGCGTTGGAAATCACCAGTCTGTCAACTATCAGCAGGTCAAGTTCAAGCAGTTCACTTGCGTTTTTCGAAAGCACTAGTTTGGAGGTAAGAAAGATGTTTTCTTCGTCAGCATGTACTACATGGTAGCATAAAGCATACGCTCTTTTTCTGAACTGAAATTTAAAACAATGGTTCTATGCCTCTTTATCGCCCTCGCCATCCATTGTGGCAAACATTTCTTTTGGTAGAAGCTTTCAATTTTATGATTTTCACTTGTTGGTTTGCAGCAAATAAGGATTATCTTTTGAGCATAGTTGCTGCACCATTCGTTATGATGAAAAACTAACTGATGTTCTAAATTGAGTTACAATGAGCTGTTTAATTCATCTGTTCTCTGATTGTCACTGCAATCCTTTTCAAACATTGCCACAAAAATTGTTTTTGCGCACGATAGATAAATAGCCAGGAAATTGCAAAATTCTAGTGCTCACACATTCATTTGTTAATCAATTTTAAGTTAATCTAACACGGAAAAGGTATGGCGACGTGTACTTATCGCGATGCATACATTTTGTGGGGTTGTAACTTTCATATATTTTTTTATTGCTGGCATGCTTTCGGAGTGTTAGATTGTGAAACTAGGCTGACATGTGCTGGTATAATGTACATAAGCATTCCCTTGACCGAAATCCTATTTTGTTCACGAGAAAATTCCAATGATGATATCGAACTTATGCTATTAGTGTTCCAAGATTTCCTTTCCGCGAATAAAAATCTATGTCAAGCAATTTGTTGTCACACACTCTGATTTTTAAATTGCAATTCACAAATATCTTCACGGTAATCTCTTTCGCAAACCTTTTCGGTTATTTGTATCTGCAAACACACTTTGATCAACTTTCTTAGTCAGTTACACCAAACGGTAATTTTTTTCTGCACTTTCTCCCTTGTTTTACCAAGGCTAATGGACCATGCGTTTAATCAGGCAACACGCTTTAGTAGTATTTCATGGTCTACTGACTCATTTCAGTGTCCTTCCGACAATGATTCAAATGTCTCAACTGATGTGGATGATGTGGAAAAAATTACGGTTGCCCGCTATACCTCATCGAGAGCAAAGTCCACTCGGATTCAAGATATGAGCCTGATTCAGGAAAATGCTGCTCACAGTCAGCGGGAAAATAGTCCATGTGAAAAGATCTACCCAGCCCAATCAATTAAACAGGTTGATGGTAGAGAAAAGGCATCATCGTTTACTGTGCGACAGAGTAGTCTTCCTCCGGTGGCTGGCTCAGAAGAAAAAGCCCATTCTGATCGGTTTGTCAAGGTTCCTCAGTCAACCAATCGAGTGCCACTGGGCAGGTCAATTTCACTCGCTCCTCATCACTGTCGCTCAACCGGAACGACAGAAGCCTCATTCATGATGGAAACGTTGGTTACTCTAGTCATGGTACGTTGTTTTACTTTGCTTTCAATGCAAATCTTACTTGCTTGGCATAGGCTAAGCTTTGCATAAACTTTACTTGCTTGGCATACAATCGTACTTGCTTGGCAAACAAACAGAATAAAAGAGCAAACAAAGTCTTTTCAGTTGCGCAATGAACGAATTCAAGCTTGAATTCATTCACTGCTTTGGTGCGTTACAATTAGCGCAGCGACAAGCCATGCTGCTAGGGTGTTGGCAAGAAATTGCAATACTCCTAGTGGATAAATTTTTATACAGTCGCATTATACGCTTGAAGCTTCCAAATATACCAGATCAAATAAAAAGACAAAAACGTAACAGATGATCATTTTAATGCAATGATGTCGTTGCTTGAAAGGAAGATCCAATTGCTTGACTATAGTCAAGCTGATTGCTGCCAAAAATGAATAAGTAATTTTCTTCTTCAAGCTGCACATAGGCCAGGCTTGAAAAGAAATATTTCAGACAACTGTGTTTTTTAAACTTGAAAAAACTTTATAAAGATATTTTTAAAAGTTGAAAATCGAAAAATTTCTTTGACAAGAAACAAACCAAAGCGAGAAATTTAGATTTAAAATGCAACTTTTTTCGTACGGTATTCATAATTTTAAAAAATTCAGTTTTGCATCTTATTGTTCGTTGCAAGCCATTTTTATCGATAACAATATAACCAAACGATTTGCTAGTCGTTGACTGCAAATTAACTGCAGGGCAAAGCGGAGGGAGCAGTTGAAGAAACGGCTTCGGCTTTGTGCCGCATGTGGTCGTGGAGAGTAGCGCGACACATCCGGGAATGTATCACGGAAGCATTTAAAACCTTTTCCCCTGTTTTGAAACTGAGCAAACAGTCATTGCAGCAGGACATACATGAATGTGAGAGACATTGCCACAAGCTGACGGATGAGACGCAAAGAATTTTGCAAAAAACAGTCACTTGGCTACAACCGGATATGACGTCCGCAGTACATTCAGCAATGTGGATGGAATTAATCACAGTAAGAATTTGAGTTTATTGCTTTTCCACTCCAACCTTGCACTCCACTGAAATTTTTGCACTCCAAGCTTAGAAATGTCAGTCTATTGCAAAAAAATAAAGCTGCATGCTTTTCTTTTATCCCATGAGGATTTTTTCCCTGGCGTAAACACTCAATTTTGCATGCATTATTAACTTGGAGATTTATTTATCTCTACACTTAGATATTGCCCTTGTGCTTTGCTGTTATCACTCAGCAACCTAATCTAATTTGATGTGTATTTCGACAGACCATTTACAAATTATAAAAAGGTTGCCCAAATGTTTTCAATAACGTAATGTTTGTGTTTTCAGGAATTCAAAGAGTGCGTCAAATTGCTGAAAGATTTCGGTGTTCAAGCATGCTCTAGGGCTTTCTTTCTGCTTATTTCATGTCGATTGCTGATCAGACAATTTGCCACTTTTGGTTTTCTGACGCTCGAACAACTAGCAGAGGACCTTCAGCCTACTTTGTCAGTTCTTGAACTTTTTGTTATGCCTTCAGGTCAAATCATGGACGTGTATGACAGCTTGGAGGAAAAAGTAAGCTTTATTCTCGTGATTCAGCAAGTTTCTTAAACCGAAGTTAGGTTAAGAACCTTTCACCAAGTGGATAGAAATTTTCATAACGGATTTTATGATTCTTTTATAACAATACCAGTTGGAATGAGCCTAACGGAAAGTCATCAGCAAAAACAAAACACTGCAAAACAATGGAAATCTACTGTAAGTGTTTCGGTAAATCATCTCCACATTAATTTTAGATTGGTACTAATTTATCTTAATGCCACGTTGGGTTAATGAAAGACTTCTTGAAACACAAAACTTTTTAAATAGAAGATAAAATTTAGATTACACAATTAGTATTTGAACTTCTCATTCTTTCAAGAAAGAGATCCAGTTAAAGGAAGTGTTGCTCTTTTGAAAATGTCCTCGGGTGATAGTTCTTCACTAATGCCAGCTACAAAGTTGTCTTGAAGATATTTTCTTCAAAGGAATTGTTTCAAAGGTTTTTTACATCACATTTGAAAGTAGTCTCTCTTGCTAATCTTATAGTTATTGTAAAGGGCACATGCCTTTCTTTCGTGCGTTGATAGTTTGATGCCTAAGCATTTTGCTCTTAAAACCCATATCTCTATGTCTAACTGACCAGAAGTAAAAATCGATATTGGTTAAGAACTTTACTAAAAGCATTATGCTTTGAATTTTGTCTCCAAGGACTTTAAATATTTTTAAATTTTATTTAAAACAGCTATCTTTTTGTCAATAGATCTTGGTAGTATATCTTGTAAAACATTGGTTCTTCAACTCATAGCATCTAAAGAAAATATGGTTAACTATATAACATTCCGCAACTCTTCACAACAGAAAGGAGTTAACTGGATTTGACTTGTAATGATGGTTTAGCTCAAGATTATTTTTCAAGGAGTTTCTTAACAGAATTTACTTTATCCGCCACCACTCATTTTTGACCGAGAAGTATGAGAGTACTCCTGCTGAAAAAATCGCTCCCATGCGTTCTCTCACGTGGCTAATTATAGTCCTGATTTAGACTGTGTTTAGGTGAACTTTGTGCAGGATTGAAAAGTCAGCATTGAAGTTCTTATTGTGTTTGAAATCTAAATATTTTATTCTTCTTCAGGAATTTTCGAGTGACAGTGCAACTGACGCCTACTTGGTAAGAAGTTTGTGCCACCAGCACAAGTCTTTTACTGGCCGATACCTAATGACGAAAGTGAAGCAGCACTTGAGCACAAAATGCAGCGAGTACGAAGGTATATCGCATTAGGAAGGCACTAATATGTCCCATTGAAATGTGAATTTTTATTTCAAATGTTTGTCAAGCACTGCATTTTTATGCGAAAACTTGTTTACAAGTTAACAAACAGCTACAACTAGCTTTACAACTGGGCTAAAATGTTGCTTCGAATTCATGCGAAATACGGTAAATAAATTAAAGAGGAGATTAAATGAATTAAAAGAAACAAAACCCGAAGGCGCGGCAATCGATGCTATGTTGCATTCACTGCAAAGCAGTTGTTTTCGAACTTTTCTGTGCTTATTTAAATCAACAAAAGGCAAAAGCACGAAGTATTTGGACCAAACCAGTCAGGAAAAATCTTTAATATTGCAAACTAACATTAAAAGATAATGAATAACGTTACTTCCTTCAAACTCTGTTATTCGTCTTTAGAAAAACACACCGTACTCAGAACTGTCGCCAGAAAGTTGTCAATAGGGGGGGTTTTACGTTTAATTCCACTGATTTATAATGTTTTATATTTCAATTTGGGGGAGCTTGGACCTTTTTTGGGGGGTTAAGCCCACCAAAGCCACCCCGTGGCGGCGGGACTGACAGTACTCTAATCAATCTAAAAGATTTTTCTGTTGAATAGCTTTTGATTCACTTTCTGATCACAATTTGGACAACTATGTTCTCACAATGATATTTTGTTTCAAGCTGAACAAAAAGCTATGAACAAGTGTCGTGAACTATTCAACGTGGGCCTGGTCAAGCTTGTGTTTGTCAAGAATTCTGCACAGAATTGTCTTCCAGAATTGATAGAATATGAAAATGCTCTGACATCCAGTTGTGGTACGTTTAATTTCCAGTAAACACCAACCTTTCTCATCACTTACAGTACAAGCTTTTAAATGTTATGAGCTATATTTACTTTTGTGCTTTTTGCATTTTTTATTCTATGTGTTATTATTCGTTAGATGGCAGAAAATTTACTTTTGGGCCAAAAATCCTGAATATCTTAATTTCAAAAAATTACTTTTAATCGTACAGTACCAGTGGTATTGTTGTTATCTGCTTTCTTCCAGAAATTGTTCACTTCTCAAACACTAAGACATGTCTATTTAATTTTGATGTCTTTATACCAAGAAACAACGCACTCGATAATCAAACCGCTTTGAATTGTTCCCAGACATCCTGCGTGAAGACAAAGATGAACGGACACCGACCTCTAGCGACGTATCGTCATACCAGACTTATGACACTGAAAGTGATAACCAACAGCAGTGTGCAAAGTTCCTTGCTGATGAGGATCATGTCTATCGCTTTGAAATTGACCATCAAAGCATACCTGTGAGTAAAGTTGCCTAGATTTCGTTAGTTACAAGTAATAAACCGCGAGCGCCACTACAGTGGCACCGGGCAATTTCGGCCATAACTCGCCGGCCGATCGAATTGGAGATTCAGTGAAGACATTATAAGATGCGAAATTTTATATACTTTCTGATAAACAAAAGACAGGTACCTTTGCACTTGAAATTTTGCCTGGCAGTTTGACGTCACCATGACGTCCCTCTGACCATACGTCACAATGACGTCTATCGTGAATATAGTTAATTCAAGGAGTGAATCGACAATGAGTAGTGACTGTTTATCAAACAGCAATGATCGGTACACGTCTGGACATATATTAGAGTCTAGTGTCTAATAATTAGACTGTTTATCCTTCACAGTTACAGTAATTTGTCCGCATATTGATAATACAGTATACGAATCCATGAAACAACGTTGGCTAGGCTCAGATTCAAAGTCCAACATAATGAACTTTTTCCAAATTCATTTATGAAGTCAACTCTGGTCGCGCTAGAGCGTTATCATTACAACGTTCGGCTGGTATATCCACTTTTTGTAAACTGAGCCAGATTTTGCGAAGGTTGATCGCAATCGCGGCAAGGAGCGCAACAAATTTCGCCTTGCTGTAAAATCTTTGCACGACACCAAATTGTCTCCAATTTTCTCCGTTTATTTTAAACACAACATACGCGTAAATAGCCTGAAATAAAGTCCATCTTCTTCACTTCACTTATCCAAAAGCATCATCACTTCAAACCATGAGATGATTTTTGTTGTCCATGCCGGTCTGTTGCTTATTAGTGGTGGCAAAGAATTTATGAGTTTATCAAAAGACCACTCTTTGTCATAAGCAGCTACTGGCTTTTCTTACTGTTGTTGATCGAAGCAAAATAGCTTGATGACTTCACAATCGAAATGTTAACGTTTTACACCAGGATGTCTTGTGGCACCTGATTTTGAAACAGTTGTAATATCCCTTATGACAAGTATCATGTTGAAGGATAAAGTAGAAAACATAAGCTTAAGTCATACGTTCATAACTCAAAGAAACTATGCCTCCTGGATTACCTTACAACACGTAGTGCACATCATTCCTGTAGCTATGTCGTGATGCGTGGACAAACAAACTTTCCTTCCTACATATATTGTTTGAAACTATTTTTAGACATTCGACAGATTTCCTACTCGTTCATCAAAAACACTGTTGGTCGTTACACCTAATTCTCGGTTCACTTTGATGGGGCGAGCACCGCATTGCACATTTTCCGCAACTTGCACACTAAAGCTAACCAGGACTTTTTATTTTTCAGCTTTACCACTTCAGCGATGTTGATGGAAAAGACTTGAAACTCGATTTACTTCGTGAGATCTTGTTGACAAGGGAGCGCACTGACAGAATCGCTAGAGATTTTCTCAAGCGTGAAGTGCGTCTTCAAAAGTGGCTTATTTTAAATTGCTGCAGCTGCTTGCATTGAATTTTAAATTGCGACCGGCAACTTCAGATGGGCGATCCAATTAGTAAACACAAATTATCTTAGAATTGTCAGAGTTCAAAGGCACGTTTTTCATATATTTCTCCGTGACCTGTTAAATTACTGCGAAAGTAGTCTGGGTACTCGCAGTTATCGAAAATTTATCCAAACAAGATTTTCAAACAACTCTTTCTAGGGTTGTGTAGAAGCACAAGGAAAAGATTATTTCTGTATGTCTTAAAGTAACATCAGATGGCTTTATCTATCGAATTTGGTGACTTTTTGGAGTGCGTTATTGCAGTTGCTATATGACACGTAACGAAATCTCTGCTGTTCAGTGTCTACTTTCCACAGGAAATTTTCGATGCTTGAAGTCGAACATGTTTTATTCTGCAATGTACTTTAATCACAGTTTCTTTCACTCGATGTACATGAAGTTCAGTTCTGTCTATAATCGCGTGCGCCCTTTGCGTGCTAAAGATATACATGAACGTCATCAGTGGAACTGTGTAAGCTGATTTGTTGTTTTTGCTCAAGTTGTATGAAACCCCCTAAGAAACAGAAGCATCTTTTTGCCCAAAAAAGTTTTGCATCAAGTAGACAGTAGCGTGCGACATAGAAAAACTTTTGTATCTTTTGCTATGAAGGATTTATTGTTTCCAACACCTAAAACCATATATTTTTTCAAGCTTTTGCTTTGCTTGTATCTTTTTGTGCTGCGAAAACAGCTCGGTTGATTTTGCTTTCATCCAAATCGAAATATTTCCACTGCATTTTAAAAAAGAGTTTGTAGCTTCCTGACTGACAGGTCCACATCAAGAAAACAGACAGCCACAAAATTTGTTAATTCACGTTACTTCAATTCGACGAGCCCACAAACTTGGCCAACAAACGAGTCAACAAAACGTGATTAGCGAAAATTATGAAGACCAGCCTTATGCTGTGAGGACCTTATGTCCTATATCAGAATTAGCCT
>Ga0210059_1002137_pt1 | contig 30689 bp, 20 predicted proteins | sample Ectturendosymbi2_FD_188042 | JGI IMG/M metagenome (GOLD analysis project Ga0210059, IMG submission 188042) | Ecteinascidia turbinata endosymbiont from Florida, USA - Sample 2 (SPAdes) (version 2) | ecosystem: Host-associated > Tunicates > Ascidians > Unclassified | place: Key West, Florida...
AGGGGGTGCCAGGGGGGGGCCACTGCCCCCCCAAAATTTTGCCTGGCCCCCCCCAGTGGCGCCCTCAAAATTTTCCGCGTGACGTCATGCCACTGGAGTAGGTCTCTTTCTGAAAGTCCTGTACAGACCATTGACAGCTCCCCTTGTTGCAAAACTGGCTCCTCCAGTGGCCCCCCCACATGAAAATGTCTGGCTCCGCCCCTGACCGCAGGTAAGATGTTAATGTGCTGTTTTCCGTACAGGCTCTCAAAACTGACAATTCTCTCAAAACAGCGCTGCGAAACTAGAGACGCTTACACGCTTTTCGTGCTATACACTGTTGCTACGCAACATATCAACGCCTAAGAGCACTATGAGTAAAATTATGCGCTGACGTTTAGTGCGATCAATGTCTGAGGAAGCCTGCTGGTTGCAGCCCATCGCCAAGGGGCTTTGGTGGGCTTAGCCTCCCCAAACAAATCTCCAAGCCCCCTAAATTAAAATATGAAACATTACAAATCAGTGGAATTTTTGTTAAATTTGAAGGTCAAGCCCCCCGCACAAACGTAAAGCTCCCTGATGACGACTTTCTGGCGACGATTCTGGCTGGCTGGACTGCTTCATCGGCATTTCCGATGTTGACCAAAATCCTACATCCATGAATGCCTTGGCACAAACCAGCTTAGCTACTACGCAATTTGCAATCCGTATATTTGTTCAGGCTACATCGAATTACAAGCACCATTTGGCTTTCAGTGTCATATTCTTACATCCAGTTGGAAGATCCAAAGACACCGGCAACATTATTACTAACCAGCGCATGGTGGCGTGCACGAGCACAACGAAGGAAAAGACCAGAGCGCTGCTGCTGAAGCTCATTGTGCGATAGAAGCTTTCCGACTGATGCCAGACGGGATCGCTGGGAGGCTGGTCGGTGTTCCAGAGCAGAACGGAATGAAACGAATACCAAAATACCCGATCCTGTACCTCCTTCGACCACCGCACGGATTGTTCGTCGGCGCAAAGAAGAGCGACTGCCTGGCAAAGCGAAGATACTGTGTTTCAAAAAAAAATTTATTCGTCAAGCACAGGCGCACGAGTTTTCAGAAAATTATTGTTCACGTGGTTGAAGACCCCCTTTGTGAGCAAGAACCTGGCTCTAATGTAAAAAAAATATATTCCACGTCGCGAACACAAATCAGCAACACAGATCTCTTGATGAGCTTATCCGTTTGCTCTTTCTTTGATCTGCAGTTTCATCCAAGCAGTAATTGTCTGCAACCCCCAGAGATGGGCTCTATTCCTACACCCCATAGCCGTAGACAAGCCTCCCGCGAATGTAAAATATAGCCTTCCACACTCTAGAAATTGTGGCAAATCAGGTGGAGTCACTTTTGAAAAATTTCCCACAATTTGAGTAAAAAAGCATCAACGATCTTTTTTCAACTGTTCGAACTTGTTCTTCAAAAGATGGAAACGTGTCTTTGTCCTTTCAAAAAAATTCATCCGTGCCGTTACGGGTTTCCCATCTCTGAGGTCAGATGCTGTTACCTTGCTTTTCGTCCCACTAAAATGGCATTTCGGCATGCCGCAAAACCTGCGCCCGGCGTATGTTTCCCCTTTCATCCCCCTTAAGGCGGTCTCCACACCCAACATGCTCACCGAAAATCACCGCAACGCCATTTAAAGAGCAACGTCAAATACTGTCTTGGCTAGACTATAATTCCCACCTGCAATGAAATTACACAAGTCGCAATTTTGCACCAGACTGTATGGAACCTCGAACAGCACATTTTTAAACGACATAAAAAAGACCCACAACAGTATATGCAATACCGTAAAAGCAGCATACAGCACTGCTCTATCGTTCGTTTCAGAATCTAAATATAACAAGACTAACCTGCATCGCGATCGTTTGAAATTTAACGAAATGAAGATGTGAACTGGAATTGGAAAACTCAGGGCACTGTAACCGTGACAGGCACACATCAATGATGTTCAAACGCAATAGCTGCTGATAGGACTGGTCCATTCTGTGACACATGTGCAAAGCAATTGAGGAGGACGTTAACGACATTTTCGGCCGCAAAACCCCAAAGCCTACTGTGAACAGTGATTAAACTGTCACCCAAATGGAAAATTCACAACCAAACCGAGTTGTATAGATTGGCTTACGATGCCTATCCTCTGAAAACAGTTTAATCATGAACGCCACTCAAACGTGTATGCGCATATCCGCACAACAGCCAAAAACTTGCCTCACTCTTTACTCGTATAAGGGAGCACGCAACAGCAGTAGAGTCACTTACATCAGGGCCCCACGTTTTTTAAAATGTCGTGTTGAAACCCCCCTTTCTTGAAGTATCGATTAGTTTTTGTGATTTAAGCCTACATGTATTTTTTTTGCCAATTTTGCTGCATAGCAATGCTTCAAATTCACTCAAATTCGAACACGCTATCACCAATGCATTACTTGTTGCGAGTTGCAACTCCACAACAAATTTGTAAGTTGTATTGCAGAAGTGATATTTTTACAATTATGCTTTCAGAAATAAAAATAACTTCGTTTATAAAGGTTTGACAATTAATGAACGTATTCAATTTTGGTTCTAAACTTGATTTGTACAGTTTAAATATTGAGTCAAACACTTACCAATATGGACTGCTGATTATTATCATATTGTTATCTGCTTTTATCTAGTCATGTTTATATTATCTAATTTTATTTATATTATTTATTTCAGATTCTTTGTATATCATGATCAACTGGCAGATTGCCAAATTCCTGAACAGACTTACTTTTATGTTTTTTATATCATTTTTCATTTGCAATATGCACAGTGCACGGAGCTTGAATAGTGAAGTTCAAACAAAAAAGACATACCCACTGTATAAGTCTACTTCTGATACGTGCAGTACACTGAAAATCCATTTGAGCATACATGAATTTGCACTGTGCTTTTTGTCTGTGTGTTGCATAAACAGAGATCTTTGTTAAGTCAGAACTAAAAGTCGGAAGTGCGAAGGTTAATCACACTGTTGATGATGGGCAGAAAAAATCTACCACACTTTGAAGTAGCATTCTGTGATTAGAAGCACTTCCGAATGTAGGTTATTTTTATGTACTAGTAGTGTCGAATAGTAAGTACTTTAGGATACACAATAAGCATATCATGCTATGCATGTAAGTTTCACACTTGCTGCGACTTCTCAAGTAACTTGAATGACTTCTGTTAAAGGCCCTCCCTTAAAATGTTTGCCTCGGGTCCCTAAATTCCTGGATCCACTACTGGCAAGGAAGCGATGTTCCGACAACGCACATTGACTTAGTGAACCAACCTTTCAGATAAAATGACAACTACGAGACGATCTAAAACGCTGACAGCTGGAACCATGTCACACTGTAGGTCACCCTGTTCGACCATTTTCACCAGCATGTCAAGGAACCAGGGTTGCCTTTCCAGGATTATCTGAAAACAAGCATAAGACAAAATAGTAAAGCGAACTGCAAGGTCATACAGGTGAACAGTGGAAGATTGAGCCACTGTATGTGCTCAACGGTAACTTGCAATTGCCGAGTTCGTCAACATGTAACGCAGAACTGACTTACAACCTGCTGTAGCGCAAAAAGTGTAACAATTGTGAATCAAACTATTTTATGTCGTTGTTGATTACAAGTCACTTAGTTATAGGGGATAAATTATTCAGGAAGATAGGAACAAGGAATTGGATAGAGTTACGGTACCCGTAAAAGTTGTGAAACCTGACCCCAATTTCTCTCACTTTGCAAAGGTTCAGAAACAAACCGAAAACTTTTGAGAAATGCCCTGACTCGATCATTACATTAAAAAAATTCAGCCTTTGAACAAAAAGCAGCTTACAAATGAAACAAATCTCAAAACTTTTAATGATTTGCAGACTTTTCTTCATTTGGGTAAATGAAGAGATCAGAACATCTTAACAGTAACTCATAAACATGTAGTTGGTTGGTTTCACGTTGACATTGAAAGTATGGAAAACACGAAGATCTACCTACAGCATGCTAACAATAGTGACGAACTAAAACTGCACTGTTGAAAAACGAAACGAATTCCAACTAAAAACAAAGCATTCAACAAACCTTTTCTATGCTGTCGACACACAGAATGTTGGTAAGAGCGTCAAGACATTTTTGTCGAATGATAGGCAAAGCAGGGTTCTGCAAAGAAAACTATACTTTAGTCAGTTGTTCCTTGACGTAAGACTGGAAACAACAGTTACGATCGCTCGGCTATGCGTTTACGATGAAACCCTGGAAACGGACAACGTTCTTCAGAGAAAATAATAAAAATATGTTCATTCGCACACAGCAGCATGTTGGCGTCCACGAAATACTTTGTAAGAAACTTAGCAATGAAATAGCAAGAATCGTTTGTGATTTTTTAATCACGCAAGCGCTTAAGCCTTGAAGTCTTTCCGCCACGCAAAAGCAAGCACTCATGTGTTCAAACGACGCAGACTGTACCTTCATCATCGAGAATATAACAGGAATTCCACCGCTTTCCGCAATGTCCCAACACAGTGCGTGCAAAGCCTGTCTGAACACTGCACCAGAGTAGAGCTTACACCTGTCTGCACATAACACATCATTTGAAACTTTCTTCTCGCGCCTCATGCATCTCAAAATGTTTCATGCTACAAGTTTTAAGGATTCACGCGTGAATTATCATATCAGAAACTTATTTGCGGTTTTTACTAATGACAGCATAGTTCCGTTCTTACGTTTTAGTAAACGGTAATTACGCCACATAGTACTCTCTCAAAATCACGGAGAGCTTAACACCATTTCACTCACGTAAAATTTCATGAGCTACATCACTTTTTAATCATAACATGCAAGAAAAAAACACCACCAAGCCCCAATAGGTCACAATAAACGCGCACAGAAACAGTTCAACACGACGGTTCTTACGTTAAACGTGTTAATAAATAGTCGGCAATTCTAAACCCAACTCGAATCCTTTCTTGTTTCTTCAGCGTCTTAGCACATAGCTAACAATCGATTCAAGTCTACTCAAAAACTCAATAGACCTTTTTATTCAAAGAACAGATTATTGACAATCTGCATGCGTTTAAACAGCGTCTCAGTGGCTTTCACACTCAACTGAACTCACAGATATTTCACATGCAGCGTGTAAAACCTTTACGAAGATCGTGAATGTGCGCCCATCAGCAATTTTATGAAACGTTCTAACCTGACTGACACACAAACACATTGCAGCAATTAAATAAGGCACGTTTTTTGAAAGACTGTTCTTATGATGACATTAAACGCATTAAACAAAAGTTTTACATTTATTATATAACGTGTTGTTGGTTTCGTCAAAAATTTCTGAAGCATACAGCTTACCCAGCTTGGTAAATCCGTACTTGGTAATGGTTCTAGGTGGATTATTCAACTGCAGATCAAGAAACGTGCATGCCGATATTGAACCGTGGTATAGAGCAAACATCAGCTGACTTAAGTTGAAAACTGCTTCGGCTTGTCGCAGAGCTACGCATAAAAAAGGAATATCGTAACTGGCGATAAAGGTAGTTTACTCAAAAATCTTTGTACGAAATAGGACGATGGTTTGCTCAAAGTGACTTCTAGATGGTGGCAGCTGCGCCCGAATTAAACGATAATAAGCAGTGGTGTAGTTCGATGAATGACATTCTTACATTTTTAGAAAACGAACGGCGCCTCACTTGTATTCAGGACCGCACCCAGGTTTTAATGTTTGGGAGGGGCAAAATACAGTTTTACGGGGCAAATATTTTTGTTTTTATTATATGTTTAAAACAAATTTTTCTGGGCAGAACAAAATTTGGGGGTACACAAAACGAATTTTGAGGGACATTGCCTCCGAATGCCTCCATGGCTACTGACCTGCTTACATTGGGGCCATTTCACGAGAGACCCGGTACAAACGTCAACCAGCATGGACATACCAGCAACAGCTCTTCCGCTCGACCTAATTCACTCGGGCTGCTATAGCCCTGTTCATAGTGCTCACACTGTTCTCGCGTCAAGCGAAGAGGCGCGTGGCTGTCCTCAAATTCCTCCCTGCTTGACATTCGAGCCCGCCGCAAGAGTTCGTTGTGATGGTTTGGTTGCGCGAACTGGTACAGAGACGTTGCATCCCACTGGCGCCTCAATTTTATTGCGGCCGCTGCACGACGGACCCGAACACACAACTGTACGAATGTCAACCAGTGATGCGATCGGAAAGCTCGTGCGGCAAGTGCGCAAAGCTTCACACTGTGGCAGCAAGCAACAACAGAGATCACCCGACGAGGTCACTCTATTATTGCTTGTGCGCACCACGTTTATATGGATGTTGTTCTTCGCGCACATCCCGTTCGCGGTGAATCGCACATGCAACGTAACGCCAGCGGAGAGGTTGCAACACCAGCATGGGCATAGTAGCAAGTGCATCAGTGCTCTTCAGTTAAATCTACGTAACATCAGCTCTTCCACTCGACTTCGATCACTCTATTGACACTTGGTTGCTATTGCCCTATTTGTAGCGCTCACACTGCGCTTGGGCTTGAGTCAGGGGCATAAGCATGTTACTGCCGTCACTCAAAACTATCGCACCAAAATATCAGCAGTCAAATTTTCATTTTATAAAAATCTGAATAGACGGCAAAACATACCTACGCTTACCCCCATTTTTTGACACTGCCCCATGGGACATAAGTACATTATTTACGATAATTTCATACATATTCACCAAATACATTTAATTTAAGGATGTGAACGACACAAAGTTTGAATAATTCAGTACGAACAAGTAGCAAATAAATGATGACTTGACCAGCATGGTTTACACTTACCAATGTTTGGCAATCGTTTCGGGTTTGCGTCCATTTCAGGAGAGCACCACAGAAAGGGAAGTCCAGTATCGTCCTGTGGAGTGTGACCAACACGTTAAATGCATTGCAGATACAATAATCTCATAAAGTTTTAGTTACAGGATGCAACTAGTACAAAAAAAATTTTTAATAAACATTTTCCCAACAAACAGCAATTGTACACAAATATGGAAAAAAACATCGCCTTGAGTAAAAAAGAAGAGTAAAGCAAGGGAAGATATATCTTTGCAGATTTTTTCATAGCACTGTCATTCATATTACGTCACTCTAAGTCCAGAAATCTGCAAGCAATGTTTGCAGGTGAAATGTTGAAGAGCTAAAAATCAAGTTCAGACAAAAATAAGCAAACTCCAGACTAAAACGAATAATCAAAGCACAAGCTGCGGTAAGTAAAAACTGGAAAATAGGCCGTTCTAAAATAATTAATTGCTTACACTAAATTTGAAAAACCATCTGACACCAATTACGGAGCAACAAAACCACAGCTATGAGCAACGATGGTCATGAGGTCATAAGGTTGACACATGTGCTCTAGGGATGCTAAATGTTGGGGAAGCACAAAATTGGTAAAAAAAACTACGTGTGTTGTAAGAGAAGGGATTAAATGAGCAAAACAGAATGGAAAAAATCAATGAACATCGCAAAGGGGGACAACAATTCGTAAATTACTTAACACAAGGGAGGATCATACTTTGAATATTAATTTGTGCGTTCAGTTTGTTCAGCCATTTATCTTCACAGGCATCCAGAGAGTCAAAACTGGGTTTTTCTACAAAGCAATAGTGTAGGACTCATAAAAAGGTGGTTTATTTTGGATGCTATGGAACATGGTACACTACAGTGTGACAAGACCATTTGGTCCTATCATCCCTCATATCCCAGTTTGGTCAGAAGAGAGGTAACTTGTTGTAAAGCTTTTAATTGTAAAGCAGTGGTATATTTAAACTTCTACAAACTGCACCGAATGAAACAATCTGCTCAACAATGTGCAATCAAAGTATATTTGCTTGCAATTTTCAGGATTGAGGATGTGTAATTTTACGTGAAATCGATATCCTATTAAAAATTTGCCGATCGATTCCTTGCTTCCCCCATTGTGGAAAGTACTTACTTGAACAAAGTATATTGCATATTTCTCAAACTAAAAGTAAACCATACAATTTTTCAGTTACTTGAAAATTATATTTTTAATTCTCTTGGGAAAAATAATCATAGGGCATGGGCTAGTTATTTCAAATTTCATTACTGCAAGAAATTGTGACTAAGGGATTTAGTTTTGTTGTAAGTGTCCACAAAAACTTTTTGCACGGCCTTTCTCAATAATTGATACATTGTACTGAGCTACTACTGACTTGAGAAGATCATTGAAAGTTGATTTAAGCCCACCAACATAGCCCAGAAACACTTAATTCCGCCTTCGAATATCATCAGGTCTCAGTAATTCCTAATACATATATATATATACAGTAATTATGCCTAGCATACAAAGAGATATCACAAAATCATCTGACAAATATTTGATTTCCATACATTGCAATGATATGAGACAAGAATTCTTACAGAAATCATTGCTTGAAAAAGTAGTTGACCAACCAGTTCTATGACTGATAGTAGAAATTATTTGTCATAAGTAAATACACTATATGAAGGCATGGAGATTGTAACTACATACCAAATGCATCATAAGTTTCCAACCAGAAACCCAAGTGGGTGTGAAAGTTACACACATTAATTGAGGATATTCAGATTGACAGCAAATGTCAAGAGAATACAGGTGGTACCAACAGAATAAACAACACATAGTCTTCTTACAATTTTATTTTGACAGCATTAACTGTCTCAGAATTTTATGGGATGAACAATATACACATAATGTGAATATCAAACTAAAGCTGTGGACAACACTGATAGTGGAAATCTTGGCTGAAGTTGTTTAAACTTGGGTCAAAACCAAACTTTAATTTTCAATCTCAGGTTTTGTAACTATTGCTCGTAAGATAATAAAACAAAATAATTTAAAATTACTGCTTGTTATATGTTAAAATATAGGTTGGATTTAATTTAACATAGAAAATACACCAGTCATGATACTTTTACAAGTAACAACTTTTCCTGTGCTTATATTGTTACTTTCGAACTTTTGTTGGTAATGCAAGACTATGGGACACAAAAAAAAAGTTTATCAAACCTATGAACTTACAGCAATTTTTCATGTAACCAGGGTTTTTTTAAGGTGTTTTAGGGACCCACGGATCTATAGAATCAGAGAAATTGGGTCCCTACAGGTCCATAACAGGTACCTAACATTTTCCTTAGAAAAAAAATTGATGTAACACTCAGGTCTTCAGCTAGTGAATTTCAAAAAAATTTAGCCATACACTGGATTGCATGCTTTCTAAAATGTGACTTAAACAAACAGTGCAAGAGCCCCCTAAAGCCTTAAATAGTATTTCAGCCTATTTCTTTTTAAAAAGGAATAAAAATGACCAGCTTACAAGAGGATTAAGAGTCAGGGTGCCTCAAGTGAAAATTAAGTTGGTGACTGTTCTTTGAAGACCAGTACAGCTCTTTGCAAATTTGCCAATTTGGAAAATCCTCAACATGACAATTAAACATAGGCATGCTCTCTTTATCTGTAAATTTACTTCAGCATGTTCTATGTTTGTTTGTTTGTTTTTGGATTTTATTTCCAACTATTGTTTTTTCAACACTACACAAAAATTGATAAACGGGGTTAGTTGACTAGATGGCCGCTATGGTCCTTCACCAATTCTATGTGACACAGTGACACTCATGTTTATATTAATCAGTTATTTTTCCAAATTGTTTTTTCGTTTATTCTGATTTCCACTGACAATTGGTTTCCCTATTGTGCAATTGCTCTCAGTATTGTTTCCGTTTAATAGTTGAGTCAATGAAATGATAACAAACTTGAAACTAGCATGGCAACCAACAAGACATTAGTTCAATAACTAGACAATTAGGCAACATGAAAGTATGCTGATCACACATTAGGCGGCACACAACTTGGAAGAAAAGCATATAACATCTGGCCTGATAATACTCTGCGATAAAATAGGCATGACAACCAGTCGTCTTGTCATCAACTATTCTTGCTGCTGATATTTGATGCAATTCCAACCACTAATTTGCTGAACTATCACATTACCAAACAATCACTTTACTCAGTTCATATGTCCAATTGTTGCCATGTTGCAAAATAACTTGTCAAATCATCTCTGAATAGTAAATGCAATTTGTTCAGTATTTTTGACTAAAAAGCATGACAAAAAAATTGAGCAAAGCTTATGTTTCCTTTTTGACAAACCATCCAAATCAACAAAATAACATGAGATACCAGCTTAGCATATTTTAAAGGTCATGTATGGAAGAAATTGTGTTTACAAAAGAAGGAAACCTTCTACAGAGAGGAGGATAAAAATGGTGGAGCTGTAAGGTCTCAACAAACAGCATATCACTCAAACATTACAAAACAAACAAAAAAGATACACATTTCACACATTCTTCACTGCACTTCTGCCAGAATTCAGTACTGTGCATTGACAGCACAATGCTTAATGATTGAAATAGTCATAGAAATATAACAACCAATAGCTTTCATTTTACCAACAAAGAAACAAAAGAAAACCTTTTCGGTTACCTCAGCAGTCAAAACTGAAATCAAGTAATCTGAATCAAAGGTTCGCAAATCTGGAAAGGATGACCATTCATTGAAAGAGACAGGACCATAGGGTTTTCTAACTACCATGGTACTTCTGGATAGTTTTGAACCCACCTGAAACAAAAGTAATTCCTTCATAAATAAAGAGTTTTTATCCATTAAAACCTAACGGATATTAAAATCAATGCTTAAATTCACACACTGGCACAGCATTCTGAAACTGAAATGTGAGCATGCAAAAGTAATACTGGTAGTGAAACAATCAAATTAGCAGTATATTTCAATATTAAATGAACGTGTTTTGCTTTATCATTTCATTTGTCGAGCACAGGAAATGAATCATGATAAGATATGCAGAAGAACTGTCCCCACACCCTACCAGCTTTTCAAATACATGACCAACAGCAATAATTATCCATTTTCACATTTTGCTGCAATCTACTTACAACTTTGATCTCCAACATAGAAGCTACACAGCCAGTGCCCTAACCATTATATCAATGAAGCAGTTTTTGCATGGGCTAGCCTTACACTCAAACATTTGCCCATGTTGACAGGGGTAGCTTATGTACTAAAATAAGTGTGACTTCGAACCATGTGCAGTGTAACTTTCAGAAATTTCTGAACCACATTGAAAATTATGTTTTCATCCAGATTTTCTGATTTGCAACACAAAGCTTTGTGTGCAGACTACTGCAATCTGAGATATCAGCATAAGCATCACAGTAACTAGTTCTGAACAAGGTACAGGTTTTTGGAATCTTTTTGTGACGAAAAATGTAAAATTGCTGCTTACTTTCTTTAAGCAGGTCAGCACCTTGATAGCGAAACTTGCAAACGTGGCACCAAAAGTTGTGCATGTCTATTACAGCATGGAGTAAATTTACCCATTTTCTTTTGGTTGCCCTCCTTGCATTTATGCCATGCAAGCTCGGGCATTGAAAAGTCCAAGTGAAGTGAATATTGTAGTCTAAGCCAAGGTGAGGTTAACTCCATTCTGATACACAAAGACAGTCAATCTTCTTCCCGAAGTGTATGACTGTCATCGTATGTGCGTTTCCGATCAGAAAATACGCAGCACATGGCAGCTACCAGCCAGATGCATAGCTACATTATTACAGCTACAGATAAAGGCGGCCTATTGCAAACACTTCTGAGTGTCTCACTTTTTATTACAGAATACCTGAGCTTCAACAAGCATCACGCAGAAAATGTGCACAACCGCTGTGTAAGCAACTATCAAAATTTTAGAGACGTGTCTTACCATTATCTCTGCCACCTCCAATCAGGCTGGTAGACTGAACTTCGTTCTTGCGTTCCGAATGATCACCAAGATTGGAAGATTTTCGCCTTCTTCTGCTTGTTCTTAGCGTATTGTCCAATCATCATGACCAAACAATGATTCACTAACAACAATCACAACACCTGTTTGGTCACGTGGCAACGCACGCGGTGAGAGAATAGTAAACAAAATGAAAGTCACGTGGCCAATTAAAAGGCATAAGAAGAGTTCGAACACCATTCACCGTTCATGCATGTTAGTGGTCCAGAAGTATAACGACTTCTTTTCATGTAAATTTGAACAATGCTTTGACATTGCACGGCAAATATTTCATTGCGCCCTAATTTTAATACATAGGTATTGAAAGCTGCGAGTACGCCACTAATTCATCATAAAATATCACCGGCCGGCCTATTGCATGCATGTGCTATTATACAAGCATCAATGACCGTTCTGATGAAAAGGATACAATATAGCAATTGCCGCGTCACAATCTGATTGAACAAAACTACATCAAATTTCGCTCAGAGGCACTCCACTGGCGATTTCTGCTGTTTAAGCAGTCCCGTCGCCAGGATTAAGCAGCAGGGGGGTCAAAAACCAGAAGGAGGGGCCAAAAACCAGAAAAGGGGGCCACATTTTTTAAATACTGTATTGGATGTATGCAGCAACCAGGGGCCCAAACGTGAAATGGGGGGCACAGACTTCAAATGGGTGGCCGGGCACCACTGGCCCCCGCTGGCGACGGCCCTGCGTTTAAAGTTTACACAGAAGCAGCTGCTGCCGTTAAGGTTGCTTAGCAACATGCAAAATACATGAAATCTCAATCGAAAGCATTTTGGAAGAAACTGAACCTCACATATAATTGAATTCAGACAAAATGATAAATCACGGATGGCATGCAGCTTTCTAGGTCTTGTGAAAAAATGACTCTTTTACCTTCACACAAAATAAGGGGTTCTGCTGTCTATTCAAGAGGAAGTTCAGGCTCCTGGCAAGTAACAAAGTTCAGCTGCGTTACAACGAAGATCAACTAGGAATTACAAAAAAGATTGGGGGAAACTAATATGATGAATCTAAAAAACCCTCAGCCACATGGGCTTCGGAAGGGTTTTTTCCAGTGAGGGGGGTCAGTAGGGGGTTTTCCCAAAATTTTTTCCAGGGGGGGCCAAAAGTGGTGAAATTTGTTTTTTACCGCTCGAAATTGAAAAAACAACCTTTTCTTGCTGATCATTTCAAAATCCAGCGGGGCCAAGGCCCCCTGCCCCCCCTTCCGACGCCCATGCTCAGAAATCGCACATTACCATAACTAAAAGTACTTATAACACTTTCATGAACTGTCGTCTACACACAGCGCGCATACCAGCAGCTAAACTCATATACTTACTAGTACCAGCAGCTAAAACTCATATACTTACTAGACCAGTGTTTTTCAGACTTTTTGTACCGCGACCAATTATAATAACCCACTATAACCCAACGACCCCATCTAAAACTCGAATAAAGCAGATGCAATCATGGGCCTCGGAAGAGGGGTCAAGGCCCCCTGAATTTTGAAATTTCACATTTTTCTGTGACATTTTAAGCAAAAAAGGTCGTTTTTTGGTTTCGAGAAGAAAAAGTGAAATTTCATCACATTTCGCCCCGTCCCCTGGAAAAATTTTTATGGTTACCTGTGGGAAAATCCTCTAATGGCCCCCCTGGAAAAAACCCTCGGACGCCCATGAATGCAACACAGTTGTGTACGTAAAATATCTACTCACGTCCCCTCCAAAAATGGTCTGCGACCCACTTTCAGTTTGGTAGTGGCAGCGTAGTACTTATCGTCATGGTTAATGCTATAACAAAAAATCCACGTGTTTAATGTTTTTGAAACTGTAGAAGTATTGCTCTAGTTTTTCATAATTTCACCTGTAAGTTTTAGTTACAATTGCAAGATTGAAAATGCGTACTTGACGCGAAATGGATTTCCTGTAGTAAAATGCTTTACGAGCAGATTCGACTGTTCTCATTTTACCTTCGTGGTCCTTCGAAACCTGGACCCCTCTGAGTGTCACGCCCAGGCCCGTAACCAGGGGGTGCGCAGGGGGGCGGAGTAGAACCGTCGCCAGAAAGTCGTCATTTGGGGGGCTTTACGTTTGTGCGGGGGCTTTAGATTCGTGCAGGGGGTCTTGACATTCAAATTTGACAAAATTTCCACTAATTTACAATGTTTCATATTTCATTTTTTGGGGGATTGGAGCTTTGTTTCGGGGGCTTGGCCCACCAAAGCCCCCCGTGGCGACGAGACTGGGTCGAAGCCTCCCTACAAAATTTTTCACCCCCCTGGAAAAATGTGTTGGACATATTTCAAAACTATTGGACATAGTTTAAAAATTTGGGCCCCTCTCAGAAAACTCTTTGCCACACCTGGTGTCTCAAGCTGGTTACGGGCTTGGTCGCGCCCCATGTTGAAAACCACTGTACCAGGTCAACGTTTGGCCAAAAAGACCCAGGCGAGTTCCGACACCGAGATTCAAGAACTGAATTCATATTAGCTGCAGTGCTATCTTCTCCCATTTCTAGTGAGCATGTGTTTTGTGTGTTTTTCGGATAGGGCAACCTTCAGCATGGAAAGGTTAACTATTTCTATTTCTGCAATGCGTTACCAATGTAACAACGAACAATTTACCTAATAATGTCTTTACTTTCAAAAGTCTGTTTTCCCTGCTATTTAAACAATCGATTTTCCACGCCAGGTTTTGAAATGATATTTCGTGCAAGTGATAAGGGTTATGTGAAACAATGCAATTTCGACAAAAGAGTTTGAGACTGACAGCAACACATCTTCCAAAATTGCGATGACACGTGGTTTTTGAAGCCGAAACCCAGATTCAGAACAAACCCTAACTCCATCTGATGCACTACATCGGCTTCACAAACTCTGTTTCACCTGGGACAAAACAAATAAAAGTCATGAATGTTACTGCAATACAGCAGACAGGTTAGTCGAAAGTGGTGTTCGCGTGGGTCCGCTCTCCTAAATTTGAAATGAAACTCAGCAAATGTGACAAATCATATGCAGAACAGCCATAGCAACTGAGGGGAAGGGAAATCTTGCCTTTTCCGTATTTGAAAATCACACCAAGTTGAGTGAAAAATAAGGTCTGTTGGGCAAAACTTTCATAAGATTTTTGATGTATTCACCCTTTTTTTCAAACCAATCATGTGATAAAAGTCGATAGTCAGTGTGTTGGCTATTATATGCTTGCTGTCAAACATGCATGCTTTGAGTCAACAATTGTAATTTGAGTCAATAATTGTTGGTCACATGAACCACTTTTAAAGAAAAATGGTAAAGGGAAATTTTTTTCAAATCTTGTGTAAAAATGTATCTTGTTGGTTGAAAATAATACCTAATATCTTCAAAAAGTGCATTTTTCTGGGAAAACAATTTGCTGAAAGAAAATCTTGTGACTGCCATCAACTTCCGGTTTATTAAGCCTACGCATGCTGGAGCACTGGCGGACTGGTGTTAAAGAAATGCGACCATGAATGTTGTTGTGAAATTTCACATGAGGAATATCACTTGCGGAAATACATTCTTGTATGTACCAGTCTTTACGCGCGACTTTTGCAAGTCATGCGGACCTATATCTTTTGTTTGACTTCCTTAAAGCGTTTAAGCAAACCTACTTCATTGCAAGAATTTGTGCTAGCTGTTTGACGTGATCCATTTCCCGCAGCGATCTTCTCATTGTTCGTTTCAAATTACTGCATCATCACGGCATTTCCCGTAGAGCAGCGCCATTCGCAGTTATTAAATGTAGCTGTGCGAGGATTCGTTTCTGCCACGTGATAGAGCAGCACGCCAGCTATCGCGGTAGCGTGCTGTTCACTGCCATTCGTCAGGTGAGATCTTATAGCTCTTCATGTCGCATTTCAACGTCTTTAAATGGACGTTTAGGACGGTGTGACGACTGCCAAAGAGGAGACTGTAAAGGAGACCTGTTCAGCATACTAAACGCTAGAAAAGTTGTTATTTCATGAAAAAGCATCACAAATGGTGATTAAGCAACTTTTGTTCGAGGTGTTTCTTATAAAAAATGAGGCAGCACGTGTGAAACTTCGTTTAAATTTGTCTGAATGTTTTCAACTGCTCTCGGACGACTTGCAACCCCATGAGGTTCAGCTCAGCGACTGATAGGGGGTGGAAAAGCACCAATTCCCTGTACGGAAGCGTATATTGCCATGAAGTTGTTGAAGAACTGAAACAGGTTTCGCAAGTCAACTCGTGTCTTATGGAGTGGCACATTGCATAAAATTCCACCACTTTTGACAAAAAAGCGTTCAAAAAGCGCCTGAAACATCAGCAATTTTTAATACTTCCCAATTTTCGCCTGACTGGCATACAGGTAAGTCAAAAATTAGTAAGCTTTTTTAAAAAAATTGACAGCTGCGTTGGCCCAACTACTCGGCGTATCGCATGTATTTCATTGCTAACAGCACTTCAAGCGAATTACATCATCTTCATTTGGAAAAGCTCTGCTGGCATAGAATTTTTGGAGTGCTGTTATGGTCAACCGACCATAGAAATCAGTGCTCTCTCTAAGTAAATTTTACCCTGAGCAAATGTTTGTTTTAGCGCGCATGCAATTGCGCAATCATGTAGTCGCATAACCACTGAAGCGTGACAAGGGCTATACGATATTAAATTCGGAATTTTGCAACTGCGCGAGAATGAGATTTTACTGCGCAAGTGCTCTGGTGGTACTGCGCATCTTGGGGGGAACATTGCAGGAGGAGAGAAGGGACGATACATGACAATAAATGTAACGACGTAATTAACTAGACATCACGATAAAACTGCTTCCAATTTTTCCGACACTTTGCATCAGAAATTGCTTCTACTAACCAGATTTGCTTCATGTGGAACGTTTTTATTTAAACTATACGCAATTATCCATTACGACGACCAACAACAAAAATAAATCTAAAACGGCTTGGAAACTTCCAAACATTCGCTAAACGGCCACATCCGCATCAGGTTTCACTGCTTTCGCCTAGCAAGCACATGGCAAAAGCAGAAATTGCAATGTTGTGCAGTCATCGCAAGCATCTAACACCACCACGTCAGCAAGCATACAACCAAAGACACAAATGTTTTCCACACTATCACCATAATTGTGTATTCCAAACAAGTGAGCCAGTGAAACGTGTTTTTTTCGAAATCGCCACGACAACGTTGCGTTTTACGTATCCAGGACTAAAAGTAGAACAAGCAGCCTATCGTTGAGACAGAAACTGTTAGAATTTTCGTTTCGAGCTGCAATCTGTATCATCACGCAGTCAGAGAAGCGTGGTAAAGCTAGTCCAGTAAGGGGGTACATTTTTGTCCAATGCTTTTCAGTGACAGCTTCATCATCTGAAGTTAGGTACAGAGTGCACGGCATCACGTGACACAACAAATACGACGATCCTTTCTTCCCCGGCGCAATATGACACACTGCCCATTACTTACATTTATCGCTCGTTCACACCGCCCAAGTCAACAGCTGGTTTCATCTTAAAAACGACGCCGGCAGCAAAAGCACAAAACGATTCGGAATGCGAGAAGCACCTACACCGGAAACGAAGCTAAAGAGACCAACGTGCAACAAAAGGTATATGTACAAAAGCTACAGATGCCCGGCGCCCGGAAGCGGAAGTTTCCGAAACGTACCGAAGTGCGCCGGAGTGTTGTGCAAAGTTAAATCATGTTAATAAAGAGCAGACACCACGACGAAAGACAAGCTAAAACCACAACTGTACAACAAAGCACGGGAACGCAACGACAGTTACAGCGGACGGACTGTGTTCTGCGATTGTCTACGAACTGCATACAACTTGACCAAGGAAAAAGTTACTTTGCTTCAGGGTGAAGTAGAAGTGCTTTAAAGTTTTTGTTGGATTTTGCGGCGAAGTTTGAAGGTGCATAAGGTTCTATTGAGAAAAAACGCTCAGCACAAAACATTTCGAAAGCAGAATTTTCCAAACTTGAAAAAAGGAAGTTATTTTTACCTAGATTGTTTTTCAGTACCTGAACTCAAAAAAAACTTGAAAAAGAATGTATAAATGACCAACATCACCACACAATGATTCCCAGTACTAACGTTTGAGTATCGCACCACCACACAACAAAATCTGCGGGATGACCAACAGTGAAACGAGTTCATTTTTTCTGACAAGCCCTTTTTGTCAATCAAGCCCTGTAAACCGAACAACGTGAAAAAGGTTTTGTTCTGTAGACCTCCGTCAGTTTTCATCGACCACCCGGAATTACTGCAGCTGCGAGTTTCGGAGTGCTACAAGTTGAAAGCGCTTTAGGTGCAAGTGACACGATGTCGATGAAAACATAAAAAGAAACAGTAACAGGACGCCCTGAATATCACACAACCGACGTGGCACAGATCAGAATGAACGTAGCACCGCTACCAAAGAACGCGATAGTTAGCGCAAGCGACTACAATGACACCAAGAATGATAAGCGCACCAACAGGGCGCCAGAAATCGAGAACTCACATTGTGATTTATCGCGTGTAGTGAATGACCACCATCTGCTGATATTCAGAAAACTGAACCGGACGGGAAGCGTCACTGAGCGCAGAACGCACCGAAAATGGCGCAGATCAACCAAATTTCAAGCAGATAACGATTCTCGAATCCCACCGAGCTGGCTGTTAAAGCAGCACCGTTCTGTTTTCCTATCCGGGAGCACTGCTTCTGTGAAAATCTGCTTGATAACGATTTTCGACATTAAAAATGAGAGTGGGGATCTTTTTTTTAAAAAAGTCTATTGCTAGGGTATCATTCAACACGGTCGATCCGAAACCTTTCGAGTTTGATCGCGATGTTTTCGCAAACTGGCAAAAGTTAAAACCCCGCCTGCACCAATTCAGTGAGAGCCGGAAGAAGTCGACTCGACACCTCGCACTACGAAAAGCATAAGACATGATATGTACAAAAACGAAGACAAGGAGGAATTGTTGCACCGTAGTACCCGGCCCTGGATGATAATAATCAATGCGCTCGACACCGCTACAAATGCTCTGAATGCACGTACCGCTTAATCGCCCACAATATGCGCCATACGCTAAGCGTAAGTACACGTCGCTGCGTCTACGAACTGACCAACGAAACCTCGCGGTCGGCACAGAGAAGCTATGCAGCATTGGACGGAATGCAAGACAAAAACCACCAACAACCATCAGCAAGCTGATGCTAGACTAAAGAATAAATAACGCGTTTGAAACCACTTCGCAGAGAGTAACGTGTGCCTGAAATCTGTCCACAGACTCGAACTTAGCAGCGAAGAAGCCTTCTACGCCGAGAGATTGCGGAACAGATAAGACGACCATCTGTTTTACTTTCGGGCAGACCGAAGCTTGCTTCGAATTGATAGAAACACGAAACAGCGATCGTAGGGAAACGCCACAACCGGTGCACAATCAATCGCACTGTAGGCTCACATCTTCGTATTTCGAGCAACAAAGCAACCGGTCGTCGCGAACTGCCTCACACTTGGTCTGCCTCGAGAAACCGACCTGCTCGACATCCTGGTTCTAGCAAGCCACGTGTTCACTGACGCACAACGGTACCGCGCACAGACGCAAGCGTGAAAACCGAAAACTCGACTTGTAACAAAAAGGACTGCTCGCGCAACGAACGTGATATGAAATCTCGGCGAAGGACTGCATGTACAGCTGAGGAGATTCGGAAGGAAGGGTAAGAAGCAAAAGAGAGACGACGCCTAAAAACATGCGACACAACGATTCGTGCAACAAACGCCAACAGCAAAACAAAACATTGCACTGCGAGTTACTGTACAAAGCGTATTTGCCGCGAGAGGAGTGGAGAAAAATATGTACAATTCAACCAATCGCGTTATAAAACTTTTGCGCACGGCACGCAAGCTGCCACGATGTGATGACTGAATTAAACGGAAAGAACAAGAACCTACTACAACAGTAACACATCTACAGTAAACGTGAATGGTTTTCCCCTACAGGATAACCAGATTTTTAAGTGCGTCACCGAATGAAACATTGCAGCTTTCCGCTGACACAAGTTAAACGTTTAATTTGTTGCCAGCTACTCAAATGCAACTGACACTGAAGATAACGTCAAGATTTGTTGACACAGATTTACAATCACCGCGGAGAATAAAGGAAGACCGCGTGACGAATGCTGAAACTTACCTCGAGACAGTTACTACTGCCTTCGCGTTAGACAACAATGGACGACTAAGTTTGCGTTATGCTGGGGAGTTGAACAACTCGAGAGAGTCCAGTCAAGAGTTGCATATAAATGATTTTGCGATTGAAATCGAAACCTAAAAAACGCAACAGTTATTTTACCCATTGTTCTTTCTGCTTTTAAATTAACAGTTTGATCACATTGGTGTGAGTTTTCTTATCGATCCTGCAACATGGGATATTTACCACTGAAGACATTACGCCGGCGTACAGACAAATCTATTGACTGACAACCGACAACCCCAAAATACTAATATTCTAAGCTGTAGTCGAACGACAAACGGGTGGTGTCCGATGCGCGAACCGGCACCAAGTGGCTACGATTCCGAAGCAGGACAATGTACGGCACGCGATCCGCTGATGTCGCGAAATGCGGATCATTTTTCTTCTTCGGGTTGCAGCGTGTGCCACTGCGCAATAGGCCTTCTCGGGGACGATATCATATCGGTCCAGTGACGTAAGCCGGCGCCCGATGCGTTGCAGCCCAGAACGACCTTGCCGATGACGTCGTTGTTGCCCAGGCGGTCATAATCGTAGACCGCAACGACGAGCGTTATTTTCTGCGAAACAACAACAAAAACGGTTGAGATTTATAAATGATTTTAACAAAAAGACTACGAAATTCTTCAGTTGCGCCGAAGCAAAAAACTCTTATTAACAGAAAACTTCTGCAAGAAAAAACAACGCGTTTGTGGAAAGCCCTGAACGCGGAGAACAGAAATATCGCCGGCATTTTGCATTTCGCGCGTTGCACACAAGCGTCTCATTTCTTTTCTGTACCTCAGGATTGAACACAAACAACACACATTTTTAGAAAAATCCGCACTGAGAATATTCAGATCGGTTAGAGAGCCATTTTGTATTTTACCACATACCAAGAAGCTTTGTGGCAACCTTTCACCTCAAGCAACGCTTTGCAATCAAAGAACAGTGCAAAAACTCCACAATTCCTACTTCATTGTACGTAGCATTCCCCAGATGTGGACTAAGTTGAAATAACTACCTCTTGGGTTAAAGCAAGACGGCGGACAAACTCTTTTCAGAGCAAAGCCATGGAGCCATGTAAACCTAACAATTACACAACAATGCGCACCTTTCCAAGGAAAACCTTTCTTTGATAAATCGGAACGAAGAATGCGTAATATGTCGAAGCGCAACATCGACCAGGACAAAAATAGAATTTATGAAAAGCTTTCGAGTAATTTCGAGCAATTAACTGCTCCAATTACACGACCTGGCCAATGCCGAGCGTGCAAAATGACTCTGTCGATCGCAACACGGAAAGAAAGTAAATAACGCGTCGCGCTTTCGTGCGCACTCACCGCGAACTGACGTCGCTTTCGTGCACATACCTGGATTTGTTCGTGAGGGATTTCGAAGCTGAACGATTCGTTGTAATACGGATTGAGGGTGTTTCTTTTCGTCGACGTTTTCTTCTTTTTCAATCGCTTGCCGCCCTGATGTACGCACAACGTGCGAACCGTTATGGCCTCGGCCCAAATTGAAAAGCAGCAGTGGAGCTTAACTATCACAATGTTGTGTTCGCACAGAAAATATTAAAAACGCCACTTGTCGCCAGATGCGCTGACGCTGGTAATGTGCGGGTAACAGGCTCTTTTATTCCAAACGAGATTCACACGAGCTGAAAACTAAAACGGGCGTTTTCAACATTGCTTTCTACGTAATTCTATTTCAGACAAACTGGGCATGTTACGTCAGCTACAAAGAACTGCTGCAATGCTTTGGTGCACCGCTCTGTGCTGCACGCCAAACACTAGAGCGAGTTTTGACTGATACAAAATAAAAGTAATTAAAGTCTGCCAACGCACAATTTCCACCTAGCCACGTGGGAGTGCTGTGAACGTATCCATACTTACGCCCGGTTTGTTAAAAATCATGATTTTTTTACAAAAATAAAAAAAATATTTTTATTTTTAATGAAATCGGATTTTTCTAAAGCAGATTTTTTTGATTTTTTTTAATTCATTGTGTAGGGGGTTGCCAACAAACACTTATAATTTTTAATTTTAAATACTTTGTTTCAATATACCTTTTTAGTGCTTTGTTTCTTCAAGTACAGCAACTAGAAACAGCTAAACTTTCATTCATTAAAACTTTTTTTGCGCTTATGGAATATCCCTCAAGGCAAATCAGTTCATATCACCAATATACAAAACGAACTATTTATTGAAATGACAACATTCAACCATCAGTTTATCAAATTCATGGAGACTTAATGGCATGTAAAGAAGCTTGTACACATTCAAGCTTGCCAGCTTTTTTGGTGCGAAGTCGATCGCTAAAATTAATTATTGTAATGCAGCTTTCACTAGTTCAGCATCTGCAACAGCATGACTTACGTGTATAAAACGGTAAAAACTTATGAATCAAAAATATGTTCTGAAATGATTTTTATAGCTTGATTTAAACCAAGATTTTTTATATAAATCACTGATGCTGGTTTAAATCAAATGATTTAAATCAATCAACCCTGACTTACGCATCATGAAGCACTTGCCTGCATAACTATCATCTTCACGTAAGGGTCGGACAGTCCTCCCACATCCATTTTCTTCAGGTTCTTTGCTTCGAGAATGACAATCGAAAGCTTCCCGGATGTTGGGACGTAGCGCAGTGAAAAACAAATGTCGCCGAGCTTTTCCTAAAAATTCCGCATAAAATCAAACTGAAACTACTGTCAGAAAGAGTAAGCAGTAATGTAGTAAAATCATCACCCCATTCACAAACCAACCAGGGCCCTGTCACCACCCAGCAGGCAAGTTCCAGCTTCAAAGCTGGCTTTGTTGTTGCACGAAAGGTGGAGAAGCTCACTTGTCAAATTTGCTTCATGTTGGAACTACTCCCGAATGAAACGTGTGCGCTGATGTAGAAGAAACCCAGGATATCATAGTTATATCTGACAAACTCAACTAGCTTTCAGGGAACTCAGCAGACACTGTTGATTCATTATGCATGCACCACACCAACGAAGACATTTCAAACCTCATCACAAGCTGCATTACAGCAAACTGTGAGTTGCAAACAAAACCAACATACGAGGCCGAACTGGTTTCTTAGAAATCGTAGCTCACGTTTTCCTTGTCGTTCTCAGCGCTCACAAGGTCCCGCCATTCTTCCGTGACGGTACCGAGGTCGACCTGGTTCATGGGCACGCGGACCTCACCGATGATATCGTGGCGCGAGAAGCGATCAAAGTCGTAAACCGCAAACACAAGGATCTTGCCACCGATCTCGTTGTACGGAATCTGCTTGAAGTAAAAACGGAACAATGTGACAAATGCAAGCACAAGATGTTCGCAAAGTTACTGTGCCCGTATCTAAGCATACTATTTTATCTTCAAGGATACGTGCGTGAGCAGGAATTTCCAAGCGTAGAGTTTTTCAACCTAGTTTCTGTATGAACACTAACAGCGAGCGCCGTTACATGCACATTTTACGCATCTTCCTCAGTCAGACGACAAGTGATGAAATTAGACAATACATACTGTTTTAACTTACGTTTGGCTGGTGCTATTTCTCGCTTATTTTACAGATCTCAAGCAGTTAACAAAGGAATTTTTTGGAGACTACAATAAATCGGAAGACTTGTGGAGCTTACATCTAACAGACTTTCATTTATGGGGTGCAGCACTATATTTAGTACAACGAGTCCGTTCGCGCACGCTGGATAACTTCAAAGCAGTGATAACAGCACTAAATCAGTCTACTTCAGGCGCACAAGTGACAACGGAGTTAAAAATAATACAGCACTTTAAAAAATAACATAATATGAAGAAAAACACAAAAAAAATACGACGAACGCAAGCCTGTACTGATGCCAACGGGAGTCATTTTCAATGTTGCATATAATTGTCATTCGTATTTACCTCTTGCACTGTGCATTTAATCATGTCTTTTAATAATTAAGTGAACAGTGTGTTCCCAAAGACACTGTACTGTTAGTTAAGACAACGCACGAACAAAATAGTTGAAAGCCGGAACTAAAACAAGCACAACACTAAGCGAAAACTCATAAACCTCACTACAGGCGATTTTTGGGGCGATTGCGCCAAGGAGTGGGTTTTTCTGGTGACAGTGCTTAGGTGTAAAAATTACGATCAGCAAAATATGGCTGAAATTTTTCTCGCTTTTCAATGCATTCTTTGCGCAGAACAAGTTTCCAGCTTGCAACAATGCGGCATGTTTGCAACAAATCCACACATTACGTTATTGCTGAAAGCCGATCTCAATTCATCAACTTGTCTGTGAGAATGCGGCTCTGACCGCGTCTTTTGCGCATCTACGGTAGACAATCCACGTACGCATCTGACGCAAACCCGGCCCGTGTTTTTACAGCAATTTTGGGGAACAACGGGTTTTTCCGCTTTGCTTTCAGCTTTGTTTCGCAATTCACTTCACGCATACTAGAGAAGGGGAATTTCGCCTCGTGAACCTTCACGCATAAGTGAGGATTCGCCAGCAGTTGTTGACAAAGGTACAGTGAGCACGCTACCGTTGAAAACAGCGTTATGTATTCTCCATTTCTGGACAAGACGAAACGTCACAGTTGCGAAAAGGTTTGTTCATGATTGTTCCAAAGCGCCCAACCCTTTAATCCACACTTTAATCCACACAGTCCAACTCGAGCGAAGATGAAGTTAAATACGATATGCAAGTACAAGGCTGATGGCATATACACACAACAGACGTTCACGACCTTTGCCACGTAGACTTGTGATAAACAAATTTGACACACCACATGCGCACAGGCGGTAAGCGTAATCAAATTGACAGTGACTTCCAGTGAACAAGATCTCTAATACTGCTTTCGGATAGATCGTAGCAAGAGGACAAAACTAGAAATTGACAAAACCAAACAAAACTACGAGACAAACCTTGAAATTGAAGGTTTCATTAAAAACAGGATTCAAGATTTTTCTGTGCACTTTTGTTTCGTACTTTTTCTTCTTGTCGGGAAGCATGTACACCTGCACAAACAAGCCTTGAAAAAGCGTCGGACAGTGTTGTCAAGTTTAAGCTGGCAAAAGAAACCCGTCACTTCTAGTGAGTCATGGAGGTGCGTTGTGCCAAGGCGACCACCAATACGGAAAGCGATGGGTAACGGGCGCGGGCAGGCTTATAGACGGAGGTTACAAGCGGACTTTGACTGAGGTACAAAACAACCGGCATGAATAATGCATGCGCGATGAGCGCAAATTTTGCCTGGTCAGAGAACTCTGGAGTGGAAGCTGAGCAGGTCTGGCTGTACCAACGACCGCTGGGGTGTGCCCGGATTCAGGAGTATTCCGCGTTGTGATGCTCGTGTAAGATGTCGGTCAGTCCTTCCACAACGACGTGGACCAACAGCAACAGACGTATTAAACACACTCGGGCTTATTATCACCACCGCACATTTATCAGATAGTCCTGCATGCTCCACACCAAGACGGGACCAAGCAAGGTCGGAGATTACTGGTGGTAATCACGACCTGGTCTTTGGCCGGACTCTGCGTGGCTTTCCTGTATTTGTAGACAACAGGACTCGCCTCGCGAACCTGTCTTGGGTATTCTGGCCTCGTGGCCGAACCATCGTGACTGGGTTCTCTCATCTGAGAAGGGTCCCGACATTCACGGTTTAACAAACTTCACAGCGGCGCACTTTGCCAAGAGGGAACCGATAAACTTTGATTATTTCTTGCAGATCTTAGACCCTGATGATGGCATCGCCATTCGAAACCACGATCGCAGATAAAGGTCACAAGCTGTCTATCTACTTTGACATCCAGGAAAGAAATTTGTGAGTTCCTTCCCCTTCGTCACTGATTTGTTCAAAAATACAGAAAAAAGTCGATATGCTTTTATTGTGCAAACACTGGGTTTTTCTTATTGCTCAGATAGTTCCGTCATTTTTCCGAAATAGCTTAAAATCGTCTGTCATTTTTTCGTTTTCGGATATTTTTATGAACTGAAAAAGGCATTATGACCGAAATGACTTAATTTTTTTCTATCATTTCAAAAAAAATTCGGTCAGTGACAGAAAAAACAGGCACAACATACTGACGCTCCAGGACAGCTTCATTCATTATCGAGTCGACGACCATCGAAGGCAATGCGTCAACTAGGCCTTCTTACATTGTCTTGCTCACAGGCGCACTCTGAATGATTTATGACGTTGGGAGATCTAAGCGTGAGTGAAGCAGAGCGAATACGCAGAAGCGACGAATGTACATGGACACGATTATTGGGATTTCAAATATTCTGTGACAAACCTTTCTCTGACCATGTAGGCCCGTTCAGCATTTCGACCGATGAGCATGTACCCCTAAAACATCTTGTCACAAAAAGGCTGAGTGAAACAACAAAAATCCACTGAATTTTAAAAGAACTTCTACATTTTTAGAACTACAAAGGTAGATTCCGTTTTTATGTCTCAAAGTTAATATACTTAACAATAAGCGTATAACTACTTTTGAGAATAATATTCACTGATATAACTGCATGTATAAATATTTGGAAATAAACAATATGTAAATATATTTTCCCCTTCAATTCCTAACCTTAAATGTACTCCTTCGGATAGGCAAATGTACCCACAGGGCTACATGTACCCCAGGTTGGGAACCGCTGGTCTATGATTAGCGCGGTGGTATGGAGGCTGTCTGAGTTAGTTACCTGAGGTAGTTTTCATGGATCAGTGTAGGTTTTCACTGAGAAATGTGCAAGTTTAGCAAAGTTTAGCATTAAATAAAGTGTAAGCCGCAACACCAACCCTGGTGACCGCGAAATTAAACAATGTTACGAAAAATACGCAAACTTCGCGAACCCACAACCATTGCGACACATGAGTGAACGTGTACTGTTGAGTTTGCTCGATTACCCTTTTAGTTTCCCGTTGAAACACATTTGCGTATTTCTGTTAACTAGATATAGCTGTGTGCCAGCCCGTACGATTCTTTGAAGCGATCTCACTTGAAAACCAGACCACTACCAATGTGCTGTACAAGGAGAAAACGACTTGGACCACCGATATCTAAGGAGGCATAAATATTACTATGATCGTTTCCACAATTTAGCGGTTACTGGTCATTGCAGCTGAAGTGGTTAATCCAGCAACCGACAATGCCATTCATGGCAACTGTTTGAGTGAATCCAAATGAAATTTGGAAACAGAATTCCACGTAGTTTTTTTCAAAATTCACAAATACAGATTTTTCGAGCAATGATTAGCAAAATTTTCAGCGACCGAAGTGGCACCGACCTAACATTCAACATTACCTTCACGTAGGGGTCCGAAGTACCAGACATGTCCAATCCTGGGAGATCGGCTGCTTGTATGACGCCAACGGCAAGCTGAAAAAATTATGATTACCAAAACAGACACGATATTGCGAAAAAATGATGAAAAACGGATAACTAACACTGAAAAAATGGCATCGAGTTGCGGTGGTTCGGAAACAAAAGAAATCAAATAAAAGGAAAATTAAGTTCTTTGAGGCAACGCGAATTGCGCGTGTTTTTAACGAGAACGAGAAATAACAATCCAATGTAAAAAGACTCTCGACAAAAACTTCTGAAAATCGGTGTGGCCTACTAATGGTTCAATTAGAATTTTTGCAGTGCATGCGCGGGTACTGCTCTGGCTGTGAGTCAGTGGAGGGGAGAGAATCACGGAAACATAAAAAAAGCTATTTTGCAGCAGCTAAAAATATATTTTTAGGCCAATCAGTTACAAAGCCATATTATAAACAGAAAACAACTTTGCACCACACATTTTTATGTTGCGTGCACTTCCATAATTTATCTTGTTTTTACCGTTTATTTACACATATCTGCATTTATCTTGTTGTGTTGTTTATGAAAAAAAATACATTAACGCAATTCGACAGGTAGGGTTCACCCACAGTGCAGTACAGACAGAGCAATTAAAAAGATGCAATCATATCTGCAGGCAGGTTTGAAGAGTTATCTGCAAAGCACATTAAAAAAACTTTTTCCCGCTTCTCACGCAGCGACGGTCTTGATGTATAGAGCAGGGGTGCACAATCGTTTCTCTACTGCCGGCCGCGTTATGTTTAGTTTTATGAATTACGGCCGCCAGTGGGTTCAGGATATTTTTATTTTTGCATTGCTTCTGTTCTGCTTCCACGCGTCTGTTTGGCCGTCTTTCTATTAAGTATCCTCATACTTTAGAGCAGACAATGTGTTTTGTTAATGCACAGCCCCGTAATTTAGATTTTAAATTACATGTGCACGGGCGCATAAATTTTTAACTAAGGCCGTAGGTTGTGCACACCTGGTATAGAGCATAAGGAATGAAAGGCTTAATACGCAAAGCGGAGCACAAAAGATAACAATTTACATTGTTTTGTTGGAAGTCGTAATCAAGCGAGAATTGCAGTTTGCCAAGTTTCTTTTCTTCTTGCTTTTCGTCGCCGATGTCAACGTCGCCGACGTCCGGCTGCACCTTACAAAAGAGACAAACGTTGCTGATTTAGAGCTGAGCAAATGAGCAACTAGTGACGCCTAGAATGTTTCGCGATGTGGGCGAGAAAAACTACGGTTCAGCCGGCCACAATATATTGGCTCCAAAGAACTGTCGATTTGTCTAAGATCGCGCAAAAGAATTAGGAATTCACACTCAAAACGCAATGGAGTTAGCAACCTAGACAAAATCACTTTTCAATCCACCGCGCGGATCACAACTTGCGCGTTGTGGCGTAATGAGAATATAGAATTTAATTGCTGTCAAGGAACAATGATGTATACTGCACAGCACGGTGCGGCAGCAGCATGGTGCGTATCCGCACTACCCGAGCAACAATCACCGGTAAATGCTTCGTAAACACATCGGAGGGATGTTGTCCACTAATGGATTACCACGCTCGCGATGTACAAGCGCAACAAGACAATACAATGGATGCAAATGCACATTAGGACTGCACGTACTTTTTCCCTGTTGTAGCTGTTCCCCATATTTTTAACTGACATGTCGATGGCATTTTCCTTCAGCGGCTTCTTTTCGCCTTTCTTTTTCTTCTTCTTTTTGCAGCAGCATCGCTTGCAACAGCAGTAGAGCACAAGAAGAAGGACCAATCCAGCTCCAATTGCTATTAGTATCCATGCCCACGGTGGTACTGCGAAACGCAAAATACAGAGAACATGGATAGCGCTCGTGACGTAATGTATATGGCACCGGGCCAAAAAAACTTTGTTCACATGAAACTGTAGCAAAAACAAATGTAACCTGAGGCTGCCGTCAAGAAGCATGCGATTGAGTTGAGACATACTATTTCCATGATACATACGCAAAGTGCTGAGGATCGCATTGTTGCTTCCGACGGACGACTTGACTTTAAAAAGGAAAGCAATTTCAAGGAGGACGTTGCAACTTACATTTGCTATAAATGTTCTCTATGGCTCCTTTGATAGCACCACCTGGACCACCTTCAGATGTGGTCGTGGGGGAAGCGACTGTGGTGGTCGTTGAGGTACCTGCGTCTTCGGCGCGCTTGTGCAAATGACGCAATGTGCCCATGGCGCGGTTTCAATGCAGCCCAGCGGTCCTCAAATGCTGGACAGCGAACAAGCAGACATGCAGCAACTCGTCACGAAGTTTACCTTCAGTCGCAAAATACAGGCTGAACTACAAACATTCTGAAATGCAAAGCATTATATTATTTCACGACACATGTACGCGGCTCTGAGACACCTTGGTTTGCTTCTAACTGTATTCAAACACAACGTTAAACGCTAGCACCGGTATTGAAGAAAATGAACTTGAAAACGCACGGGAGGTTCGCAACTACTTCTTTCATTTTTCTATACCTTTGTTTGATAACGTCAACACAAAAACTTGTTCAACGTCTTTGCAGCGTATTCCCTATTTTTGCCATCTACTTTTGATCAAATTACAATCTGTTTCACGGGTGCAGTCTTAGGATACGCGCCTTTATGCATTGACGCATCACCAAGCTCCACGGAGAATGAGAAACACAATAAACATTGGTCAATACTGTTAAAAGTGAAGCTGGCTTCCCGTTTATTCTCCCACGTGTAAACACCTGACGCAACAAGATGGGAGGTGGGAACAAAGCACCAGTGCCTTGTAGACTTACTGGTTGTTACTTCTAGGTAAACTTTCAGATCTCGCAAAAATTCAGAACCGAAGGAAACCGTACTCTTTCACATCAGATTGTCCCACATAACTGTATTTAGACTTTGAGCCAAGTAAACCACATTTGCTTTTAGATAATACACAACCGACTTCGTTACTTAGCACTAGCATTCCCTCCTCCCATAGCCATCTTTATTCCATACTTTTAACCCTATTGTACATACTCCCATTATTAACACAACTAGGTTGTGTCTGCTTACCTAGGTTTTAATTGTTTTGTTTGTTTGTTTATTTATGATTTGGTTTTCTTGTTTTGTTGTTTGTTTGTGTATTTCTGTGATTTGGTTTTCTCGTTGCTGCTGGTTTTCTTTTGTTTTGCAGGAACAGCACGTCTTTCCCAGTATTCCCACATATCACTTCTGGCGAACAAAGAAATTCGAAGGCAACACCTCTACAGATTGG
>Ga0210059_1002138_pt1 | contig 30688 bp, 30 predicted proteins | sample Ectturendosymbi2_FD_188042 | JGI IMG/M metagenome (GOLD analysis project Ga0210059, IMG submission 188042) | Ecteinascidia turbinata endosymbiont from Florida, USA - Sample 2 (SPAdes) (version 2) | ecosystem: Host-associated > Tunicates > Ascidians > Unclassified | place: Key West, Florida...
TGTCGAACACGAAACTAGTTTCCTTGTGCAAATAAATTATTGCGACTGATTCGCTTCATGTATGGTCACTGCGGTGGCTTTGCTATTATTGCTAAATGATAAGTGCAAGCCTGAATCGTTGCACAGGGATGGAAGAACAGGTTGGAGATTTCCTCAAACAGCTGGCTGCAAAGCTAGAACTTATTTTGTTGATTCCAACACTTGGAGTATCGCACATAATGGCGGTAACTGGACTGAACATTTTCACACAGTTTACTGCATCGAGCTGCAAATGTGACGTAAGTGCGCCACGTTTCCTACGCAAGGTTCAGCACAGCATAAACTTATCACTGATCCATTTAATGCAAAGTGGTAGCAGAAACAGTGAGGCGCACCTTGTGTTCAGCGATAAGTAGGAAAAGTAGCAATAGAAGGAAGAAGGAAAAGTCGACAAGATAAAAGTGACATCAACAAAAATCTTGGACATTTGGGGATGGGACAGCCGCTATAAGCAACACATTTTTTGGCGGGGGTGGTCCGCTTACGTGCATGCATTGAGTCCTGCTGGGCTGTTACAGTAACACATCCCTTACTTTTTTAGTGTTGGTGGTAAAACATCAATCAAAGCCTTTTGGGCATGAATTTAAATGTACTTTCCGCAACAATAAAAGTCAATACGTACCGTCTGCGTTTGAAATTTCTGAAAAAATGGAAGTTCTTGTATTCCCTGAGATTTTTAGCCACTAGGTTCTGTACGATGAACATTTATACCTCTCAATAATTTTACTTCAAACTTGGCAAGACGGCGTAAAATATGTGCTTTGGTGGCGATAATTGAGTGAAGAGTGTTTTCGCATCTCACAATTGCAAGGTTGGGTGTTCGACCCACGGCCACTGAGTCAATCGCCGTAGCGCTTCATGGGCAAGAGCATTCACCTCAACCGCCCCGGCAGGAAGCAAATTTCTGGCTTCGGCCTGCCGGGAATTGCCATCACCAAAATCAAATTAAAAAAGAATGGCATTCATATATGTGCATGAACTTATTCTACGGTTTTCAAATTTCAAAAATATGCAAAAACGGGAGTGAAGGAGCTTCAAAAATGGAGGAAAAAGACAATTTTTGGTGTCTTACCCCCCAGACGCAAAAAAGAGAAGTGAAGACAAACTATTTTTGCAAAGATGACAGAACTAGTGACTATCTTGTGAAGAATAAATTTTTCTGACGTGCATGATTTTAGCTGCAAAGTCATTTGAAAAATTCACTATGCTCATTCCAAGGATGCAAAAGTTTTTTCTTGTAGTACTTGACACTGACGTCATAATGTACATGCACAAAAATGACACAAGGTGTGCTCTAAGATTTTGATGCAGCTACTGCGGTTAGTGAGTTACGACCGAAAAAGTAAGTAATTCTTAGCAGCAATTTTCCTTAAAAGTCTCCACATGAAGATCAAAGACGCAAGGTAACCCTTGTCAACTGGATCCAGTTTGGCTATTTTCATCGACGGTACGTCCATTTTTCACGTGAAAATTTCAGCGTTAAGTGTTTTCTAAATCCCCCGATATTTGAAAGTACTTGAAAACAACCTTCATTTTCACCGTCTTCTGACCAGTCAAACTTTCTTTTTTGTTCACCTGAACTGCGATTTATAAGAAGTTGCAACAGGCATGAAAATGCTGAACCTTCAATTTTCAATCGGAAACATAAAGTTGCAACAAAGCACGTTATTGCCTACATCTTGAGCTGCTTTAAGTAAGAGCTCAAAATTTTTCAAATGGAAATCCGTAGTTAGATAAACGATCTCTGACTCCAAAGCACTGATTGACAGCGATATCCCTCCTGTGTTTGGATCGAGTCGATACCCACAACAAGCTACTGTGCAACCACTCCGCTGGCGTTGCGTTGAAATGCGCGGTTCACCACGAACGGAATGTGCGCGAAGAACAAAACCACATATATGTGGCGCGAACAAGCAATAATAAAGTGGTCTTGTCGGGTGAACTCTACTGTTGCTTGCTACCACAGTGCGAAGCTTTGCGCACATGCCGCTCGGGATTTCCGATCGTAACAAATGGTGCTGCAACCAGGATGTGAAGGTCATGCCGGGTTCAGCTTTCAAACAAAGAACGTGCGATCGGTGCGGTTCGTTGCAAAAAGGAGGGATGTTGTTGCAACCACTCCGCTGGCGTTGCGCTGAAATGCGCGGTTCACCACGACCGGAATGTGCACGAAGAACAACACCATATATATGTGGCGCGAACAAGCAATAACAGAGTGATCTCGTCGGGTGAACTCTACTGTTGTTTGTTGCCACAGTGCGAAGTTTTGCGCACATGCCGCTCGGGCTTTCCGATCGCAACACTACTGTACGCGAAGAATAACTATAACCATTGAAAAATATTGGACTTAGTGTCAGACCTCAATTATATTTCTTTTTCTAACCCTAACACAAACCCTAACCCGACACACTTAACTGATCAGTTTTCTCAATGTATTTAATATAAAAAATATTAATCTGTACATGCACACATGGGGTGACGTCAGAAATTTCGCAAGTCAAAAATTTCACTTGACACCGGCTCCGGGCCCCTTCCTAGATACTAACGGTTTTGCCAAGTTTACTGAGAACTAGACTTACTTTACCTAAAATAGTGCTATTTATATCTCACTAAACGCGATTGTTACGAGTTGCGACACCATACTGCAACAATGGATCTGCGAGTCTTTGATGTTTCCTTGGTTTAATCATTGCTAAGGCTGTGGCATCGTAGCTGGATAGGTGTGGTGTTACTCGTAGAAGTAAGAAAAACGTTAACTACAACAGCATCTTACTTTCTATTCAGAACGACCAAACCGGGTTTGTAGAAGTGTAGCGATCTAAAAATAACTAAGCTATAATCAGTAGGTGTATAATATCTTTTGTAACCAGAGTTGGATCCAGCCAGTGAGGTTAGGGGGGGCGATTTCAGTAAAATTTGGTAGTCAAGTATCATTACGGGTTCCCTACTGCAAGAGAGATGAAGTATACTTCGCAACACTGCTGTGACAAAACAATGGACGGCAAAACGGCCTTGTATTGGGAATGCTGTTTTCCGAATTGTGCAAAATCATGGTGAAAAAATTTCGCAGGTTTTACGGGTCGCCTCAATCGCCCTCCCCTGGATCCGCCCCTGTTTTTAATTGTGTAACCATGGTGTTAACAGCGAGTATGATTCAGACATACCATTGCAGACCTAAGCGTGAAATGCACGGCACGCCATTGCAAAGTAGGAATTTTTAATACATACCATAAAGAATACTAGCAAGATTTACTAGATTACTAGCAAAGTTCACTAGGAAACATTACGTTTACTAGCAGCAGCATATCATGAAGGTTATAATTGGTAGCGAACTAGCATTGGTTTGCATGGTAGTACATTTTCAGGAGGGTTTAAAAATGCAATGTAAACAAATGTATACTTTTCTTGAGGTTTTCATCTGTGGAAACAAATTTTATGTTTTCAGCACGGTAACCAGTCTTATTTTCTCGTAAGCTTTGCATGTGATTCATCACTGCTTATTATGAGTGTAACTGTAAAAGATACGAAATCAGAAGTTTTCAGTTATTTTTAAAAAGCCAAAGGGAAATTTCTTGCTAGAAGCCATACTGTTTCTTCAATCGGGATTTTAAAAACATCCTAGCATTTGTGTTAATGCAGATGTATGCATGTTAGAAAGAACACATGAGAGAGGTAATCGACTGTGTTTTGCGCTCTTTGCACAGATTGCCCGGGCAGACTCTGTTAGCTGGAATCGCCAAGACTGCAAAAGGCAAAACATGCAACGAGTGCAAAACACTTGGTCGATTGGGATTGGACTGTGTACTGTAGAATGTTCAGACACAAACGTAGTTTTCCAAACAGCCGTTTTCTTGGCTCTGGTCGTAAGAAATAACAAAACGTCACCAGGCATTGACAGCAAAACCATCGACTGCTTTTCCGGAATTTTTTTAATTACCGTTATCTTGCTTTCTCCTGGGATAACTGTTCTCTGAATCGTCTGAATCTGTGATTGTTGTTTCTTCTCTGATTTCCTCATGGTAAGAGTGCTGCTCGTAAAAAACTACCAGATTAACATACCAAGTAAGTTTGGTATATTCGTTTAGTTTTGTGTTCTTGATATATTTCATTTTCCATTCAACTTGAGGCACACCAAGACAATTAAAATATTAATGTGTAAAAACGAACAAAAGCCAGACCTGAAGCCGGAGTCAAGCTATAAGAAAAGAGAGCTCCGGAGGCGGAGCCATATTCATGAAAGGAAGTCTGGAGCCGGAAACTCTATGTAGGACTTAAAATCGCCTTTGCGATGTCTCCAACACTTTGAAAAGTCCGCGTCAATTTCAAGATTTCGGATTAACGCAGCAAAACGAGGAATTGCATTTTTTCAAGTATGGACAAGAATGCCAATCTATTTTTACCAAATAACTGTTACATACAGCTTTGTTTATCGTTTTTGTTTTTTGCTTGTGATCTGTAAAGTGCATAAATTACCTCACTGCACCGCAATTGAAAAGGCGAAAAAGCAGTGAAGCTGACTGAGGATTTTGCAGGGCATCATCATGATGAAGCCAGCATAACAGCAGCTGAAGTGATGCTAGATCTTGATGCAGGATAAAGAAACTTCTATTGCTGATTAAGTTGATGAAAAGGAAGAGGTGGTAGTAACATTAGGATCACTTATTTTTAGCAGGTTCAGAGACAAGTTTAAAAAACACAGCACTTGGATGCGGTTGTGCCAATTGCTTCATCGGATTGGAATCACTAAGTTCTTTGAATTTCAACATTTGTTGAATACTTGGAACCTTGCTTAGGTGATTTTTTCGAATAAAATAAGCTTTTATTTTATACAACATCTGCAGAAGAAGCAGACAAAGCTTCACACGAAAACAATATCTACAAAAAGAAACTCAACAACAAATGAAAGCTGTAGGTTTTCTGTAGGCTGTCGAGAAATCAGTCGACTGGGCTCTGCTTTCATCTTTTTTGCGATGATTCTGACCATCACAATCCGAAACTCATCAAAACTCAGCAAAAAGAACCTAGTGACAATCTCTGGAGTCCGCATTACGACCAGAACCATTAAACCGTCTTTGTAATGGGTGTGTGCGAATCAGGAGAGGGTTATGGCAACCTGCAGGGGATTTCTTTTTGTGAGGGTTCCTTCTTTTCCTGTTTTTACGCTGGAACCATGCGGTCCATCAGGTTTTAAACGTTATGGCCATTTGTGCTTGACCAACCGAACCTCTCCACCATGTAGTCGTTAATTCCGCAAACTGCACATCGGACTGCGACAGCATGTCTTGCGTGGCACAACCTTTCATTGTGGAAGTTTTGTCAGTCTCAGCTTATGTAAGGGGTACCTGACTAGATATCCTTTGTGTTTTTTCGGTGCCCCGGCATTTGTTGTCTTGGGGAGTACATCTGGGGCAGTGAACTTAGTAAAGCCAAATAAATCTATCTATCGGCGAAATGTATCCTGTGTTTTATAAAAAGTTTTTGAAAGCTAGTGTTTGTCTTAAAGTTTGGTTATAAGCTTCATTTGTGCTTGTGCAAGTTTTTAGTCATACACCAACCATTATGCATTGCTGATTATCATGTTATTGTTTTGTCTCTTCTGAAAAGCTTATGTGCACACTCACTTAGCGGGTTTGAATAGTGAATTTCAAATGACGAAAGGCATGCCCGTGGTCATGGTACAAGTATATTTTTCATACATACATGATCATTTACATCAACAAGTACAAAAACGGCCGTTTGAGGACGTGGATTTGCAGTGTGTATGGCAAGTAATATGATTTTTGCCTGTTGGCCGGCGACGCAAGTGGAAGGTTTATTTAAGTTAAAACGTAACAATGGGAATAGTACAAGTTGATAACATCGTTAATGATGGCCTGAAAAAATCTATCACGCTTTGAAGTAGTATTCTATGATTAGCAGCTGCTTTCTAATAAATGGTATTATTAAATATGGGAAAAACATTCAAACAGCAGGATATGAAATGTGCACATCTTTGCCTCGAATCCCTAATGCTGGATCCACCACTGATGATGGGATACGTTGTTGAGCAGACAGTAACATGACCTAAATTGAATTAGATATTTGTTCTATTCATCTCATTTTTCACTCCCATACCTTGGTGACCCCTGCGTGCACCAAAAGCTGCTGCGCCGCAGTAGGTTTGATTTGCGCAACATTCGAACAAAAACATCTGAACTTTGATCGAAAATAAGCTTGCCTGTCATGTAATTTAGAAATCTACGTGCACTCCATGCTGTTTGTTTAGCAATCAAGTCGTGCAGAGCTTGCATGAATCGTGGTCTGCTTAATGCTGACCAAGCAGTTGACTTATGTTGACATCATGCTCATAACATGCTGTTTCGTAATCTCCAAGGCTTTGCTTACAGCTAAAGTCAAAGTGCACTGAACATCTTCAGAACCACGCCCTTGAAGTTGCAAAATTTTATGAAAATGCTTTTAAGTTTTTCAAGTAAATGTTTCAAATCCTTGATATGTAGGGCGTACAAGTTGCTTTTTTTACCAACCTGTCTACATTTTACGTGTACTTGAACCTATACCTTTTTCTTGTCCCTGGAAACCTTGTCCATCGACAATGAGCTTCTTTATGTAGTTTAGAAGTATTGACGAGGCTGCAACTGTTCAATGCTTTGCGAACCAATCACGGCACTCTATGCAGATTCTGTCTAATAGAGGGGTTCCCAAACTTTTTGTTCATTGGCACACTTTTGGGCACTTTATAGGTTTGCATGTTCCCCCAAGATGTTGTATCCCAAAAAAACTTCATGATCGGCAGTTTTAGTTTAACATGAAAGCTGTGTGGTTGATTGGCTTACGAATTGCAAGCACACAAAATCATTCTTTGTCTTGGAATTCCGGATGAGCTTTCTGCAGATGTCGAGTGAGAAGACATGGTTTCATCGATTCATTTCCCAGTGTGTTTTGACAAATTATAAACACAGGCATATCCAAACCATTGCTTGCTGTGAATGTAAACCCGAACTTTAAATAGATTTCTGAATACTTTCTTTTTTGCTACTACCGGTAATGTTAAGTTTTTTTCTGGTCAGAATGTCCGAACGATTTTGAGTTTTCAACTACAACAATGCCACTACTATGAAGTCCACCTTTTGAGCTTAACCAGCAAGTCTTGACTGCACATCAGCTTTACACAAGTGCAAATAATGCCCTATTGTTGAAAATTGAAAAGAAAGGCTCTTGCAGAATCTTCTGAATAAGCAGCATTTAATGATATATTAATTATCATTTTCATGGAAGGAAATCTCGGTGGACCACTTGCGAATCACTGTATTAGTTTATTCAAACTTTGGTAAAACACTGCAAACCAGGGAGAATATGTATAAAACATGCCAGTTCCAAATTTAATCAATTCTCGTACAGCAGAAGAGTTAGGTAAGAATATTATGTCACACATAATGTACCCCTTGAAAAGTTGAAATGTACTCTTGGGGGAAGATATACCTCAGTTTGGGAACCCCTGGTCTAATACAAGGCAACTGAAAAAATAAAAGTCAACGAGCGTAACTTTGTATTTGCAGTTGATTGAATTCGTGAGCATGGACTTGATTCCAGACCTTACTCAGTCAATGAAGGCTCTACTTCAAAGCAAATAGATTTGACTCTGCAGCAAATCACAAAAACCGATTCGTACATGAATAATATAATTCTTCGTTCAATTGAACAGATCCGTTTTTTTTCTACGCAATGCTGTATGATCTATTGACTTGTGTGAAGCATTAATTCGCAACAAAAAAACAGTACACTACTACTAATACTCTGGTTTATCATAAGCACACCGTCGCCCAGATAACTGGACCCAAAAGCGCCTTGGGACAGTTCATTTTCGACAAAGAGTTGTTAAGAATTTCTGCCTAACATTTTTGTTGTAATGTAAACGCTGCTTTTAGTTTCACGCAACATGACGAATAACTTTCTTAAACATTTAAACGCGTTGACGTTTGTAATTGCTATTCTATCTGCAATCAAAGCTAACTCCACCTCGCTGCAAAACGTCTTTCGCACGGACTAAATCAATGTGAACACAGGGTTATGCAAAACGATTTTATGGCGAAAAACTGTAAGAAACAAAATTATATGTTATTTAAGTTATTTCGGAAAAAATCCAATATATTTTTCTCGAAATGAAGCATTGTTGAAAGTACGAGTTTTGCTTCCGAGACATCAATCACTTTGTTCCGAGCTCTTTATGAATAATCAAGTTCGATCCATTAAAAACGAACGGCATTCGTTCCCTGTATTGGTATATATTTTGGTAAATACCGTGTTTTGTATGCACAGGTTCCAGGTTTTGCGAATGCGATAGACATACGGCCACGTGTCGCTCGTCGTCGGCTCACTGACCATGCTTGGATGGGTTTGCTCTGTCGTCTGCATGATTGCCTCTTGTGACGGTGCATTGCGTCACACAACCAAAACGGGCAATACGGAAGTAGTTCAAGAATCTGGTGCCGCGCAACAGAAACAATAGGGTGAGGTTTGGGGTTAAACACCCCCTTGAGCTTGATATTTTACAAAACTTTATTACCTGCGCAAAGGAGATTAATTGTTTTCGCATACTTTTTGCTTGTTAATTTGTCGACTTAATGCAAATTACACGGAATAAATTTGCATGCAAATTTCAAGGAACATTGCAAATGAGCCAAAAAGTAATAATTACGTTTTGGTGGGAATTCGGGCTATCGTCTGCATCCAGAAACCACTTCACCACTTTTTGCAGACCCTCCATTCACTACGCATGTTTAAAATTGTGTTCCGCGATAATTCACTTTATCCGAAACAATTGTCTTTTGTTTGTCTGCTAAGACTGATCAGCGCAGGCGCTGACCGCAATGGCTACATTAGCAATTTCTGTAGCATGATAGAACTATTATACAAGCTCAAAAACAGCTTTTTTTAACACAGACGCATTCAGGAATTTGATAATGTCTCAACAGGGAAAAAGGAAAACTAAACGTTTGCTGGACTTCCAGGCCCGTAACCAGCTTGGGACACCAGGAGGGCGAAGAGTTTTCTAAGAGGGGGACAAATGTTTTAAACTACAGTATGTCCAATACTTTCAAAATACCTCCAACACATTTTTTCCTGGAGGGGCGAAAATTTTTCTAGCGTAGTCTTCGCTGCCCTGGTTACGGACCTGTGGACTTCTATACATTACGAAAAACAAACGTTTTCTTGCGTATTTTATGCGCATTCTCAATTCTTGTGTAGTTAGCAAAATTCGATCTTGCAAACCAGGGTGTGCGTCAGCCAGTCCAGCTGCACACCTTCAATGCTCAACTGCTCGTATTTGACGAGACCTTAGTGCAGCCTAATTTTGCAGTTGTCAATTGATCTGACGTAGTGATGAGTGTGTTTCAATCCCCTGTTTTAACGCGCAGTCTGTTATTTTTGCAGTTATGAACTGCTGTGTCGTAGCGTTGAGTTTGTTTTTCTCCGATATGCTAACTTGGAGCGCTGATAGTTTATATTCAGTGCAATGACACATAAAATAAGCGGAGTGGATGTAGAAAAATATGCATATTATATCAACAAACTTCGCCAAAACGTTGTTTTGGAAACATAGAAATGACGTCAAATTGTGACGTCACAAACAACGCGCACCAAATGCAAATGACCACCATATGACCCTCAACCAAAAACCCCCCATGAAAAGTTTCTGCGTACGCCACTGAACCTGGTCGAGCCGGGAATTTCTGTTGTTGTTTGCCTGGTGCACTTGCAGACTTGCATGGCGTCCTTTTCGTAGCCCCAACACTAGCACGTCTTCAACTGCTTGTTTTACACATCTTGCTTCTACGTGTACTCTTTGTGGCAAAGGTTGTAAGTTCAGAGAAACCGATTTGTGCTAAACAGACAAAGTGTCATGTCAACTACACATCTTATTGCACATTTGGTTGCAGGTTTTCAAATGAACATGTATACGATTCGGCCGAAAAAGTCCACCTGATCTAATTTCCTGATATGCAATTAAGAATAAAACGCAGAGAACACTGAGTGAATATCCAAATTCAATTCTACTTTACGATCTGTACCAACAAATATAAGGGGCCGCTAGAATCGATACGAGTGATTGAAAAATGTTGAAATCGTTTGTATGGGTTAGTAAAGTTCGCATCTGCGGTTTGCGTCATTCAATCAGGAAGGTGGACACGTTGGTTTGCTGTAAGTTGGCTCATGGCGGTCGGAAGGTTTTCTTCAAGTGGGGGGTAACAGCGGTGAAATTTCATTTTACCATTCGAAACTAAGAGAAAGCATTTTTATACTAAAAAGTTAAGGGAAATTGCCACATTTCAAAATCTAGGGAGAAAGACCCCCTGCCACATTCTTCCGATGCCCATGAGTGGTTTGTTGTGTTGATTGCAGACTTCAGCCCGAAGAGTATTTGTAGTTTCGACTAGCTGTGCGAAGATAGTCGATGATAAAACTGCATCGACACTTTGGGAACATCCACAACGAACTTGCTGCGAGACGTTAATGAGCAATTTAACGAACGTGGTACTGTGGACCACAGAGACGGTATGTTTTTAGATCACAGTTGTCAACACTTCGCATGGCGACAGGAAGTTGTGGTATGCTTGCTCACATGCTGCCACTGTTTGACAGAGCCGTTCACGGTTGATTGCGGATAGGCCTCCCGCGACTGAGCTGAGACTAGCCTTGACTTTTCCGCTTCGGCGAATCACACACAAACACGTTTATAGACAGAGCGCGTTTATTATACACAGGTTGCTGCATCGAGTTGCGAATAAGACATAAGTGCGCAACGTTACGTACAAAAAGAAAGGTTAACAATGCATGAAAACATGTCTCTGATCCATTTCATGCAAAATGTTTGTAGGTACAGCGGGAGCTGCACTTAGGCGTGTTCGACGAGGAATGAAGAAGAATGATAAAAGAAATTCGATTTCAATATGAACCTTGGAAGTTCAAGACGAAATCTCTCAAGTGGACCCAACTTGGCAGTTTTCATCATTGGCGCGTGCATTTGCCAGCTGAAAAATTTAAAATCAAATATTTTATATTTCATCTTAGAGTGCAAAAAGCAAACCATAGTTTTGACCGTTTTCGCACCAAGCACGACTTGCGTCCACAAATAGCTACTGCTCCGCCCTAGGTTTTGTTTTGTTGCAACACACGAGTAGCGAATGGTTCACTTGAACTGCGATCTTGAAAAAGCTGTTGGTACCGCCAATACAACAGAAAACCTTTCTCAATCATAGCAAAATATTTCATTATATCACTCTTCTAGAAGCAGCAGCGTCCTTATGTTGTGTTTGACGATCAGCGAAATACTATATATGTTGTTTCTCGCAACTACCAGAGGTCACCATTGTAAATGGGTGCTCGGATTAACGGGCCCACTCTGGCTGTGGAGCAATTGCAAATTTCAACACGTGTTTTTTGTTTACATTTCAATAGTTTTAACAAAAATCTTTTAATCAGCTAAATGAACGAAATTTTACACTTGGGAATTACTTTAACTCAGAATTTTAATCATGAAACTTGAAATTGGTCAAGAAAATAACTTGCGTTCAATCGCTCAAATGTCTTTTTTTTTAATAGAATGTCCAAACTATGACAGGATCTGAAAACTCCACGAAGTTTTTTGAAGTTGCTAAAAATTTAGTGACTTGCTTTTGCAATGATGATAACGGCAAGCTCGGGCAAGGTTGAAGACCTGAACGAAGCAAAGACTCAACAAGGATCTTACCTTGCTAGTCACGCCAAGCTTAAGGGCACGGTTGAGTAGCTGCACGGCGTCATGGCGACCGATGCCCAGCAGTGCAGAACGAAGACCGTCTGCCGTTCCGTGTATGACCTTAAATGGTATTGAAACATGTCCGTGTAAATTAATATAATATTTCTTCAAACTTAGAAAAAACTTTAGGAAGTGCCACTGCTTCTTCAAGGGGTCACCAATCCCCCAACCTTTAACAAAGCTCCACACTGCTGCTTGCATAACCACACCAACATTTCCTTGAAACTGGGTACGTCAGCATTGCTGTTGTCGTCACGATGTACGTCACGTTCGGATAAAAAGCAAGTTGCGTGTGAGGAACAATTATTATATTTGGTGTTAAGCAGCCTGGCATCGGTAACTTTTGGTATAACTCTTGTTAACCCCCAGTCGCTACGGAAGCGAAGGGAAAATACCTGATAAAGTTCAATCAGCTGCTCGGTGGGATCTTTGAAGCTCTGGAGATGGGTCTTGGACGAGGTCAACTGGAGCCTGTCGGCCAATGCCCCCCAATCCGCGCCCTCTTGCTCCACGTTGAGGAGCTTGCACAGTTTCGTCTTCAAGAGGGGATCCAATGAGTGGAGTTCTGCACCAGATTTCAAATTGCAAAGTCAGAATCAGTTTTCAAAGAAACTAACAGATTTTTTGTCTGAACGTTACGTGACACCCACTGTCGAAAGAAAGTTTTGCGTCGCCGAACGCATGACGCCTATTTGTGGTGTTAAAACAATACCAAGAAGTATTTCTGCAAAACAAAAATGTTTACATCGTGAACAAAAATATCATGACTATCGCAAAGCGATGCGGAGTCTTTGCGAAAGCGCAACAAGTACAATTTCATCAAACTGAAAAAAGATCAATTCTAGAAGTTTATGCCAAAGTTCATGTACAGTGATCGCTGCAGGGCTTTTCAACATCTGGACAACGTTGGTTCGTTGCTACCTTGTGTCCTTCAGCGCAGTTCGTGACAGGCTTTCCAGCAGGACCGCAACAAGCTTGGGACACCAGGTGGGGCAAGGAGGTTTCCAGGAGGGACCCAATTTTTTTAAACTTTGTCCAACACATTTTTCTAGGGAGGGGCGAAAAAATTTTTAGTGCGGGCTTCGCCCCCCCTGGTTAGGGGCCTGCTTCGCAGGTTTCGGCGATTTCCTAGTCTCGTGTATTTTGCGTGTGTCGTTTGCCAGTGTCGTTCATTGTTATTTTGTTTTTCTTCTTTCAAGTAATTAAAAGGAGCGTTTTAACAATCAGCCTGCTGTAAGCCCCACAGTGTTACCTGCCGTAACAAGCTATTACTGTGTTCTCCTGTTTTCGCCTCGTGTAAACTCACCATAAAATTTCGGCCCCATCTATTTCCCGGTTAGTGACGTTTTAAGCTTCCACGTGCAACGGGCCCAAATGTTTCATCCGAAACAATGAACTTTCTAATAGACTTAAAGACCAAAAACTTGAGCTCTGGAAGCAGCATCGTTTTGATATGCCCACTGTTGGTTGTAGAATTAGCGGGAACTTGCATTTCGCCAATCGGGTTGAAGTAGTTGGATGGCATTTGTGTCTTTGAGCTGCCTGTTTAGTTGACCATAAATAACCGCAATTTCTCTGGTTTTTAATTGTTTGTCGCGCGCTCAGCTAATCGATAGAAAAGTCCGTTCGGTCAGTTTCAATCGCGCTGGCAGAATGCTTAGACTTGTTTCTGCTGTGTTGCAGAAACCGTACTTTAATCCCTGTTAAAGTTTGCTGCTTAAATTGTGACAACAAGTGTTTGCGTCAGTGACCTTCCGTTTGCAAAGCACTGCAGGGAAAACGAGGCTTGTTGGATGAAAAACTCTGTGAGCGCTAACTGCCCACATCTCGCAACTGAGGCCGCCGCCGCTAAATGTAAGTGGTGCTGTCGGCGAATCAACAAAAACGTGACATTTACCATTTTTGTGGTTTGCGGCGGGTTCGCTTCCAGGAGGACTTCGCAAGATCGAACGCATCTGTGAAAACAAACCGACAAAGTTTAAACGATAATAGTCTCACTAGATAATCTCGTAAAACGCGGGGAAGAACGTCGCGGCCCCAGTTAGAAAACAGCCCTTCCTCTTTTGATGGCAAACCATTAATTGAATCAAAACGATACAAAGTAAAACAAACAAAAATGGATGGACATTAACGAGCACAGACCGTTTCATCCACTGCCAAGTCAATCGGCGTTTCTCCTCGTTCATCAGAGTCTGGGGACTTGGTGCTTAGTTCAGGATCGGCGCCGCGAGCCAAAAGAAAACTGGCTATCTTATAGCACCCTCTAGAAGCGGCCAAATGCAGAGCGGAATGTCCGCTGTAGGTCGCTGCGCTGATGTCGGCGTTACACTGAGGAAAAAGTATCGTATACATTAACAGAAGAAAAGCGTTTGAAATTAGTGGGCCGTTGCCATCAATCGCAAAAAAAGATTTAAGGTAAAGATTTTATTGATTTTTTGCAATTTTGCGCTTGCTTGGTTCCAGGGCCAGAAAAAGTGTATCGTAGCTCCGGGTCAGGACAACGTGTGACTATAACTTGCCACAAAAATATATTCGCAAAACAAAACGCGATTTGATTTGTTTTTGTTTACTTTCGTAACCGTTGCTTAGAGAGCTACCACAATGTCAACCAGGGACTGCGACGCCACAGCGTAAGGTTGGAAAATGTTAATTTAAGAAGTATCACTCTGAAGATCGAACCACAAAACTTTTCCGTTCAGAGATTAGATGATTTTCATTCAAGAAACCTTTGGTGACAAAACTATAGCGACGTGGGACAGAAAAAAGACAAGCAGACCAGATTAATTTCTTCTGGAATTTCCAAACGAACTCGACCGCAACAAGTTCCTCACAAGACGCTTTTATATTGGCCTTAGTTTTGCTACAAGTAGTTCATTTGCTTCATCCCAGATCTCATCAAAATAACAGCGAAGGATCAATCGTTTTCAAATGCAGAAGCAGCAGCGTTTCAAACACAAAATACTGATTGACATCAGCGTTAACAACGCAGTTAAATGTGTTTGTTTGGTTGACTTGATAACATATTGGCGGTAAAACAGTGATATAGGGCAACTTTTGAAGAAAGCAAGGTTGTAGTAGAATAATAGGTACTAACCTCCTTGACGAGTGTCATCGCTACATCCAGTTTGTTCTCCTCGACAGCCATGTGCAGAGCCGTGCGTCCATTTGTCGTGTCCGCAGTGTTAACATGGAATCCCGTGTCGGACAAAAGCTGCAGGCACTGGTGGGCAAGACGGGGGGCAAAAACGGTCAAGTGGAAGCAACTGTACCCTGTCGAGAGAAGCGTTTGATGCTGGTTGAGCTACAAAACGTTGGTGGTGATCGCAACTATGTTTAATGTTCGACTGTTGTGACCACAATATTAAAATTGTGTCGTAAGGAGATGGAAAAAATCATCTTTGTGTCATGATTTGACATACGTCTTCTCCAATTACAGGCACACAAATGACAGTCGCATGTTGCCGGAATTTATCCAAAACCTTCTTAGATTATTGCGACAAAAACAAGGTTACAGGGGATTGGTATTAGTACCACAACTTCATAAAAATAAACTCTAGTTCAACAAACATAGCCACGCATTCGCAACTTTATTAGTTTTACAGCTTTGCAAGTGCAGAGCAAGGTGTCGCCAAACGTTGCTTATCACCCGAGCTTAAGCGGTGACAAAAGCGTAAAGTTGCAGGTTTTTAGGTGGAATGAAAAAAATGTAACTTCGTAGGTGTATTTCCCAGTACCGCTGAGCAAACGCTTAAGGTGACGTAGACTGTGAAGATATTTGTCCATAAATGTGATAAAAAAACACGTTTAGTCTTAGAATGGAAGATGAGCAACGATTGGCGACACCTTGCTCTTACTAACCCTTCCTGCAAAACTAGCCACGGAATGCTGGTGATGCTAAAACTCATTGATCTTTGTGCGATGTCACGTGACCACGCGCTGTTCTCCTCACCACTGTAGTTCCTGATGTCCATTGCATCCATTCCGCTCAAATACACCCGCTTGCTGTTCAAAGCGCGCGACAAGATGTCGGCGTTGCCATGACGACTGGCGACGTGCATAACGTTGTTGCCGTGTTTGTCGATGGCAAGCGGGTTGGCCCCGTGTTTGAGGAGTTCCTGCATCACAACATTGATACCCTGACGCAACAACTCCAGCACTTTCGGACGATTTCGTTCTTTGTTTCGGATCATCGAGTGTATGTCAGTCGCCAGCCATTTACATTTTACTCATGGCTTTGCTTCAGTTGCCTGGAGACTAGTTGGGTGAAAGTGTCATCACTAGCTGACGATCCAGAAACGTCTGTTCAGTTGCATTTAAAGTGACCACCTGGGGCGATCAACTATAGATTTATCAACCACTGACTGATGCATACGGGGTTCCCAGAAATTTTTGAAAATAAATTTCCAGACCCTTTCCAGACAAACTTTCCTTACGTCACGTACCCAGGCCAAATATAGGCACTATAATAGTTAACACGATGAAAGTAAAATTATCAGTCCTCAACAAAATATTGTCAAAATGCATGTCGAAAGATCAAGTCTGGGAAATTATTTTCTTTTTCCATACTAACAGAACAAAAAAATTTTCCCAGGTTCTTCCAGGCTGGAAAAATATCAACCTTTTTTTTCATACTTTTCCAGACTCCTCAAGAACCCAGCGCACATTCTAGTTGTGCTGTATTTTGACGAAAAAAATTATTTCGGGGATTTTTAACCATAGCAAAAATGAACGTTGAAAATGCATTAAAACTCTTCCAAATCATCGGAAAACTGAAGATCAACGAAAAAAGGGACAAAATCTGCTTTTCAATCAAAATTTCTGCTGCATAAATGCAAAACACGGGAAACTGCAGTGATATTATTGTTCACACTGCATGAAGCCAATCGCAGCGTTGGAATGTTAAGAACGAAAGCATACGTACAATCACTGCCCCGACGTTGTCAGCCATCGCTGCGAGATGAAGCGCCGTTTGTTGCTGTTTGTTTCTGACGTCGATGATGTCACGCCTCTCTTTCATCGTGCTGATGACGTCAAGCAGGCAAGAGAGAGCTTCGAGCTGGCCATGCACCACCGCTGTGTGGAGTACTCTGTCATGAATACATCATCGCTGTATTAATGACGAAATAAAAGCGAAGGTACGCAAGCTCGTTGGTTACGAGAGTACTTAAGCTGCTTTTTTCATAAGCAGGAGTCCAAATCCCCTAAAGCAGGGGTTGGGAGCCTTTCCCTGGTGGCGGGCCAAAAACAAACTCTGCAAGGTATGGCCGGCCGTTCTAATTTTCCGACAATTCCGTTCCCTTTGCTATTTATGAAGTTGATAAAACTTGAGAATTTATGGAATTTCAATAAGCTCCTGATTTTTCACATGTCATAACGCAAGCCCAAAATGCGACATTTAGCACATTTATAACACAGTGCGGCACATTTATAACACAGTGCGGTTTCTCATCATTAGCTCGTAATAAGTATGCAACACAAAAAATTGCAAGAGGGCAGATTCACGAAATATAATACCACTAGGGGACCATACAGTTACTACAATGTGTAAAGAGGATGCGGGTCGGATGGCTTTGCTAGGCGGACGGGATCCTGGCGGGCTGTAGGTTGCCGACCCATGCCCTGAAGTCTGTGGAGACAGAAAGATTACATATTTGGCGCCACAAAACGAATGCGAACTGCTGCAGAGTGAAAATGTCTTCCTGGATGCAAAAGGTTAATGCTAACCAGGACAGAGTTTACTTTCGGCTGGGTTCACATTTTCTCTGCCATGCTCAGCTGAACTGGACAAAAACCACTATAGATACCAGTCGCCACAAGCACCCTACGCGCAATTGTGTTGATCATCCAGCAGATCTCTACACAATTCAAACTTGCAACACTATCACAGCTCCACGTTCAGCCTTTTCGGGCATAAACTTCAAACGCTGATAAGGAATCTTTCCAGCTGTCGGTGGATGCTCTATGAGACAACCTGGCTAACAGTTTTTTTTTCGGTGCACGTTCGGCCCTGACTAACATGAAACTGTTTGCCAATGAACTTAAAAGTCAACAGTGGGATTGTCACACAGAAAAAGATCAATGGGTTAAACCACGACCCATGCTACAATACAAACGTAGACAATCATATTTTATGTCTAAAAATCTGCACCTGCAATCGCGTTTCGTCACAAGCAAATCCACGTTTCAATGCCATTTGGCAAAACGCTGTTTTTAAGTTAGAAATCAATAATTGTTTGGGTATTATCGCTCCGGGAAGTAAAGTTTACGTCGCTTTCTTCCAGCAACTTTCTATTTGAATAAGAACTGATGATACCTACCTAGCAGGCGAAATAAACAATACACTCTGTAAGATCTCTGTCTGATTCTTTGCTGGAAAAGGTTTCCTTTCAATAGACAGCAATGGCTGTAATATACTTTTTGGTGTAGCTTTTTTCAAAGGTTTTATTTGCATTTTTCTATAGCTTTATTTATGTTCACACGTCAGCGCGAGTTTTTATCAAACCAAACTACTAGGTTGTAACTTCTCGTTCACCCCTTACAAAAAATAAACAACGCTGAAGAAATACAAACAAATCACAACACTTACGAGTTGCCGCTCTCGTCGCACCAGCTCGTCAGGTGGCGCTGTGACACAAGAAGCAGTCTGACGTCACCAGACGCCGAGTAACTCTGCAGAGCCGATGCCCATTTCTCGCGGAGAGCTTTTAACAACTCGTATCCTTTGTCGATCGCTGCGAATAAAAGCATGTGACGTGTTTTGTTAGAAAACAAGTTAATCGAAGACACTTAGAGCGTTGGTGATCCTTTACAATGACAAGCAAACCGCTTCGTAAGCGAAACCTCGCATTGTATTAAGTGCTGTCAACAGGAGACATGGGCGGATTTAGGGGAAGTGAAGTGGGGCCGAAGTCTTGAAATTAAATTCAATCTTTTTAGTAACATAATTTAACTTAAGTCTTGAACTTTTTACCGGTTCATCGACAAAATTTCATATATGTCGAAATACCATCAGAACAAAGCAGCGATCGCCAGACACTGGCGCAGCCAGCCCAAAATTTGGGGACAAATCGTTTGACTTCAAGCGAGTATCGGTATTTTGTTCTGGCAAGATACGCTAGCAATTTGGGGGGCATGGCCCCCTTGCCTACGTCTATGTCACCAGAGCGGGAGGAGTTTTGTCACAACTCCCCTTCTGGCGTTGCCTTCAACATTTGAGGAGCTTCTTTCGGGGAGAAAATTTTTGGCAACGTTATTTCAAAAAAGTAAACGAAAAAAGCGTGTGTTATTAGCAGAATAAAATCTGCTCAAACAAAAACATTAAAAAAGGAAAATTAGCAAAACAACAAATTTATTTCAAATGCATTTTTACCATAAAACCCGAGTCCACTATCGCTTGAGGTATGGATTGAAAATGCATCTAGTTAAAGAAGACTGTCTTATAAAGTTAACAATTAACAACTAAGAAAGTGCATTAAGTCATGAAGAGAGCTCAGTATCAAACACATAACTAAGAACAGCACCTTTGGTCCGTTGGCCCCGCTGGTTATGGCTTGACGATGGATGTTGACCATGACTTGACGAGGGCTTTATTTCCGCCTGAAACAAACCGACCAATCAGAAGCCAACAAATCAACTGTTGAATGGATTTTACAGTAGAAGCCTTCAAATCGACCCAGATCTGCTTCTGATGTTCGAGAAAATCGAAACAAAAAGCTTCAAGTCACACTGAGACACAATCAAGTGTACTGCTTGACACTTTTATCATTCACTTTCAGAAAATCGATTGCCCTTGGCGAAAAGGGTCGATTGGACAGCTGTGTTATTACCTTTAACGCATACTTGGTAAGCTTAACGTGTTTCTTGATTTTACCAACGTGAACAAAATTTTCAAACTTTAAGTTGCTGCAGGAAATTGTGATCAGCACCATCGCATGATGATGCGGCGGCTCCTTATTAGAAGTGAACAAACAAAACGGAAAAAAGTTGACAGCAAAATTCTGCGCCATCTTGCTGAGAAAGATCGTGATTAAAATTGGTTCTGCCTTCCAAACCTTTGCGGTGCCGCAACCACAGACAAAAAAACTTCAACATTTGAGGTTTGACTTAACACTGCAGCATTTCTTTTAGTAAAAGTTGAAAACAGCACCGCCACGATTGTTTGGTTGGTGGAAACACCGCCAGTGAAAGCTTTCAAAAATTGACAACACAGAATATTTACGATTCGTGAAATAGTTTGTGAAAGATAAGCGTTGCGGTGTAAGGAATCATATAAAAAGGGGGACTGGAATTTTTTTAAAAAAAAGGGAATTTTCTAAATATAAAAAAGGGGAATTTTGTTTTGTAGGTAAGTTTGTATAAAAGGGGGACTGGAATCTTTACAAGCTCTGGCCAAAGCTTCCTCATCATAATACAACTAAATTTTGTCCAGGTTAATGCGTTACTACAACCTGCTCAAGCCTTGCCTTCGAACGGGCGTCGCTTTGAATTGCAGTGCTTGTTTGAATGATGCGCTGTTGCCGATGACGCAACTCCGGTTGCTTGGACGTCGGCGTTTCGTCCAATGACAAGGCTTTCATGGGATGGTCAACCTGCGTAGTGGTCGAATTCAAAATGGCGCTGGGGGCGGCGTCTGCGAAAGCAACAAAGGACAGTTTGAGCCTCGCTTGCGTGTTCGCCGACGGTACGACGGGTTACTACAAAAAACGGGAATTTCGAATGCGAAACACTGGGAAACAGTGCGGGAAGCACTGAACGGCAAATGCAGTTGCAATGAAAAACAACTAATTGCTAATCAGTTTCTGGAACGCGGGCAATACAGCGCTGTGACGTAGGCACTTTTGATTTGCAATTGCGAACTTCGGTTTAAAAGGCATAGCGATACAATGAATAACCATTGCAACACTTGGGTGCGTTCGCGTAACTTGCAGAAGGAACGTACCTGCCTGGACCAGAGCTGATGACGTGCCCTGCGTGAGAAACAAACAGCTGGAATGAAACAGAATTTCAGCAACACAGCGTCACCATGAGGCGAGAAAGCGCCGTTTGTGACGAAACGCTAGTCTTAACAGCAGACTCGCCGAGTAAGAAAATTCCCTCTCACTCCTTTACATAATTTTCTCTCCTTATCTTGGTTTCGAAGATAAAGGTAGAATTTTAAGACAAAATTTAATAATTTTTCAGATCCACCAGCAATACGACAGATTTCATGCAGCCCGTAACAGTAAATAGGTTGCCCGCCCCTGCTTTAAACGAAACAACACGTCCAGAACCCCCTCAGACTTTAGGAGGGGCAGGAGCGATTATGCTCTCGTGGTCTCGGTTTACGAAGATGACCATCTAAATCAAGTGAAAAACTTTCATTCGATTTGACTGTCGTCTCTTAACGTTGAACCGAGATATTCCCTGCGTCTTGGGCACACAATATACGAGAAAAATCTTATCATTCACTGTTTTCACGTCGTTCAAAATTCGCTGAAACCTGGATTCTTACCAGTCTAAAATTTTGCGAGGGTTAGATATTTTAACTTTAAAAGAGCAATAGCAATTGGTTTTGGCCGCCTCCTCTCGAAGTACAAAAAGACAAGATGTGCTAGACATTTTGGGGAGACATGACCCCTTCGTACCAACTGGCTACGCCAATGTTTGAATATTGACATCAGCAGGACGATGACAGTGGTATCTGCGTCTATTACACTCAGGCCCGTAGACATGTTTCGAGGTTTGGGAGGGAAAAATCAATTTTTAGGGGAACACGATATTTTTATGATGTTTTTAAAACAAACTGTGACGTCATATTCTTGGCACAACAAACATGGTGAGGACAAAACCCCCGTGACTACGGGCCTGATTACGCCCCTTTACCTCTAATTGCAACGGCTAACAATGTGTTTTGAATGATGCTTACCGCTTCATCGCCAAGGTAATCAGAAAGCGATCCACCGTCGGGTTTCATCACGGAAGTGTAGTCGCCTGCTTCCCGTCCTGATGACGGACGACTCTGAAAAACCGTGTCAACGGTCAGTCAGCGACAGGAAGTGACGACAAAAAGCAATAAAAAGATAAACCAGATGAAAAACAGAAACGCTTGCAGCCGCTTGAGTCTGTTTCGAACAAGTTACCAACAGGCCAATTTCACATTCTGTACAATTTTGAAATATTTTAGATATGCAGCGACGAGAACAAAGTTAACACCTGATGACCATTGACATCAATGGCAGCGTCCGATTCCACGTCCCCCCAGTAGTTGTCGACGGTCATCTGCTGCTCATGATGGGAGACCTGTGCTTCGTTAATCATCATCGGTTGCGTTTCGGGGTCCGCATCACCGCTTGCTGTAAAGCACGAAACACTCCGTATTGAAAAGTGCATTCACAGCTGGAGTTTGTGCGATGGAAATGTACGCGGTTGAATTTTAATTTGAATTCTTCCATGGTGAGGGGGATATTTTTCAGTGGGGTACGGAACCGGTGAAAATGTTTCTCGTTCGCAGGATAAGCGCAAAAAACAGAGCCGGCGTTGGTGTTTAATTCAGAACTGGAACCAAGCTTTATTTATGCACTGGCTAGAATCGCTACAGCTGCTGGTGAAACGAGCCCTTGAAAGTTAAGAGGTATTCTTTGCCAGATCGAGTACATGCGTATTCGCGGTTATTGTCTGTCAGATCCCGAGATGCTATTTAAGAGTATGCACGTCGATGACGACAATTGAACCGTGCTCAGGTGCAGTAGAAAGACTAGCACCGTTGGCACCATGGCCTAAGTTGGCCCAGAATGTTTTCTACCGTTACCGGAATTTGCTGAAACGTTTCATGAGCACAGGCGCGTTTTTCAACGACTCGGCAATCGTTCGCAAGCTCATCTGACCCGAAAAACGAACTTGAAAAAATGCTTTTCTCTCAAAAAGGTGGGGGAGGTATGCATACCAAATACACCAAAACGGCAGGAAAAATGGGGAAATTCCGCCAGTAGTAGGTCTACTTGTTCGTGGTCGCTTGAATATCAAAACTGTATTCTACTCTATGCTTGCGGTTCTACAGGCAACAGAAGTCAGTTAGGCTGAGACATGAAAATATGTTCTTTTCAAGAAGATTCGTGCAGTTTTCAAACAAAAGGCACAGAAGCCCAAAATAGACAAATGGCACGTACGATGACAATACCTTTTACCAACAAGAGAAATTTTACGCTATACTGTTGCACCTACATGTGCAAATTTTATTTTGAGCAAAATAGCTTTTCTTGTCACATTTCAGGTATCCCTTGCCAAAACGTCCAAATATTTTGTGTTACAGGTCAGGTGCGCAAGGCCAAATGCGCAAGGCCAAAAGGCCAAATTGGGCAATTACTCCCCCCCTACTCGAAAAATACAAAACCTACGCAGATTTCGACATGGCTACTCGACAGAGCGCATAAAAAATCCAGCTGCTGGATGAACCAGCTTTAGGCGTCAATTCTAAACATTTCTGAAATGAAGTTGAAAACTGCTATTGCCAATCATTGGCAAGTGAACCTTAGCAGGGGTACGAGCGCAAAAGATCATCGCAACAAACGTTAAATTCGTTGTAGATATTAGGCACGGTAAAGTAAGCAACACCACAGTTGTCGTTTACTTTAAACTGTCAACTTACCAACAATCGAGCAAAGGGCGATCGCCGTGTTGACAATATCCTCCTCAACGTTGTCCAGCGATAACTACGCAACAATTGCAACGCTATTCAAAACCAAACAGGACTTGCGACCTATCCTGAGATTTAAAATAGACAATCATGCTGCTTTTTGGGGATTCCCCGCAATCGTCAGCAAAGTGGTTTCTAAAACCTAATCCAACTTTTTTTCTTCACCAAAGCATTCACCAAACTGCAGGAAGCTCCGTGTTCAGTCGATGAAAGTTAAGCCAGCCATAAAACTTCTCGAGACCCTGCACCGTGTTCCATGCTTTACATGGAACAAGCAGCTCACGCAGTCGGTCTTCACAGGAGTATAGGTGGTAACGGGAACTTTTTCGGGGTTTAGGTTAGGTAAAGAAAAATCACGGTGTAGTTGAATGCGGTTTCAATGACATATCAAATACGGTTTCATTTCGACAAACATCCGGTTGACTTAATCTTCTGCTGCATATCACCATAGCAACAGGCAGTGTATACTCAGCAGTGCTTCTGTATTTTAACAGATGGGGAGGAATTTAGAAGGGATGCTTTAACACTTACGAGAGCTAGCGGAGTAAAAAGCAAAAAAGTTTTAAAGTTTTGTGCAAAAAAAAAACGAAATCAGCATTTTGATCTGACTTGCAGCATCACAGACGCGAAACGGTGCAGCTACTTCAAGAATGCGTCATACAATGAACGCAACCAACAAGCACAGCAGCAACATGTGAAACGTACTCAGGCGTTAAATAAAACAGCGTAGCACAGCACTCACTGACTCTACTTCAGCTGGACCAGTAGAACCAAGGCCATCGGCGTGAACCAGATAGTTGCATGGCATGAAAGAGGAGCGATCAGCTTGCAGTCGTCCTGTTGCGGCAACGCCCTGGTGGAACTGAAGTTGTGTGTTGTTCTGATGGGGGAGGAAAGCGGGGTTTTGCGCTGTCGCGGTTTGGCTTGGGGGGGAGAAAGCGTTTGGCGGTGACGGGACGTAACGCGACTGTGGAGGAGATCCGTTGCCTGAATCCGCAGGTGACCCGAAGGAATGGGAAGACGAGCTATTGTCGCAGTATTGTGGCGTCACAGGCTGAAATTGTGTGTCGTGACAAGTGGTTGAAGGGTTGCTTTCCCTTGAATATTGCATAGGGTTGGGCTGAACAACCGGTGGCTGATACATCGTCCCGGTGGGTAGCTCAACATTCGACTGCTGTACCATGAAAGAAACAAATACATGGCGAGATATGCGGAAGACATTGGCTGTCGCAAATTAAATCTGACAAAACTGTCGTAAAATAATGTTTCTGGACACCAGCAAGTAGAACACGCAAAGAAGCCAGTTCGTATGCAGAAGCAAATATTCAGTCATTGCTTACGTAAAAAAAAAACACAGCAAGCAGTTTGTAGTTGAGAATTCACGACTGCTGGCGACGGCAGGACGTGCTACCAACGAGGGTCATGACACGCCGCTCTTGTCAAAACTTGTTTTTCAGCCAATCTTTCTAATAGCCATTATCACGACTCGTGCTAACGTTAATAGACTGCGCATTCGGCTTGAAAGGCTCCGGTCTTAATCGCTTCAAACGTATTTTATCGGTTTCGGGTCGTCCCATACAATGGCAAGAAAGACAAATGAACAAAACAGAGTCTATGCATAGGTTGGTTTAACGTGGTCTTCGACAACTGATATGCAGCATGAAACGAGAGTCCCTTGCTGGTGACGTAAAAAAGCGGAAGTTTGTAACTGAATTCGCGCCTAGAGCTTGTTATAAGTAAACATCACGATAGACAGCAATCGAAGTCAGTCACAACCCGGTGGAGAAATTTAAAAAATGTATGCCAAGGGTGATGGGCATGTTTTTGGACGATACTACCCACAAAACAGCGATGATACCACTGTTAAGTGTATGCAACAGTCAGTCCCGTCGCCACGTGGGGCTTTGGGGGGCTTAGCCCCCCAAACACAGCTCCAAGCCCTCCCAAATTGAAATATGAAACACTATAAATTAGAGGAATTTTTGTCAAATTTGAATGTCAAGCCCCCCCTGCACGAACGCTAAGCCCCTCCCCCACCACAAACGTAAAGCCACCATATTGACGACTGGCTGGCGACGGTTCTGCGTTCTGCAGAACGAAGTGCTGAAACGTGTCTCTGCATTTTACGTGTTGTGAACAGGTGCGTAAGTACCTGGTTTCCAAAATTATGACGTCATCCACAAAAAAACAAACGCAGAACTTAAATTTTTCGTAAACTCTAAACTAAAATACTTCCCGAATCCGTAGAGGGTTTGAAGAACTCTCTAGCTCTAGCGGCTGGCGAGTTAAAACCAAAAATGTACCGGCCATCATAGTGGCCGGTGCGGGCGTTAAAAAGGGTTTGCTTTACGTAAAACGGATCACCAGAAAATTATTGCTTCCACAGAGGCGTGCATGGACTAGATTTTTGATTTTTTAGACCCGGACTCCTGCTGCTTCCAGCAGGATCAGGAGGGAGGTTTTCTTTGCTGTAGCCGGAAACGGATTGGAGATGGATTTTGTTTGCTGAGAAAACGTTACTGGGTGTTTGGTCGACTTATATTTATGCGGGGTCAAACAGGAGTCGGATTGCTTGTGTCATGTTGGTAACGGATCCGGAGCGAATTCGGATTGAATACTTGCAAAACAGGATTGGATCCGAACTCAAAAAATTAGAGTCCGCACCCCTCTACCGCTTCACGCAAAACGGATCACTAGAAATTTATCGTTTCACACAAAACGGATCACTGCCGAGAAAAGTCCTACCGATGACGAGATCGACGAAACGGAGGACAACGATCCGTGACGCGCCATCATCGACAAGTTCGAAGAGTTCTGCGAAGAAACGAACAACAACTGCAGCTGCTTCTACAGCAAGTAACGTGAACTTCGAAGCAGGGCGCCTTCGACAACGTCCGCATATTAACGTATGTTATTTTGAGGAGATGACACTAATTTTATCAGACTCGCTTTATTCCAGGCAACATTTCGGAATCGCGACAAACGTGTGTTCCTCAGCGGATGGACCTACGTTGCTACACTGAAGTATTTTTCAAACAAAATATTCGCAGAACTTCAATATAGAAACCTGGCATCACTCTCGCATAACGAATGTCTTGCTGGATAGCGTTAAAGCTTAACGTTTGTAGCGGTTCTTCAGGACTTGACAATCCTCAGTCGCAACACATAAGTTAATTTAAACGTAAACAAGATTGAGTTGTGACATCGCTTACCCGCACGGGTGGTCGACTAGTTGACGGAAGATTCGCTGCTGATGGACGTTGGACCTGTAATATCAACTTGTATTAACGCAGTTATCGCATTCCAGCACATGTGTGTCTATCGTTCTGGCCAAATGTGCCACCCTTGTACTAAGTGACCGAAACTTAAGCTTGTCCATGGGATTGTCCCTTGGGCTGGGCCAGTGGACTTGAATTTTGTCCCATGTCCCATCGTTAATAGTTTTACGTCGTATAGCAGGAATTTTCTGAAGTTGAATACCAATAACATACTCACAGCATTGTAAGTATTAGACGCAGAGGCCCAGTGCCATGGCGGAGTGGTGCAAGGCCCCCAAAATATGGTCGTTGAACCTTTTTTGGGGGGACACCTAAAAATGAGTCATCAGATTTTCACTAGAATCCCATAGTTGGAATGTTGAAGCCACGGATCTTAGAGGCTAGAGTAGACATTAGACAAGAATATGTGTAATGTACTCCGTATTAATATTTTCGTGGGAATCCCCTGAGTTGCGACTGTCAAGTTGCATTGGATAGGACAGGAAATGCGTCCCATGGACCAGTCTGCGAAACTAAATGAGGTTTTCCGTTGAAATATTTCAAAATATTTCACTTGTTTTACAGTTCACGAAAATAGTAATACGGAGTACATTGTATTCAGACTGATCAACCTGGAAGTTGAACCAGAACTGTGAGACCAAAAGCTGAAACAGAAATCGTTAACATGCTCTGCAAAAGGTCTCCACACCGAAAAGAACTTTTAGGGACATTCACGGAACAAACGAACACACAAGGATATTACCATGTATTCCCGACACGCAAGGACATCACCAATGTTTTCCGAACATGCAACGATATTACCGATGTTTGCCGAACACGCGAGTACATTACCGATGTTTACCGAACACGCAAGATTATTACCGATGTTTGGCTGAAAGAGCTGCGAAAAAATTCCGGTGGCAATGGAAAGATTTGCGGCTTGGATTTTTTCACAGATTTCATAGCTTTGTGACAAACGCCCCGGATGCTGTTCCTGCCCGAGCACGACGACGGCCAATTTCGAGCACCGCTGGTGAACGAACATGCTGCTGCAAACGGTACAACAGTTTAGACAATGAACATAAAGATCAGGAAAAAAATTGAATCACACTTTCGATCCCCAGGTCGGCAAAGAGGTACTATCGCACCCGCTGAAGGATCTTATCACCGTATTGTCGTCAGATACGCTTCATTGAGGAAAGTTACAGCTGTACTGACGAGCAATCAGCAGCAACAGATCAAATTATGAAACAATTTTTTGACATTTTTTTCGCAGCATAACCCCCTGGACGACCGAAATCGCTTGGTTGCCCGCACCTTGGTTGCGGGCCTGCGGAACGGTACGAACGAAAACTTCGCATTCCAACTATTCGATCACAGCACCTTTGTTTTTAACTTTATCGTATTCCACACCCAGCTGTAGCGAGCGATTTCCACTAATTGGATATCGGAAGTGGGCTGTTTTTTTTATATTTAACTCGCTACTCGTCGAGAAAGAGCTGCAAATCAAACCAGGCACAAGTCGCTGCTTCCATGAGTGACTTACTACAACTGAAGTGAAACAGTAATTCCGATGATGATATAAAAGTACTACGAGGCAAGGTGTAAAATACACACCGTGTTTCGAACTGTCAAACAATCTGTCTCGTCGGTGAAGCAGACTTACCTGGTATGCTGCTTGGATCGACGTATGTGTAGAAGTTGGGCTGTGGTCGCGCGTTCTCCTGTACCACTTGTTTATCTGCGACGGATGGCGCGACACGGTTATGTCATAAAGTTAATTTGCGGTCACGGGCGTCGGAACGATTTTTTCTTGGCGGAGGGGAGCAATGGTGGATTTTTTGAGGGAGTAACCAAAGGATTTTGTCTTTTGGGGACTAATAATGGTGGAATTTCATTTTGGCAGTTCGAAACTAAAAGAAAAACATTTTTCTACCAAAAAGCTAATGGAAAAATTTCAAATTTTAAGAGGGGTCAAGGCCCCCTTTCCTTCCGATACGCATGTTCGCGGTAACTCGCATAAGTTTCAACATCACATTTTATGACGCAACGGATGGGTTCGGCGAAATCAGGGAAGTGCTTCGTTGGTGACGTCGATGAAACTAAAAGGATCGGTCAAAGGTCACGATGACGTCGTCACAAATTTAGAAAATATGGTCAAGGTATTACGAGAGCTTGGACAGGTTGGTGAGCTGACCTTGATATCGTTTGGTCAAGATAATGTCCAACCGTATTGCTTTCATGGGTTGCAAATTTTATCTCGTCTTAACTGAGATCCGCATCCTGATTAATTTATTAATAGTTGGTTAAGTCAGTTCCCGGAATTTGCCTGTCTGCAAGTAACAAAGATTTAAATGCAGACAGAACTGTGGCACTTTTTAAGAAACAAATGGTGTATTAGGTGCAGATTGCAAGAAAAACACGGATGAAAATTGACAGTTTCCATGAAAACCATCTTGTTGTGAAATTTGATTTAAAAAACGTGTATGAAAAGTTTCAAATGTCAAGCGAATAACATAAAATATCATTAAAAAGAGCAAAAGCACGGCAAAAAACGATGCAAAGACTCTTTATTGGCTTTCCAAACACAAACAAAAGGGAAGAGAAACATTAGATAGACCGGCAACTGATAATATGCGAACGTTGTTGGTCTCATTACAAAACTACGGTGAAAATTTAGTTAAGTTGCGCAATAGTATTGCATTAACTGGCCAGCTGCAGGAGGGGACAAAATGTGCAAGATTTAATTGTTCTCGTAAACAGTTTAAAAAAAACGGGATCCATTCGATTCCGGCTACTGTGAAAAAGATCAATTAAATTATCTGGTGAACTTGTTTCACTCGAAGGCATAGTAAGTATCGGCTGTAACCTAAACACGGAGCTCTCTCTCTCTCTCTCTCTGCAGGGAATGAGAGAGAAATTGAAAACATGGAACTGGGGAGCAAACGACATTGATACGTCTGACAATGTCATCTTTAACAAAAGCGTTTGTGGACGCCTTTGTTCTCATGTCACCCACGACAAACAACACCTTCTGCCCGATTTAATCAAGCAAGTTTGGACGTCAACAAATCAATGGAATCAAAAGAAAGCGGGGAAAGGTTCAAACTTCGCTCACACGTACCGGTTACGACTGGCAGGAAAGTGAAGGGGCGAGGATCGGATGCTTCATTGCTAGACGGTCGATAAAGTTGAACCTGCAAACAGCATAAGCCGATCCTAAATAGAAATTAACGGCTTAGCCGTGCGGAGCAATGTTATTCATCAGCTCGATTTCCCATTCCAGGGAGACAGGAGCCTGCCTAGCACTTTGTTGCACTGATGACATCAATACGCACCTCTGTGACCGAACAATACCTGCTCTTGAGATGAGCTGGAGCACAGGAAAAACACAAAACGTTAACGAGTCGTCACCTAAGAAAAACGTCCGAAATCGTGAAGCTCTGCAATGATTACAAGCATGTTGTTTCGCAAACCAAGATAAAATTCACAGCAGCGTCACCCCTTGCTCTGCCATTTTTCAGCGAAAAACAGATTTTCGATACTTTTCTCAAAGCGTTAAGCTAAAACAATAAACTTTTTACTTTGAGAACATCTTTTCACACAAATAATGAGCTTTAAACCATGTTGAAACTTGTACAAACAACAAGTTTGTTTCAAGGGCGAAAACAGACGTCTTACAACGAAAACCAAAATGTTGACAAATGCAGCTCGTTGGCATACGATTATTTTCACAAAGAACCACTTTGAAAATGAAGTCATGACACGATTCGCGCCGACACTCCCACCTTAACCCATCATTCATATCAAGTTCACAGAAGTGCAATGGAGGAAGGTCACCTCAGATTATAAATACACGCATACTATGAGGTTTTGTTTGGTCTATTGACCGTTTGGTGGAAGTACTGGGTTGGTCGTCCATGT
>Ga0210059_1002139_pt1 | contig 30685 bp, 22 predicted proteins | sample Ectturendosymbi2_FD_188042 | JGI IMG/M metagenome (GOLD analysis project Ga0210059, IMG submission 188042) | Ecteinascidia turbinata endosymbiont from Florida, USA - Sample 2 (SPAdes) (version 2) | ecosystem: Host-associated > Tunicates > Ascidians > Unclassified | place: Key West, Florida...
TGTTTATTTTATTGCGTGATTATAAAATTTTGTTTGGTGTTCCCCCAAATTTTTTTATTGCATAAAGTGGTCCGTGATGCAAAAAAGGTTGAAAAACACTGGCCTAGGCTACATGAAAAAATGTTGGCAGTAGCCATCAATCACACAAAAACCACGAGCAAACAATGCAACTTGGGTTTGGGTACGATGACAAGTTAAAACCACGAATGGGCGTAACGGTGTTGTTCAGCTGCAGCGTACAGACTGCCTCACTGAAACGTTGAACAGATTGCAAAACCACATGTCCAGTATGAGTATTACCAAAAGACTGTAGGGCGACCAGACAAGCAGGCCTAGGTGCGTTGGTTTGAATGTCCAAAATAGTATTCGATTTTGCATACACTGAGCAACATGGGATGCAAAAAAAAATTTTTGACCACAGAAAAGCTCAATGCTGTGTCAGCAAAGCGAATCCTCCATGAAACTTTGCAAGAAAAATTGAAGCAGTCATGAGTTTCAAATTTGCAAAAAAATTATGAAAAAAACGAATTCCTCCTCCGCTCCGTCCCCGCTGACAAGGAAACTATTTGGACTCCGCATCCGTAAAAGACATGCGGAGTCCGCCTCTGCGGAGTCTAAACTCCACTTTTTGTCCACCTCTATTGTGCAGTGCATCAGAGCAGTGACTGCAGCACGACACCTGCAGGAAAAAATAACAGCAATATTTTGCCTACGAATCTTCGCCCAGAGGCATTGCTGAAACATTGGTAAAAGCTGTAGGCTAAACAAGAAAAACAACTGTTGTGATCTAAAACAATAACTTCCGAAAAATCTCTCTGTTTTGCAAAGATTCATCATTAGATGAACGTCCACGCTGTAGGCGGCGCTGGCGCGGCTTAAAATTTTTAAAAGTCACACGTCACGGCTGGTTCGAGGTAAAATTTTCCAAAACCGCACCACGCGGAACGCGGTGGCGGCGCGGTTGACATCTCTAGTCCAGATCGAATCCAAATAAAAGAAATTGTTATAGTCGGCTTCCAGTCCACGTCCAGTCCAATGCTCATCTTGGGTGATAGACCACTCATTAGACATGAGCAGACGGTCAGATTTTGCGATCCAGATCCAATCAGGAATTTTTCACACTCCAAATTAGTCCAACCATTCTTTGAAAAAAATTTATAAATTTGAAGTTCAAGTCCGAAAAATTAACAAAATACAGCATTTCAACAACAAGAATTACACAATTACTTTCCATTTTCTCAGACCAAATCTCTTTGTAATTCCGATTTATGAAGCAATTTGTTTCAGCCGCAGTGTTGCGTCGGCTTGAGCCACCTAAAGAGAGAGTCGAAACAACGACCCCAGCCTAACAGCAATAATAGAGCTTTTTCCACTCGACTAGGAAGACTCTACCATTGCTGCTAAGAATTCATCGTTATATGTGGTGAATCACCACGCCACATTGCATCCCCCTTTCACGAGCTCAAGATGACCTTCAATGGGGGTTTCATGCCACCCACACACTGGGAGCCATTTGTCGCAGCCGCAATGCTGCGCTGGATTGAGCCACCTAAAGAGAGAGTCAACCGACGACCATCCATGTAACAGCAATAATAGAATTTTCCCCACTCGACTAGGTGGACTCTACGATGGACACCTCTAAATGCCACAAGATCACTAAGATCACCAAGATCGCTGAGATCACTAAGATCGCTAAGATCGCTAAGATCGCTAAGATCACTAAGATCGCTAAGATCGCTAAGATCGCTAAGATCGCTAAGATCGCTAAAATCACTAAGATCACTAAGATCGCTAAGGTTACTAAGATCACTAAGATCGCTAAGGTTACTAAGATCACTAAGATCGCCAAGATCACTAAGATCGCTATGATTATTAAGATCGTCAAGAATGCGAAGATCAGAAATGTATCTTGCACATTAGCCAGGATCCAAAATAATACGATTTTTTAGATTGGGTCTGCACAGTTAAATATTTCAAATAATAGGATCAACACCGGATTTTTCCAAGTTTGTGGAGATGAGTTTCAGCGTTTTTGTTGAAAAACTGTGACTTGTTAACATTTGTGGACTTAATTAGGGCTTGCGATCCACATTTATTTTTTATTATTGTTGGACTTGGAGTGGTTTTTTAAAATTCGAGACATGATATGGATTGTGAAATGTAATATTACGATCAATGACTGTGAAAGCAAAAACAGTGTTGAACAAATCAGAGAACTTTGCAATCCTAATCCAGTCCAAATATTTCATTGAGTAAACCGGTAGACCTGTCCAAATATTTGATCCAATCCGGTTTTTATCCGGAAAATCCTTCTGATTAAACATTTTACTGCAGTGATCAATGCAGTTTGGATATCCACGTCTGATCCGGTTGAGTTTTTTCGAAATCCTGTCCGATCCGGGTCCAGTTCCGAATAGCAGAATGCGGATGGATCGCGATCCGGAAGCCGGATCATTTTCAACACTTATATATAGATTTCAGCACGAGATGATGGGACAAATATCATGTTTTCACGGTGATTGATCGTACAATTATATTTCTCGATACATATCAAGTGCCGAAAAAAACTCTCCAAGTTCAACAAGAATAAAAAAATTATCTTAGTGATCTCAGTGATCTTAGGATTCTTGGCGATCGTAGGGATCTTAAGACATACAAGACATACAAAAGCACAAAATCACATATTTTTTTGCAGAACCATCTTGCAAATGTGCAGAAAAATCAGATGTCTCTCAGCAACGGCATAATGCGGCTCATAACTCGCATTAGTAAGTTTTCTTGATGTCTGTATTCTGTGAAAATAGTTTGCATCAGAAGTTATTCTGTCCTCAAGAGTCGTTTGTTTTTTGCAAAGTGCTGTCACTTCTGTCACTGCAAGACGTTTAAATAAAAACTGCCGTTTGAAATGTACGTAGTCGTAGCCAATATCATTTCGTTCAAACCAGAACGGAAAAGTTCTTGTAACTTACCTTGGTAAAGAAATGTCGCTTTTTTGCTACATCACACGTTCTTTTTCATATAGGCGTAATGGCGTTTCTTTCATATTGCAATTAGTTTGAGGAGGTGCTATCTTTGTAAAAGTGGTCGCAGTAAGTTTTAGTTTGAGCTTCGTGGTGCGGCTTGTACTAGCTAAACTGAAAACAACTGCATAATTCGCTTTTTGCAATCGAACCAATTTAGTCTTATGAAAAGAATATCGTGTTTTAGAACCGTCAAAAACAATATTATTACTCCAGTTAACAAAAGCGTTGTTGTTTTCATTACCATTTGTATTTTTCATAGGTACTTGCACGATCACAAGCCCAGCAAAAAAAACTTTGCACCGGTGGAAAATTAATGGTTTTGCTGAACAACTGGTGATGTGCACAGGCTCACAGGAACGTTGAATAAAAACTGGGTTTTTGACCCATAATTTTGGCTACAGATGTGCTAACAAGTCAATCAAGGGCTCTATTGACGCGGATTTTGACCTAGTTTTCAACAAAACTTTGAGCCAAAAGAATGGATTAATAGGTTGGGTCCAGGACCGGCCAAAATAGCCAAAATTTCCAAAACATGTCCTCTTTGTGACGTCACCTCCAGAAAACCTCCCACCGAACCCAAAAATTGTTTTTTGGATTTCGACTAGAAGACTTGCTGAATCCGTAGAGGGTTTGAATATCTCTCTAGCTATAGCGGCTGGCGATTTGTAGCCAAAAATTTGCGAGCCAGTTTATTGGCTCGCGCGGTCGTTAAAGATAGCTGAACCAAGCTATTAAATAGCTTAACTAAGGAATTGTATTACGACGCTAATATTACGCTCAGGATTCTCGTGAAAATAATCCACACTGTAGCCAGACACACAGACGATCCAGAGTAAAAATTTAACAGATAAATTGCTTTAACAACAAGTTCCAACGAACATCATGGTAAATTTAAATTTGTAAGAAACTAACATGTCATAACAGTAGGCCAGTGAAGGTAACTCAGCGATTGATTAGTGATTGAGCGTTTTTGCCCCTTTGTGTTTCTTCTCACTTATCTCCCCCTTGCCCCTCAAAATCACTCCCCCGCATATTATTGCGTTAAGGAAACTAGTTTCGTGTGAGACACATCATACACGGAATATTTTTGCAGATGGTGCGAGATTACGCACGTTTGTTGCCAATCCATTCAACACTTGGATTGCACTTTCAAAAGCTAGAATGTTAACAAAGTGATGGTTGGCCAATTTGCTCTCGATATCTAAATAGGCTATCTTTGCCAGCTGGCTATATAAACTACATCCTATTCAAAGCTGTTGTTGTGAATAAGCCGAAACATGGAGAAACAAGGAGCTCAGTTTGCAGTGCATGTAGACAATATTTTGTTCAGGGGCTTTCACTAAAACCAAAAATCAGCATCACCGTTTTTATAAAATCTAAAATGATGTCTGAAAACTTCGGAGTGGATGCAAATGCCCTGTTTTCCCCTACCCTGGTTGTGGGCCTGATTCAACTTACACGTGCGCAAAATCTTGTTAAAAAGAATTTTTGACCTTTTTATTGCTTGATTATTATCTTGAGATCTATATTCGACTCCAGCGAGAAAGCAGCAATAAAGTCAATTGATAAACCTACAGCAATCCACTTACAAAAGTAAATGCACTCTATGTGTGTCTGCAGTCTAAGTTTAATTTATATGTGCATTTGCTGTAAAATGAACAATTCCTAATCATAACGGCTCAATTGCTATTATTTTCAGATCAAGGTTGTTCAAAAAAGGGGCACCCAACAAAATTGATAGCTTGAAAAACATTTCAAGGTGAGACTGAAAACTAAACCCAACTTTTGCAAAACACCACAAATTTCAAAACTTCACCAAAAGTAGCGGTAGCGATAGCTTGCTACTATTTTTGTGCAGCAACGGTAGGAGTAGTGCCGCTATTATTTTCAGCTAATAGCGATAGTAGTAGCAACGCTATTTTCAAAGTAGGGGTTGCCCACCTCTGATTACAGTACATTGATATTCAATGCACGTTGAAAATATCTGCAGTGTTTACCCAGTTTCATTTCAATTCTAGATCATTTCCAATGAAACATCAATGCAATTGTATAAGGTTTTCAAATTGTTGAAAAAAGTTTCAAATCACGAGGATTAAAAGCCATAGTTCGTGTTAAGCTTGTTGATTCTCCTTTTTGAGGCTGAGACTCCACGTCGCTTTTCGAAATTCTCTGAGCTAAGGCTGCTATTTGTTTCCGTTAACTTTTAACACATTTTAATGCAAACAGACACACTTTCTTTTTTGTTCAATGAGTAGCCTACATTAGTTTTGATAAGAAATCATATGGCCCTTCAGAGCACATTCCTCTTCTCTGGTAACACAGACGCTTGCACAAAATATACTTTATGTTAACCTTGCCTTAAAGCTGAAACGTTAAAATATGAAAATTAGCTACCTAAATTGCGACGTCCTTGAAATTGTCTTCCCATTACTCCGTGTAAAAGTTTTTGGTTTTAGATCGGCTTTAAAGATGTAGAGTGGCCGGTGGAATATCTATTGTTTACAACCTGTCTCAAGTGTGATGCATTTGATTTTTTGACATCATGAAACACTTTATTTAGGTAGTTTCGCAGTAAATAAACCTCTGTTGGTCCTTCTTTTGTGCAATAAAATTTTGCAAAAACAAGGAATTACAACTTGAGGAACCAATGGAACACCCGCGTTCCATGGGTCCCATCAACACCCATTTTTGTAAAAGTGCCTGATTTTACACTGCATCCCAATTTTATCTGAGATATTTTTCAAACTCCCAACTTATCCTGGGAAACGTTTAGAAATTTCTACATTGAAATTATGACAGACAAAGAAATCGCTGAATGATCACAAAATATTTTACTTTGATGCCTCAAATACAAAAAAGTGATTAAATTTGTTTCAGATCGACACAGATTCTTCCTGCTAACAGGCAACACTGTTATCAATAAACACAGCATTCACAACCACATAGCAAGAGAATAGGGTCACCAGCTGGGGAGTAATTTAAATGTTTCTTCGGTCCCCGTGTTCCATGGGTCCCGCACTTCCCCTATCTCCGCTTCATTCTGACGATGTCCTTTGAAGAGTGTCAGACGAAAAGCTTTGGGATGAGTTTCTTACTTTACGCCACCTTGAAGTTCTGTACCACCAAACGTCTTTTCAAAATGTTTTAATTTACACAACACACCAGTGATGGAGTCTCGAGACTTGGTCTCGGTCTCGTCTTGAGACCCATTTTTGCAAGTCTCGGTTTCGGTCTCGAAGGTTTCAGGTCTCGTTTCGGTTTCGGTTTCGAAGGTTTCAGGTCTCGAGACTTTGAATATTGCAAACAAATTCTTCATTCAAATTTCTATGATTCAACGATTGTTTGTTTGTTGTATTTGCAAGTAAGAAACAACCAAAACACGTCGGAAAAATGCCAGAAATTCGAGAAAGACACAAGTCAGAAGTGATGACGACATATTTTTAAATTTCGGCAAAATGCACAAATTTTCAAGTCTCGAGTCTCGGTCTCGGAGTTTTTGATGAAGTCTCGGTCTCGTCCCGAAATTTGAGCCAGGTCTCGGTGTCGGTCTCGAAGTTTGCGGTCTCGACTACATCACTGCAACTCACATCAAAAAAGTAATTGCCAGACTATTCCTTGCTTGCACCCATCGTGGAAAGTACATACTTGCCAGACTTTATTTGTTTATTCAGAGAAGCAAAACAACTGAAAAACAATAACAGGTCCGAAATTTCGCTTGACACCGTTTTTAACAAATTCTTGACTGCGGGCCCGGATCCAGGTCCGAAAGAAAAACGCACAATCCTGCCGGAGCCGACTCCGGCACACCGGAGCTATGGCCTCCACTGGTAATTTATAGGTCTCGTGATCGTTGTGGTGTGATTAAAATTGCTGAGTAATAATTTTGCGGTAGTCGCTGTGCAAAGCGGAGTGGCCAGGGTGGCATATGTTATGCCAAATTCAATTGCAGAAATTCGGCCATTTTTGAAATGTTTTGGCATGAGAAAGTGCTGTTTGGCATGTACGTCATAGTTTAGCATGTTTAGCTTTTTGAGTGATGTTGTAGAAAAATTTTATCGTTAATGTTTGGCATTGATTATCATTTTGACATTTGCATTGAAATGTAGCCTATTCATTTCAATGTTTTGTTCTCTCCACACCTGTGAAATAAATATCTCGTCGATCATGATAACTATGTTATGTCCCATGTGTACATAAGCAACTTTTAAGTGATTTGGATTTATTGTTATCATATCCCTGTTGCAGTAAAGGAGTAAGGACACATTCACATTTTCATCAAGTAAATAACTTCAAACTTCAACTTGTGCTTGCAGTAACACTAACATTGTGACTGTCTTGTCTACTATCTTTTTTGTCTGTATTTGATTTTTGTGTCTCTGTTGTGTTGCTTCTTTTTTATGAAGTGTGATGTTAGATTTTTTTGGGTATCAATGTCAGTGATTTCAAAATATAGCAGAATCGCAGGAATAGTACAGTTAGACTAGGTGATCGCAAGTCATTTCTCAAATGTTCTGAATCTTTTGAATGTTATTTTTCTTTGGCCATTAAATTGTCATATACAGTAGCTGCGAAACAATACAAGTATCACTACACTCATCTGTAAATATCATTTGGGTCTGTTTTTTATCACCTTGTCTTTTCTTTGCACATGACTAATGATAGCACTGAAACTTTCAGTGAAAGCTGTATTAATTTGTTACAGAATGCAGGGTTGGTGGTAGACTTCACTAAAATGACCTCATGGTGATGATCTTTCGGTCACCAATCCTATTCCTTTGTCGTGTGACAAAAGAAACAGCAAATGTTCATTGCTTGTGTAGAACTTCGCTCTTAAATTATGCTATAGCTTCTGTATTAGCCTATATTCTATGCAATGCTGCATGATCTATGAATGAATGAATTTATTTTTCAAGCAGTCATGAAGTCCACAGTATAAACACAAACTGTCTGCACAACACAGTTTTGTAAAAACAGACAAAACGGAACATTTTACAGTGGCATTGCAGGCAGAACCACAGAGTTACAGACACTTTCTTAACAGAATATTTTACAACGGCATTGTGGGTAGAACCACAGGGTTACAGACACTTCCTTAACACAATAGAAATAGTTCATTAACCAGTAACATTTAGTAAAACACTACAGAGTAGGACGTTAATTCTTAAACTGGTCAAGGCCAGTTAAAGTATGAATGTTTTGTGGCATGACATGCTATTAAACAAACATTGTAATGTCCAACTCGGTCCCACTCAGTCACAAAGTAAAATGTGATTGTAGTGTTAAAGGAATAAAGACAAATATAAACTATAGACTGCGTGAACTGTCATTTTGTTGCAAAAAATGCACTTCCTCACTTGAAACATAAAAACTTGTCTCCTTTGACTTGTGAGCTTAAACTTTTTTTAGATAGTTTCAGCTTGTTTAGGATTTCTTGACGTTACTTGGCATGTTTTAAGTAGCAATATAGTGTATTTGGTCAACAGTCTAAACCTGGAAAGCCTTAGAGTTTTTGTGGTTCGTTGTGATTACATTTCGTCATATATTAAATTTTTGTAAAAATGTGACATATCCAACTTATCAGACACATATGTTGAGTCAATTTTTAGGTGAACACCAAATTATAAAATGTTGTTAAAAACATCTAGGATACTCACTGCCATGTACTGACAACGAATTTGTGCTCAAAACCTGTCGGAGATCAGTATTTAGGAAGTTATGTGCAGTGAAACGCTACCTGATACAAGGTAGACATACCTCCACCAACTATGCATAGCTGCAACAACATGGTGCCGGCAAGGCTCATAAGATTGAGAACTACTGAGTTCTTATGGCTGGTAACGGGTCATCCGCACACAACTGGTAACAACTTACAATTTATGATAGAGGTTGGCAAGGATCCAACTTGCCAGAGTCGACTCCGGCTGGAATCTGTAGTTTTTTTCACATCCGGAGTCAAAAATTCATGAAAAAGCAGACCTGAGGTTCTAACCCCTAAACCATATCCCTATACCTTATTCCTAAACCCTAACCCCTGTCCTTATCTCTTATTTCTAATCCTTATTCCTAACCCTTATCCCTAATACCTATCCTTAATTCTTAACATGAAACCTAAACATTATCCATGAACCTATCGCTAACCCCTATCCCCTAACCTTCCTAACCCTTATACCTAACTTGAAATCCCAACCCTGCTTTCACAAATTTTTTACTCTGGATGGGGGTCTTAAACAAAATGCAGAATGCAGACGACTGATAACCAGCCATGATGAATTTGTGGTTCTCACGAGCATTGCCATGTTGATGTTGTGGCTGTGCATACCTGGTGAAGGTAGGCCTAGTAGGTTAGTAGCTTGTATCAGGTGACATTTTCATTGCACGTAACTTCATAAATACTCATCTCTGATGGGCTTTGTGCATAAATTCATTGTCAGTGCATGGTATAGAGTGCACCAACATGTTTATTATCTTTATTTTCTGATTTGGTGTTAAGCTAAAAATTGACCATATGTTCAATTAAAAAATGTCATGGGATTATTATGTCATTCATGTTTGCCATGGTCCCGTTTCATTTGCTATTTGTGAATTTGAGGTATAGGCTGTATTGCTTTCTTTTCCAATTTTTTTTGTAACTAATATACTCAACGTTCTTGCACAAAGTGAATATAAGAGATGCATGTGTACCAGATTCAAAGTAATTAGAAAACTCACTGTGGCATCTATGTTGCATATTTGTATTTTATAGCCTGTATTTTATTAGTTCCAATGCTTGTAAGCACAGTTTATTTAAGTGTTTTCTATAAGAGAAGGTGATACTTTTAGAGGTTAACAATTTTCGTCACTTTTCTCATGTATCAATGCCTCACTTGTTCATCCGTACATACCTCGACTCTTCACCCATTGCTTGCCCACCATCATCTGTGTTGTTACTCACCTTTTTGTTATAGTGGTGTTTTCTTTTCTGCATTTTTTTGGATTTTTTTTTTGTTCTGTGCTTGTTTTGCATTCTTGCCATTGCATTGTTTTCTTTTTTTGGTTAACCTTTGATTTGTTTTGCCTTTTGATTTTTTTCTGTGGTTTGTGTCTGATGTTCATTTTATGTTTATACTATCTTGTCAATCGCGACTGGCAATCTTTTTAATGTTTCTTTGATCAATATCAAGGTAATATGAATGAAACTTAACTATTGAATTGAATTCGTAATTTCAAATTTTTGTTTCATAAATCTCTTACCCTAATACGTGTTTGGTAAACATTCTCTTTTAGCAATTGCTAAATTGATTCAATCTTGTTCAATATGGAAGAAAAAAATTTTTGTTTTTATTTATTTGCAGTAATTCTAGTGTGTTTCTGCCATTACTTAACCAGGTGCTTGTTTGGCATTTTTGAAGCTATTTGGCTTATTTTGATGTGTAATTTGTCATTTTTGGTCCATCTAGACCTGGCAACCCTGGTGTGAAGCCTTAAAGATAGGTTGAAATGATTGTGGGAACATACTGTTAGGAAAGTAGTACCATCAGGGTTACGTTGTTGACCACTTTTTGTAAAGTTGCTTACACACTCTTGATGCATAGTGTATGCCTTGCCAAGGCAATGAAAATCATGTGGTGACAGCCAATGAAGAAAACAAACAATTCCTTCAATTTAGGAAAAATAAATGCAAGGAATAGCCTATGAAAGAACAGATGATGCTGTATGGTTTGTTTTCATGACATGGCGAAACTGTGATGTTTAAAAAAGAATAGTAATTCACTTTTAATGGTAATGGTTTATTCATGAATTTTTGTGACTCAAATCATGATGTAACGTGAATTCAGCAAAGGAATAACAACATCAAGGAGCAGAAATTAATTTCATGTTGACAAAAATATAAAAAACACCAGGCTTAGCAAAGGGTAGTGTCCAAACCACCATATCCAATTTTTACTTTTGAAGGACTAAACTGTATCTGGCTTTTAAAACCATATCCAGTTTTGTTCCAGATATAACACTGAGTTCATGACATTAGCAGTGTAGTCAACCTGGTTGAATGGAAAGTGTATGTCTTCCTGTTATGCGAGGGGTCGTTAGTTTAACTCTTGTGATGATACCTTTGGCTTTGCTAATGGAGATGCCACTTTTGATGTTATAGGATCAGTTTAAGCTATATGCTTTCGCAATCTTTTTTGGGAGTACTTTTGATGTACTTTTGATTAAAAAGCTTCGAAATGGAGACACAGGTTTACAAATATGGTACTAAGGTTTTGGATTAGGGTTTGGTTTTATGGTTAGGGCTTGAAGTTGGGTTAAAAAATTTTCATCGCTAGTTTGATGCTTCAATCTGACATACAAGCAACTGACATGCAACAATTTGACAGATATTTTGTAAAGTTTGGCAATTTCACTTAATATGTTTTTTTAGTCCTTTCAAACCTAAAGTCAGATATGGTCATTTAGACAATAGACACTGCCTTAGTTTTTTAAGGAAAAGGGTAAGCCATTTTAGAATTTCCATCCTCAGAATGGATGCAAAACCTTGCCTTTATGGTGGATATTATACAGCACTTGAATAATCTGAACAAAATGTAGCAAGGCCGCAAAAGCATTGTCACACAGTATTACGACACCATACGTGCGTTCAAGTTGACATTGTCCTTGGAGGCAGTGGCGCAACTAGAGGTTTGAGCCAGGGGGCAAAGCTTAGCTGAAGGGGGCCCACTAGCCAAAAATCAGAAAAAGGTTAAGAAATGGTAAAGAAAGTACCCCAAAAAATGCTAAAAACAACAAATTTAAGAATACTAAATATCAAAATGTCAACTAAATGGGTCCAGTTTTTACATTTAGCATGCCAGAGGGAGCAGCTCGCCTCCTCATCAGTTACGCCGCTGTTTGTGGGAGACACAACTTTCGGTGATGACACTGCTCATTTCCTTTTGTAAAAAGTGTGCATGCCACGGGACTGAACAGTGGCTTGAATAAATACAAAGATAAGATGACAGAGTTGTTGCGGGAGTTCAAGCAATGATTTCAGATTTTTGTCCAACTTAAGACGGACTTTCAAGTCTTTTGCTCGCCATTCACAGTAAACCCCTTTGATTTGCCCGTTGATTGGCAACTTGAAACAATTGACTTGTAGTGTGATTCAGATTTGAAGACTAAGTTTGCCTTGGCGAGCTTGGACACATTCGACCAGTATCTTTTTCCAGGCTACCCCAAAGTGACATCCCTTGCTACAAAAGTTTTGTGCATGTTTGGGACGACATGTCTTTGTGAACAAATGTTCACTCAAAGATACTAATTCTGCATTTTATCCTAGTATTTCATAACTTGCAGCCAGTAGCTGTATGAGATACTTAAACTGACTACAGATTATGTTTGCAAGCTTGCAAAGATTCTCAATAAAAAATGTGTATTTTCAGGTTTCAAAATAAATCTGTTTGAATCTGAAGTATTTGCTGAGATAAATAGAGTGAACTGAACAACCACTGCAATCAACAATGAACAGTGTAGATTTGATGCAAATGTCAGATCCCATAGATATGCCGAAAATCATGGCTTCAAGAGAGCATACTCTTGCTGTGACACGAAACTATATATCTCAGCCACGTTTAAGTAAGTATTTTTCATGTTGTTGCTTGCTTGCATTGATTTCCTAGTGCAGGGTTCACATGCGGTATTGAAAGCATTGAAAAAGTATTGAATTGTGAAAACGGATTTCAAGACCTTGAAAAAATATTGAATTTGACCAAAATATACTGTATTGAAAAAGTACAGAAATCCCAAATTCAACCATTTGTTGATTCAAATTTTGTTCTTTACCATTGATCACAGATTTGCAAATCTTGCTTGCATTGTGCTTTATGAATAAAATTTTGGAAAATGAAGATAAGTGATGTTATTCAAAATTTTTCATTTAGTGCGGAAAATGTATTGAAAAAGTATGGAAAATGGTTTTTGAAAATGTGTGGGAACCTTGCTAGTAGTAGACTTTTAGTGATGCTTGCCATTGCGTGCATGGGTTTTCAAATCTTAATTTGACTCTGAGTAAAAGCACTGTGATTATCTATTTTGAGAAGATTTTAAGCATATTGCTTATCTCAACTTTCTTCTCCTTCACACTTCTTAAGTAAGCCGTTATGTTTTTTTATATGAATATAACTATGTTACATTTTAATGAGGATACAAATACTGAATTTTGAAAAAGGTATGTCTTCTCTTATAATGTTTAAATTAATTGACTTCTGTTGAAACAAATAGCGCCAATTCTGCACATATGGCATTTGTTGATAATGGTACACTGGGGAAAATTTGCATCTTGTTTTTTCACATTTGTTGCATTGAGTGTTTGTTGTTGCTGCACAGAACTGTTGAATTTTAGCATTTATCCACTTGCATAGCAGTATTTATGTAAACATTAATGCCCATTTTGAAAATAGGTTTGCAACTTTGTTCATAACCATTGATTTTATGGACATTTAAGCTTTAATTCCCTAAAATGTATCTGGGCCATTCCGTGTCAATTCTCAAGAAGTGGTCAGGTCATCCTCTCCAATTTTCCTGAAATTTTACTCAAATTGTCATTGCCTCATATGATGAACATCTGCAAAATTTGAATGAAATCTGTCAAGAAATGGCATGATTATAAAGCTTTTTAGTTAGGGATGTTTAGCCGGGTGGGTGCAAATTGTTCATATTTGGCCATGTTTAAAGCCTTATTACTGCCAAACTACATTAGTGAACAACCCCAATGTTTCAGGGATGCTAGTAACTTTGCCAAATATTGAAAAAGTAACATTATCTACATCGTGACTGTCAAAGGTCACGAACACCCAAAGTTGACTGTTTCTAGCTCTCGTTACAAATTTTTGAAAATTTTCAAACCTCACCACGGTTTAATTGATATTTTTCGCTCATATTTGGAAGAATTGTTGCTGATAAAATTATCTTTGACCTTAGAAAACTTTATTGCAAAATATGAAAAGGTTTGTGAGATATCTTGGGCCAAACTTGGCACGAAACGAAAAAACTAGAAAAGTGGGGTACCTTTGTCACCTCGGTTACCCATGACCACAGTGAAAATTTGCGTTGAAAAAATTTTCACATTCATTGTGATATGGCAAGTTTACCATACAAAATTCATGAATGGTTCTCAATGTTTTCATAGAGAAAAAATTTGAAAAAGTTTGTGCAAAAACTACAAATTTTGTGTAATACAGAGGTCTTCATATTCACTATTTTTCATTATACCATTGTTACTTCACAAATTCAGTATTAACTCTTTGGCGTCTGCTAGGATTTGGGGATTTTTGGAAAAAAAACGCCTAAACGCACGTGGCTTTGCGTGGGAATTTCTCCGCTCCGGAATACTCTACAGACCCGGTAAAAGTCCCAAAAGACGCGGCAAGTCTTCTAGTCTGCACTCGAAAAAAATTTTTTGCTTGGGGGTGTGGGTTTTTTGTGAGTGACGTCATAAGTGAAGGACTTTTAGGCCGCCTTGGCCCACTTTGTCTGGCCCTGGGCGCCAATTGTTAGGTGATAGTATTTCGCTGAAGTTCTTACTGGAAACTAGGCTACAATCCAAGTCTTTTGATACTTTGGATGACCTGCTGGGGTTTCGGGTTCAAAAGTTGTGATGTAAGTTAGTAAAAATATTTGACTAATTAGCTAATAGATAATTAATTAATTTGTTTAGTTTAGATCATAACTTTTGAACCAGAAACGCTAGAAAGTTGATCAAAGGCTCAAAAGACTCGGACTCGAGCCTAGTTTCCAATGAAAACTTCAGCGAAACACTTTGGCCTAGCGGTTGGGTCCTAGGCCCGGCAACATGGGCCAAAATGACCCAAAAACTACTTCACTTATGACGTCAGTCACAAAATATCTGCACCTGCCAACCAAAAACTTTTTTTCGAGTGCCATCTACTAGACTGGCCAATCTGTTTGAGCCCTTGAACAACTCTCTAGCACAATCGGCGGAGGAGCTATGGCATTGGTAAGGCAACCGAAAACTGCTGTTTTTTAGGCCGAAATCGAAGTACGAATATATTGTAGACCGGCTCTCAAAGTGTTAAATTCTAGAATTCTACTGTATCTTGTGCAAAGTCAATTGCTTGTTTAAGTGGAATGAAACTGAAAAATTTTGTTTTATTTCCCTCAACACTTTTACGGCCGTTCTACAAATAGGCCTTACCTGGTTTTCAGCCTAAAACCAGCAGTTTTCAGTTGCTTTACCAACGCCATAGCTCCTCCGCCGATTGCGCTAGAGAGCTGTTCAAGAGCTCAAACGGATCGGCAGTCTTCTCGTTTGCACTCGAAAAAAAATTTTTGGTTGGGGATTGCAGATTTTTTGTGAGGGACGTCATAAGTGAAGTAGTTTTTGGGCCAATTTGGCTCATGTTGCCTGGCCTAGGACCCAACCGCTAGGCCAAAGTATTTTGCTGAAGTTTTCATTGGAAACTAGGCTTGAGTCAGTCTTTTGAGCCTTTGATCGACTTTTTAGCGTTTGTGGTTCAAAAGTTATAATCTAAAATAAACAAATGAATTAATTGTCTAATTATTCAAATATTTTTATTACTTTAGATCATGAAACCAAAACGATGTATTTAATTTTAGACCAAATGTATTTAATTAAAAAAACTTGTTTTAATTTAAAAATAAATTAAAAAAAAATGTTTGTGGTCGGTGGTGTGGTTTTTTTGTGAGTGACGTCATAAGTGAAGTGGTTTTTGGCTCATGTTGTCTGGCCTAGGGCCCAATTGCTAAGCCCAAGTGTTTCGCTGAAGTTTTCTTTGGAAACTAGGCTCAAGTTCTAATCTTTTGAGCCTTTGATCGACTTTCTAGCGTTTCTGGTTCAAAAGTTATGATCTAAAATAAACAAATTAATTATCTGATTAGCTAATTAGACAAATATTTTTATTACTTTAGATCATGAAACCAAAATGATGTATTTAATTTTAAACCAAATGTATTTAATTAAAAAAACAATTTTTTTTTTTAATTTAAAAAAAAGAAACATTTTTGTGGTTGGGGGTGCTGGTTTTTTGTGAGTGACATCATAAGTGGAGGACTTCTAGGCCACCTTGGCCCACTTCACCTGGCCTTTGGCCCAAACCGTTAGATGGTAGTATTTAGCTGAAGTTTTGATTGGAAATTAGGCTACAATGAGTCTTTTGATACTTTGGATGACCTGCTGGGGTTTCGGGTTCAAAAGTTATGATCTAAAGTAATGAAAATAATTGACTAATTAGCTGATTAGATAATTAATTTATTTGTTTATTTTAGATCATAACTTTTGAACCAGAAATGCTAGAAAGTCGATCAAAGGCTCAAAAGACTCGGACTCGAACCTAGTTTCCAATGAAAACTTCAGCGAAATACTTTGGCCTAGCGGTTGGGTCCTAGGCCAGGAAACATGAGCCAAAATGACCCAAAAACTACTTCACTTACGACATCACTCAGAAAAAATTTGCAACCCTGGATCAAAAATTTTTTTTTCGAGTGCAGACTAGAAGACTGGCTAATCCGTTTGAGCCCTTGAACAGCTCTTTAGTGCAATCAGCGGAGGAGCTATGACGTTGGTAAGGCAACGTAAAACTGCTGGTTTTCGACTGAAATCCAGGTACGATATATTCATAGACTGGCCTTTAAACTGTTATGTGGAATGAAACAAAATTTTTCAGTTGCATTCCACTTAAAGTCATGGGTAACCAAGGCGACAAAGATACCCCACTTTTCTAGTTTTTTCGTTTCGTGCCAAGTTTGGCCCAAGATATCTCACAAACCTTTTCATATCTTGCAATAAAGTTTTCTAAGGTCAAACATAATTTTATCAGCAACAATTCTTCCAAATATGAGCGAAAAATATCAAGAAATTAAACCGTGGTGAGGTTTGAAAATTTTCAAAAATTTGTAGCGAGAGCTAGAAACAGTCAACTTTGGGTGTCCGTGACCTTTGAGCTTTGAAAGTCACAATGTAGATAATGTCATTATTTCAATATTTGGCAAAGTTACTAGCATTCCTGAAAAATTGGGATTGTTCACTGATGTAGTTTGGCAGTAATAAGGCTTCAAACATGGCCAAATATGAACAATTTGCACCCCCCCGGCTAAACATCCCTAACTGAAAAGCTTTATAATCATGCCATTTCTTGACAGATTTCATTCAAATTTTGCAGATGTTCATCATATGGGGCAATGACAATTTGAGTAAAATTTCAGGAAAATTGGAAAGGGTGACCTGACCACTTCCTGAGTATTGACACGGAATGGCCCATCTTAGCATAGTTTTAAAAAAATGAGGAATGTACTTTGTAGATTACTAATTTACCAAGATAAAATGTTTAGAGACTTCATAAACAGCAATGTCTTCAAATTTGTTATTGACGATAAGCATATTTTTTGAAACAACAAATATCAACATAACCCAAAACTTTGAATGAACTCTGTGATATTTTAAAAGTCGGCTACTGTTTGTTTTCAATTTCACGATACAGATTTTTAGTGAGTCTGAATTTTACACATAATTCAGAAATGTCTGTGGCATACTATTTGTGCACCATGTGATCTAAAAGAACAATAGTGCATTGATGGATGCTCGCAGTACTGTTTGTTTTCAGAAAAAGAAAATTTCAAAATGAACACAAGATTGATGTTGAAGCCCATTATGTTTTTGTTGTTGTTTGTGCAGCGTACCAAACAGTATCTGGTGTAAATGGACCTCTGGTTATTTTGGAAAAAGTGAAGTTTGCAAAGTATGGTGAGATTGTATCCTTGAATCTTGCTGATGGCACTCAGCGCAGCGGCCAGGTGTTGGAAGTCAGTGGCGACAAAGCAGTTGTTCAGGTCCGTTGTATGCATTTACTATTGCTGCAAAAACTCACGCCTTGTCTTGTTAGAACTGGTTTTATCACAAAAACCTTCTCTTTCAATTTTATAACATTTCATTTTAATGTGTGATGCGGCAACAAGTTTTTTCTGCAACAAGCACATTTAGGCTTAACCGCATAAAGCAATAGGAGAGAACTCCATACGCTCTTTTTCTTTTATAAAATAAAAACTGGTCTTATCTCTTCTGTCCTCTACTCGTTTATACCGCCGACTCCAGGAGACATTTCAGCCCGCTCATTACGTCATGCCAATAATTTTCAGCTTCCCCTCTCCAAACGTTCGTTCGTGCATAATTCATTTTTTTATAAAGCTCCCTTACTCTGGAACTCCCTACCACAATATGTCAAGTTATCTTCTAGTTTTTCAGCATTTAAAATGCGCACCACCCACTTTTACCATGGCGAGAAACGCAATACTTAGCACTTACGTTACACGCTCAAACCCCCCCGCCGCCTCGTTGCGTTCCATGTTTCGTCTTGGTCATAGCCCTTTAAACATTAACACGAAGTCCTTTCGCCAATGTAGCTGTGGGTTCATGGAAACGCTTGAACACCTTCTCCGGCAGTGCAATTTTTGTCCTTGCACCATCGCAACGTACTTCTTCAAACGCTAAAAATTACCTTACTCAATGAAAAAAAATTTAATCAACCACGTTACTATACTCTTACCAATAAAACTTTAAAAACTTTTCTTATTCTACTGTTTAGCCTTGCTGAGTTACGGTTCAGACCTACAGTAGTTATCTTTACAGCACTGTCTCGATTCTTGAAGCACAGTGGTCGCTTTCAATTCCTTGTTTGTAAATGCCGACCTGTCCACTTTCTGGTGCATCCCATTTGTATATCATTTGCCTTTTGCAGCTTCGTGACTGGTTTATTTTATTCGTGTAGTGCCGTTTGCTATCTACTTTATTTTACGCCTAGTGATTAGACAAGAGGGATCATCCAGGCCTCGGCCTGCCGTTAATTGTCATTAAATAAATTCGTCATATTGCATACGATCTAGCTGACAAAGTTTTTTTGTGGCAATATTATTCATGCTTTACCGAATTCATGATATATGCTTCATTTTACCAAAACCTAATTTTGTTGCGTTTGTTTCGTTGTGCAGGTTTTCGAAGGCACATCTGGTATTGATGCCAAGCATACGACATGTGAATTTACTGGTGACATTCTAAAAGTTCCAACTTCAGAGGATATGCTGGGTAGGGTGTTTTCGAACAGAATTAACCGCAAGGTGGAATTTCAGATTTGCCGAAGACATACACAATTTGTCATCCTTCAGTTCTAACATCACACTAAGCGTTTGTAAAATAATTTTTTGCTGTAGTAGTGTTGGGATGTATTTCGGGGACTTTGTTTTGCTTCACTTGGATGTTATTGCTACTTTCTGCGATTTTCGTTGGCATGTGCGTACAAGCTAGACTTGTGTTTTTGGCAGGTCGCATATTTAACGGTTCTGGAAAACCAATTGATAAAGGCCCGTCTGTCCTACCTGAAGATTACCTTGACATTCAAGGTCAACCTATCAATCCCAAATCCAGAATCTACCCCGAAGAAATGATCCAAACGGGCATTTCGGCAATCGACACCATGAACAGGTAGAATTATGCAGTGGAAATGTTAGTGCGCCTCAAACTGCCTGTCTCGTTTCAAAAACATCAAGCCTGATTTTTTGCTACCTACTTGCAGTATCGCTCGCGGCCAAAAGATCCCCATTTTCTCCGCGAACGGCTTGCCCCACAACGAGATCGCAGCGCAGATCTGTCGCCAGGGTGGCTTGGTCAAGCTTCCCGACAAAGATGTCATGGACAGCCACGAAGACAATTTCGCCATCGTGTTCGCCGCTATGGGAGTGAGTCTACATGCGACCCTCGCAGACTGTCTGAACGAGTTGTGTGCATCTTGTCGTCCATCGATTCGTGTTTACGAAAAAATGTCAAAATGCTCCTTCGATGGGAATGACGAACCTTGTTTAATCGTTCCGTGCAAAAATTCAAACTTTCTGATATACACACATCGGTTGAAGCCAGGATAACGTATTAGATCGGAACCGAGCTTTCGTGCCTCTACGCTTTCATTAGCGTTTTATTGAAACGGAACCTGGGTGTGTCGCACGCATCTATGACGTTAAGCTGCCAGGCCCGTAACTAGCTTGGAACACCAGGGGGACGAAGAGTTTTCAGGAAGGGGACAAAAGTATTTAAACTATGACCAACACATTCTTCCAGTGGGGTTGCTCGTACCCCCTAGTTGCGGGCCTGTAAGCTGTCCGGCGAACCTTAGCACAAATAACTCAGACATTTTAAGAAAAGATTTACAACTGCGGCCGTGAAAGACTTAATGACGTGCCCTTCATTGTCACTTACGCGGCCTCATCACTCATTCGCCTTCGTCGCTCCGCTTCCAGGTAAACATGGAGACCGCCCGATTTTTCAAGTCGGATTTCGAACAGCACGGCTCGATGGACAACGTCTGTCTTTTCCTGAACCTTGCCAACGATCCGACGTAAGCCTCCGCTCGTGTCTTTGCTGCGGGTCGCGATCGTTAGTCTTGTGTTAAGTTCTTTGTCATTTTGTGCGACGTGTTTTTTTTCTAACTGCTGTGTTGTTACGTTTAAAGAATCGAGCGAATCATCACGCCGCGCATCGCTCTGACGACGGCGGAGTTCCTCGCGTACCAGTGCGAGAAACACGTGCTCGTTATCCTGACCGACATGAGCTCGTACGCTGAAGCGTTGAGAGAGGTACTGGGTTTCTTTTCAGCAGGTGTTCGTTTGCTGAACTTACTTTCCAACACGAATAATTTCTTTTGTTTAATCACTGTAGATGATCCGTTTTTTGAATCCGAAATCAGTGCAGAGAATCCGTTTTTTGAATCCGAAATCAGTGTAGAGAATCCGTTTATTGAAGTCATTTGAAAGCATTGAAATTTGCTGTTAGCGATTTAATCGTTCAGCTGAAATTGCATGGGCTCAAGCTTTACCTTTTCTGAGGGGTTTTAACTTTTCTTGAGAATAATTAATGTTTAGTTAGCGAAGTCGGTTGCAATTTGCGCTTCAAAATATATTGGTCAGCTATCGAATAACTTTAGACGTTTCAAAGTTGGATCGTAACAAAAAGTACGCACATTTTTGTTCAGGTTTTCTTTTAGTTGGTTTGTTTCAGATCTGTTTGAATCAAATCAAACTCAGCTGGCCTTGAATCCGTAGTCAATTCGCGGTCCATGACCGAAAATCCTAAACGTTGCGCAAAGCAGCGCCGCTTGTCATTCTGTGCGTAGGTGTCTGCGGCCAGAGAGGAGGTGCCCGGTCGTCGGGGCTTCCCCGGGTACATGTACACGGATCTCGCGACCATCTACGAGAGGGCGGGCCGGGTCAGTGGGAGGAGCGGATCGATCACCCAGATTCCCATCCTGACAATGCCCAACGATGGTGCGTGTTTTGAAGATTGAAACCGCTTTTTTTAACATTCTCGTCACGCTCCAGCAGCGACTCCGTTTCTTATGTGTTTTTTAAATTTTGGTGACGACAATTGGCGGCAGGCCGAAGCCTGAATTTTGCTTTTTGCCGGGGCAGTTGAGATGAACGCTCTTGCCCAAGCAGCGTTGCGGCGATTCACTCAGCGGCCGTGGATCGAACGCCCAACATTCCAATTGAGAGGCGGACATTTTATCACTGGGCTAACGCCACCGTTTCTCCGTTTCAGACATAACGCATCCTATTCCGGATTTGACCGGTTACATCACCGAAGGCCAGATCTACATCGACCGCCAACTGCACAACCGACAGATCTACCCCCCGATCAACGTGCTTCCCTCCCTCTCCCGTCTGATGAAGTCCGCCATCGGTGAGGGCATGACGCGCAAAGACCACTCGGACGTGTCGAACCAGCTGGTGAGCTTCTATCGTTGTCCCGCGATTTCTCGCCGCTCGTAAGTAAATGCAGCTTGAAAAAGGGGGTGGTTACAACCAGTCCACCGTTTGAACGTGACGTAGTGAACGGCATGTGACAAGGGCTTCGAACGTTTACATGCGGCTCTTTGAGCTTTCCTGAAATTTATATATTTCTTTTTTATTCTTTATTTCTATTGCAAAGTGCAGAAATATTGTAAAGTGATACTGTGGTAGCAAGCGTGCTGTACAGTATTACTTTTGCAAGTCGTTCCAAAAAGAATTTTGATGTAACAGAAGTGTAGATTGCAAATAAATTCGTGTTTTTTAGATTTTTATGTTGCGGCTCTTTGTCACTTGGCTTTTACGACATGCGCTCATGCATAGAGCAGGCCTGGCCACTCCTGGCATATAACCTAACAAACATTGCTTGCTTCGAACTTGAACAGTTCCTCGAGCAACTTCATCAGCACGGCGGTATACATCACACTTGGCTATACGTTCACAAGATAGTTTAGGCTTCTTTAATTGGGTTCTTTTCTTTAATTGGACACAGATCAGACTGTTAAGGCCATTCTACACTGAGGAGTAACCGCGCACGATTCTTTGTTTGTTTTATTGCGCCTAGGCATTACCGTGCCGAGCCGTGCACAAGCGCAGAATTACCCGACGCAACAAAACAAGAGGTTTACGCCTGGCACGTCCTCAGTGTAGATTGGCCTTTAGGCATTTTCAAAATTGGGTCGCGATTTTAACAGAGTTTTGTTAAAATCTTTTCCGTAGACTTAGTACGCGAACTTTCTTGGTTGTATTCTCTGCCATTTATTTTCTCTGAGGTCTCACTCCCCTTATGTCCTCAGTGCTTTGATCTGTTATTTCTATCTATTACATGTCTGTTTAGTACTTTTTTGCCTTAAAGGTAAGTCTTTTGGGAACATCCTTTGTTTGCGTTTAAACTCGAGCGGCAATCTCATCATGTTCAAAATGCAGTGCATCAAACCTTAGTATGGTCTGGCTACGTCACCTTTCGCTTTGTCTTTAGCAACGTTACCTTTTTACACCTCGTCTTACCAGTACGCGAACTACGCCATCGGGAAGGACGTGCAGGCGATGAAGGCGGTTGTCGGCGAGGAGGCGCTCACCCCTGACGACATGCTCTATCTCGAGTTCCTGGCCAAGTTCGAAAAAACATTCATTGCTCAAGGTAAGCTGTCCGACTTACGCTTTCAGAGCGTTTGCCTCTTAACGGCAGCGACAAACAATCTTTCCGTGTGTTTAATTTTCTGAACGGTTTCGAGCATATGGGTTCTTGTACTTGGTGTGATAAAAAACGGGCAGATCAGAACCGTCGCCTGACAGTCCTCGATAGGGGGGCTTTACGTTTGTGCAGGGGGGGGGCTTGACATTCTGAAAATTTGATAAAAACACTCATTTATAGTGTTTTATTTTTCAATTGGGGGGCTTGGAGCTTTGTTTGGGGGGGCTAAGCCCACCAAAGCCCCCCCGTGGCGACGGGACTGGTGCAGATGTTCGTAAAATTTTTGTTGTACCTTCCACACAGAGCTAAAGGAACGCGTTGTTTTTGTGGAGGTACCAGTACGAAGCAAAATCGCGCGTCTTTGCACACAAAAATATTGTTAGATAAAAGAAGAGTTCTTCCTTTGCGCAGCTCGATGCAACCAGTGTCTAGTGCTTAGCGCCACCGCGTGCTCTGGCCTCGTTATTTTTGGCAAACTACCAAAATGAAAGCACCAAACTTTCGCTCATTTTTGGCAAACTACCAAACTTTCGCTCATAATTTTTTTCGGCCATTAAACAAAAATCGGTGTATGACCAAAAAAGAAAACCCTAGGATGTCCGCGACACGTTCACTGTTCTGTCGCTGCTGCTCAGGTCCGTACGAGAATCGCAGCGTGTTCGATTCGCTCAACATCGGCTGGGAGCTGCTGAGGATCTTTCCGAAAGAAATGCTCAAGCGCATTCCTCGCAACGTCATCAACGAGTATTACCCGCGCAAGAAGACCACGAACACCCCTGCTCAGGAGGCGTCGACGTCTGCTGCTGACGACAAGTAACTATCTTCCTCCTGACGAAAGTGACGAACACTTACGATAACTACCGAACGCTTGCTCTTCGTAAGCCTTCGTTACTTTTCGTAAACGTTCGTAAGTTTTCGTAACGAAAGCTTGGGAAAAAGAAGACGCGGACTTCTTTTCCGTTCACGCACCTGGACTTGCTCAAACCGCGCGTGTAACGAGGCGCGAAATCCAAATACCATTGTGTTTTGTTTCATCTGTAGGTTTGTCCTTGCGGCATAATCATCGTTTTCTGTGCGGCCTTCTTAGACATCCACACGACGCTTGTTATTTTTCGTGCTGTCCCTGGCGTTCATAGCATTTTTCGGGCCTTCGTGTTTGTGTCGGTTAGGAAACGTCATAAAGCAGTTCACGCGCTTGGCTGGTTCTGCCGGTGCACCGGCACGAGTTCGACATTTCGATGTGCAGCGAAGTGCTGGCCCGGCCTGGCCTGTGTTCGGGGTCGGCTCAGGGCGCGGGCCTTTGTCCCCTCGCTTGTTTTCTGACATATTAGATTCTATTGTTGTGAAACGTCACGGAGGAATCGGTTTTTATTTTTTCCTTAAAATGTATGTTGTGTCTGCGTGCAATAAAGCTGATTTCAGAACGGCTGCGCTCTGTTCCTTGCGGCGATTCGGGCGAGTAAGTTCGCCAACCTGCAAGCGTTTGCGTATGACAGAATCGCGGAAGACGAATCCCCCCCCGTTGATAAGATGGACGGGCTTCAGTTGAAGCTGAGAAAAGTGAAAGTAGTTGTAATTTTTTTCAGTTTTTGTGTTAAGAAGTCCTAGGGCGGGCGCTTAAAAACTAGAAAATGCGGTTGTGGAATGAGCAAACTGCCAAAATGTATACTCAAAAGTGTGGGTCAAATCCAGTGTGCCAAAGCACCCCTGTGTTTGTCTTGAAATCTGGACTTTCTCAACATCCTTAAAATGGGGGCAATTGTCCCCCAACCCCTCCACCTTCCTCCCGAGCAGGCATTACTGGACTGACACTTCGAAGTTCATGTTCCTCCGTCCCACACTCAATATCTGATAAAAAAAAGGCTTGCATGAATCACGTTGAATGGCCAAAACTAGCTTAATCCTCTTCTCCTGTCTTCCGATCGTTAGCAACGGCACATCCACTGACACCTGTCAGCATTGGCGACGAACATTCACGACGCGTCTCATGCTACTGTTTGAAGTGGGCGATATCAATTATTAAATAGCGAGACAGTGACGCTGCTGCAAGCTGCAAGCCGCGTATAGTTTTATACTGTGTGGAAAGAAGCATGAGTAGATCTGTAGCAGTGCTTCCACAAGTTTGAAAATTACATTGTTAGTTTGAGACTGTGTTCAACGTGCCCGAGTGAATAGCCTTAACAAAACAACTCTTATGCACGTCGCTTTTCACACAGCATAAAATACGTGGCTTGTTAGAATACGCCTATGCAGACTTGTGTTGTGGGATACGTCTTTATCGGTTTAGTTCTGACTTCTTAGTGAGCACTAGTTGTCCGATTGTCTTGTCACCATATAGTTCTACTTCTCATTGCTTGAAACAGTTCATGTTTTTCCACCGCTCATGTTGTTCTGGCCGTTGATTATTCTTGAATTATGACTTATTTGCAGAAGATGCTCGAAAAATGGATATAGGGAATTTATGAAAAGAAAAAGCATTTCCGGTAGCTCATGCGTAAAAAACATTTCGAACAAAATACTGAGAATTGAGGTCCAACCAGCACAGACTAAATGGGTAGAAAGGGTAAAGCGTTTTGTGAACGACCGTTTGTATTGCGTCGTCAGAAACCTGAAGGATGAGCAAAATTTCGACGTTACAACCCACGGAAAAAATTCGGTTTGTCCAATGGTTAATCCGGCCCTGACCTCTAGGGGTACATTTGCCTATCTGAAGGAGTATATTTAAGGTTAGCGATAGAAGGTAAAATATCTTCATACATTATTTATTTCGAAATATTTATGCATATATCAGTGAATATTATTTTCAAAAATCAATAGATGCTTACTGTTAAATATATTAAGTTTGAGACAATAAAACGGAGTCTACCTTTATACTTCTAAAGATCTAAAAGTTCTATGAAACACGTGGATTTTTGTTTTTTAACTCAGCCTTTTTGTCGTATGAAAATTTAGGGGTAAGCTGCATGCTCATCTGTCAAAATTCTGAAGGGGCACACATGGTCAGAGAAAGGTTGAGAACCCCTGGTTTAGGACATGTGCAGTACCAAAATTCCGTGTCTGTTCCGCGCAGTGACACGTACAAACTTGACCGCAATGACAAGAAATCCTTTATTGCATCTTTCATTTTATTCAAAAAATTACGAAAGTCACCATGTCATACAAGCAAACATGTGTAGTCTGCTGGCTGTAGCTTCCAAGTTAACGTTGAACATGAATACTTAATGTAAAGATACTTTCAAAAATAAAAAACAAAATAATTCGGCGGCACGCATAACTTTTCTTGGGTTGATGGCCTTCACACAGCATTGGCTCCTTCTAGGGCCTTCGGGCTATAAGTTCCTTGCCTGCAAGAAAAATAAACGTAAAGATATGAGTTAATTTTTGGCCAGTAAATCTGGTTTTACGGTTTCAGCAGTGAAAGTAGCAAAATTGAGTGTGATTGCAGTGATGCAAGATTCTTTAAATAGCCGGTAAAGTACCTCGCGTCCGGCATTACTTTCGCAATAATGTTGCACCTTACATGGCCTAGATCAGCTGTAACAACATAGCCTAAAAATTCATGTTTGTCAAAACATTTGCGAAGTATTTCGAATTAGATGAAATTGTTCAGTAAAATATCTACTTATTTGAAGGACAAACAACAAAGTCGCGGCGCAGTTGCCAGCTACATTGCAATAGCAGAGTCAGTGTAACTGCTGATTTCATTTTCAAGGCTGTTTTTTCTATCATATTCATTAGATGTGCTTTGAGTGACTGCACACATGTAAGCCTTTTTGATTGTGAAGTGAGTCGAATTTGAGAAATTTCGCAGACAGAATAGCAATTTCTTACCCAATGCACTTCTGATAGACCATGTACACAAGGCCTATGAGAACAAGCACCATCAATGAAGCCAAGATGATCAAGGTCACGACGAATGTTGTGTCGGAGGAGGTAACTGCGGTAAAATAGTGTCAGCTTCAGATACGGCTTGTCCTAAACTTCGTCACATTCTAAACGTGGTTTTATTCTCAAATTTTATGAGAATTCCAAACATTGTGGTTTTATTCTCGGACCATGGTTTTACTATAAGATTATGACCTACGTACCTGGGCTCACCAGGCACCACTCTCGTTAGGGAGCTAAACTATGGTCGACACCTTTTCTAAGCCCAAAGCACACATCTTTTCTGGTCTGGGATCGGTATTCTGAATAATCTTAATGCATGGTTAATCGCATTTGCACAGAACCGCGGTTGCCAACCACGCAATAAATTTTAGCATCGATATCTGGCAACAATCTTAGCCACTGTTGAATTATTTGTGATCTTCAACAGATGTGAATGTGCTTTTGAACTTCATTACAGAAATAAAGAATTGATCGTAGCAAAAAAACAATCCTCCAGTCGCGTTTTAACAGGGTAGGAAGATAATTTCCTCAAACGTTCGTTTCTGCTCATGTTTCAATAAACAGCTGGTGGTGAGTTTATGGCAAAACAGAGGATCCTACCAAAAGTTTTGTCCAGTTAGTCTGCTGCTGAAGTAGAACTGTCTGACGACCACGTCAGATTAAACTCGCATAAAAATGGCAAGTTTGTTACATTTATTTAAATATTTTCCTCGCTTTCTTACCTGCTTGTGCACACTGTCGTCCAGGATACGCAAGGTTGCCATCTATATAACCGGCCCGGCATTTGCAAGTGAACCGTCCAGAAGTAGCGTTGCCAAGACACACAGCGCGCTTATGGCAATCTTCGATGAAGCCGTCCAGACATGGGTCGTACTCTACACAAAGAATCGTTAAAAGCTTGCTGCCAAGCTTTTCGAGATATCGGACAGATTCCCACCTGCACGTCGCTTCTTATCTAAGCGAAATACACTTCTTATGACAACTTCTGCATATACAACCCATGAGTTCTGTGTCTAAGCACACTTAAAAAGCAGTGTGGAAACAGTGCTGAGGAAACAAAAATTTCAGAATATTACGCTAAACTTACTTCCAACGAACGTTTTACGCGGCAGAATGCTACCGCCTGTGATGTTAGTCAGATCAGGATTTTGCCTGAGCGTTCTGCGCACTCCCTCTTGTATCTTCGTCTCGTTCTTTGCTGGTTTCTCGCCAACGTAAAGTGTGAACGTGACCTGAAAAGAAGTTTTGTTAATTAACAAGCGACATGAGCGAGCATTAATAACAGCCGCATTTAGCCTGAGCGACATAAATACAGTGATTAGAATGACCAACACACTCATTCGTAAATGATTCCTTGATTACTACATGAGAAGCCAGGCCACGGTTTATACAAGCATCAGAAGATCAATTTCATCGAGAATGCGATCGCGTACAAAGTGCATACCAAAAACCAGATTACGCGGTGCTTTTGAGAAAGTGTAACATAGAGTAAAATAGTCAAAGTTTGCGTTATTCTGCATCAGTGACTGAAAACAATGAAAAAACAGTTATATTCAGCATAGCAACCATCAGAAATGGAAGGCAAGAGTGCAGCGCTTTTCAAATACAAAAAAATTACATTTTGTCTAATGATTGTGCGCATTAGCAACATTAAAAAATATTCAGTGATTGTTAGGTTTTCACCACGGGCTTCACGTTCCTGATTCTTATGCAAATTATTACAACAGCGGCCTTGAGATTAAAATGTCGGAAAATAAGTAAAGACACCAATTTATGACGATTAAGTTGATTTACATTGGCATGTAAGATCTTTCTGGATAATACCAGTTTCTAGTTGAGATCGCATACCTCATTTGCGTTCAACAAAACCATTTTTAGGCTGAGATACGGCCTAGTAACAAACACAGAAAGCACCACGCTATAGTCAGCACTACCACACGATGTCTTCCGTCATGTGAAGTTGCTTGTCAGCCAGTTTCATTACCCACGACTTACTTTTGCCAAATTTTTCTTATCCGTGTTGTTGACTTCTGGATGGATCGATCCGTTAGTGTTTTTGAACTGAACGCTCTGGTTTCGTTTGAGGAAAGTTGCAATGATCTGTGAACGACATCAAATTTGTTTACTTTGTTTCAAGGTGCCCAAAAAGTTTTGTGGAAAACTTTAACGCAAAACAAAATATCAAAAAGTGACCTTGTTTAATACTTCTTTGACCACGTTCGTGTTATTCCACATGTTCCTGTCGGTGAGGTTCACGAGCACAACCACATCCACTCCTGATAAAAAAATAATCGCATAGCTATAAGTTTAAAAAATCTTTACGAAGCACTAAATAAATGCACCATAAGAAGTTATTGCATATCAACTGAAAACTTATTTGGTAGAATTTCATATTCAGATATTTACCGTCAGTTCTTGGAACAAGTGGTTCTGAAAAAACAAATAAACATGTGAAATTAAACAAGTGAAGCAGTAAGAATTTGTTGTACTTTAAAGTTTAGTCTGCTTCATTACAGATGATATTAAAATAAAAACAACCACCGAGCGTCTGTTTCCATACCAGCATGAAACGTTTGTTAAAAATAACTTTAAAAATGTCGCTCGAGTAAACAGTTGAATTACTTTATTCAAGCACGCCGGATAAACGCAGCGCGGTTTTCTAAGAAGCTGGCTAAAAAAGAATAAAAGCACAATACCAGTTCTTACTTTTTATAGGTTTGTCGGGTTTCGGCGGTGGCATGACTGTAAAAAACAAAAAATAATCAGACTCGAACTGCTTCGGAACCGCAGTTCAAAGCACGGAAGGCTCACTTACTCCCTTAAGGCAATGTTTGAGTCGGTATTTGCAAAAACACAAGCTCTCACCGTACACTCGTGGATCGTTGTTCGTCAGGTTGTTCATCAGAGCAACGTACAGCTCCTCAGCACTCGACCTCACGTTGTCTGGTGTTGTGAGCATGAACTGCAGCAAAGTGGTCGGTCGCTTTTTGCGCGACAGGCCTCCTGGAACGCAAAGACAATCGTCAAAATAGATCGCACTGCATCTGTGCCTATTCCAGTGCTTGCGTAATGCGTGTTAGCATCTTAACATAAAAAAAACACAAAATCTACAATAATTTACCCCAACTTAGTCGTCTTGTCGAATATTGTATGACAACACTGCGACTGCGCTAAGCACGAGATGAAAGAAATCAAACCGAAGTTAAACACTTAGTCCTGCGCTCAAAACACAAGGTTCATTTAGTATTTTACCTGTAGAATTTGTAGTCGTTGGTTGGAGTAGATAGCCCGCAGAGTGTAGATCGATTCGCGGTCCCCAGTATGTAACATCAGGAGCCTTTCCGGGCTTGAACTTGCTCGCGACGGCCTTTGCTCCAAGTATTGACTGAATCTACGTAAGGAAACGTAGCAGTGAGTCATCACGCAACATTTGCCAAGCCGGCCTTCAGTTATCAGGTAGGGAATATGCAGTAGGCCTGCACATGGTCACGGTCGGCGCCAGGCCCGAAACAGATGGGAAACCGAGCAATTTCCCACTGAAATCTTTAAAACACTTTGAAATCGTCAAAAACGTTTTCAGATGTTACGTAAAACAACCAGTTGCAATCATTTTGCCCCCACCGCGTAAAACAACCAGTTGCAATCATTTTGCCGCCACCGCGTAAAACAACCAGTTGCAATCATTTTGCCCCCACCGCGTAAAACAACCAGTTGCAATCATTTTGCCGCCACCGCGTAAAACAACCAGTTGCAATCATTTTGC